>SXGQ01811219.1_pt1 | contig 14256 bp, 13 predicted proteins | sample 3178371 | NCBI WGS metagenome assembly SXGQ01 (sample SAMN11356859, study PRJNA531348) | freshwater metagenome | isolation source: freshwater sample F1-20 | place: China: Fuxian Lake, Yuxi | collected 2017-12-25
ACCATGGTGCCGCGATTGCCGCGCAAGTCGAGCTTGCCCACAAAAGCCCCCATGGTCGACTGCTGATCGATCGCGCGAAACTGCGCAGGCCCAAATGGCGTACTGAAGGGCAGCCCCCTCATGGCCAGAATCAGCTTTTCGTTGTCCACCGATTTGGCCTTGTTGATGGCGGCAAAGATGGCCTGCATGCTGGCATAGCCCACAACCGAGCCGAGCTTGGGGTTCTCGCCAAAACGGCGCATGTAGTTGGCCGCAAAACTCGCGTGCTCCCGGGCATCAATCTGATCCCATGGATAGCCAGTCACGATCCAGCCACGGGGAGTCTCATCCTTTAGCACGTCCAGATATTCTGGCTCGCCCGAGAGCAGGGATACCACGGGGGTCTTGGGAAAGATGCCGCGCTGATTGCCCTCGCGCACGAGGCGCGCCAGATCCGGGCCAAACGTTACGTTGAAAATCGCCTCCGGTTTTGCGGCCATCGTGGCCTGCAAAGTGGTGCCAGCCTCGAGCTTGCCCTGAGCGGGCCATTGCTCACTGACAAACTCCACATCCGGCCGCTTGGCCTTGAGCAGTTCCTTGAAGCTTGCGACCGCGCTCTGCCCATACTCGTAGTTCGGTGCGATGGTGGCCCAGCGTTTGGCCGGCATCTTGGCAGCTTCCTCCACCAGCATGGCCGACTGCATATAGGTGCTGGCGCGCAGTCGGAAGGTGTAGCGGTTGCCCTTTTCCCAAACGATCGCGTCGGTCAACGGTTCACTGGCCAGGAACAGCCGCTTGTTCTTGAGCGCATGGTCGGCCAGCGCCAGCCCGACGTTGGAGAGAAATCCACCAACGAGCACGTCAACCTTTTCTTTGGCGGTGAGTTCGACCGCATGGCGCAGCGCTTCTTCAGGCTTTCCGGCATCGTCCCGTGCAATCACTTCAACCGGACGCCCCAACAAACCGCCCGCTTGGTTGATCTCTTCAACGGCCAATTGCCAACCCTGCCGGTAAGGTTGGGTGAATTGAGGAATGGCTGAGTAACTGTTGATCTCACCAATGCGAATCGGTGGTTTGCCAGCAACGCTTTGCGCCGCGGCAAGGGCCGAAAAAAGGGTGATGAACACCGCCGCTGTGGCGTCTCGCATACCGAAATTCATGATCTGACTTTCCTTCGATCAAAGCACGCCCAGGACTCCTCGAGCCAGGGGTGCGAAGTATTGACCAAACTGTAACAGCGCACACGCGGGAGGCAGGCTGTGAGCGATGAAATACCTCACGATTTATTTGGCATATGCATATGCGCATAAGCGTCTTACAAAAGTGTTGTTTGCGGCAGGAACATCCCTCGCTACAGTCTGCCGGCCGTTCAATGCAGCCCAGCAGCGCGGCCGTCGATGCACAACACTTACCTTGGCCCTGACCCATGTACCAGTACACCGCCTTCGACCAGCAATTCATTCGCGCACGCGCTCGTCAATACCGTGACCAACTCGAGCGCTGGCAAGCCGGTTTGCTCAGCGAAGAAGAGTTTCGTCCCCTGCGCCTGCAAAACGGCTGGTACGTCCAACGGCATGCCCCCATGCTGCGCGTGGCCGTGCCGTATGGAGAACTGTCGAGCGATCAATTGCGGGTGCTGGCCCGGGTTGCGCGCGAGTATGACCAGCCCGGCACGGACCTGCTGGCCTCGGCTCAGGCCCTGCAAGAGCGGCTCGGGCCCAGTACAGTGCGGCTGCGCGCCGGACTGGCCCACTTCACCACACGGCAGAACGTGCAGTTCAACTGGATCCCGCTGCAACGCTCGGCCGATGTCATGGATTTGCTGGCCTCGGTCAACATGCATGGCATCCAGACCAGTGGCAATTGCATACGCAACATCACCAGCGATGAACTCGCAGGCATCGCTGCTGACGAAGTGGCCGACCCTCGTCCATTTGGCGAGATCCTGCGCCAGTGGAGCACCCTGCATCCTGAATTCGCATTTTTGCCCCGCAAATTCAAGATCGCGATCACGGGCGCTGCGCAGGACCGCGCCGCCACAGCCTGGCACGATGTCGGGCTTTACCTGTTGCGCGATGCGCAAGGCCAGCTCGGCTTCAAGGTGCTCGTTGGCGGAGGCATGGGGCGCACGCCCATCACCGGCACTGTGATCCGAAGTTTCCTGCCGTGGACCGAGATCCTCAATTTCTTGGAGGCCGTGATTCGGGTTTACAACCGTTGGGGACGGCGCGACAACATCTACCAGGCGCGAATCAAGATCTTGGTCAAAGCAGAAGGACAGCGCTTCATCGACGAAGTTGAACAGGAATACCAACAGATTTTGAACCAGGACGGGGGCCAACACACGATCACCGCGACCGAATTCAACCGGGTTGCTGCAAGCTTTGCGGCGCCCGATCTGCCACAGGCAAGATCTGGCGACAGCGCCGCGGTCAACGCCAGCCTGGCAGCGGGGGCAGAGGACGACGCTCAATTTGCTCGCTGGCTCGAGAAAAACGTCACAGCACACAAAAATCCGCAGCTGCGCGCTGTCACGCTTTCATTCAAGCGGCTCGGTCTTGCTCCCGGAGACGCCACGGCGGAACAACTCGATGCGCTGGCTCAACTGGTCGACGACTTCAGCGCTGGCCAGGCGCGCGTGACGCACAAGCAGAACCTCTTACTTCCCTGGGTGCGCTTGGAGCAATTGCCGCAGCTTTGGTCCAGGGCACGCAAGCTTGGACTGGCCAAACCCAACATCGGATTGCTCACCGACATGATTGCCTGCCCAGGCGGTGACTACTGCGCACTGGCAAATGCCCGATCCATCCCGATTGCACAGAGCATCACAGAGCGCTATCAGGACCTCGACGATTTGCATGATCTCGGCCCCATCGACCTGCACATCAGCGGCTGCATCAACTCCTGCGGACACCACCACAGTGGTCACATCGGAATTCTTGGCGTCGACAAGGACGGCAAGGAGTGGTACCAGGTCTCCATCGGTGGATCCGATGGTTCTGATCTCGGCGGCCCCGCTGTCGCCGGTAAGGTTGTAGGTCCCTCCTTTGCGGCAGCCGAAGTGCCCGACGTGATCGAGGCCTTGCTCGAAACCTATAGGGAATTGCGCCACAGCAAGGAGTCCTTCATTGCGTGCGCGCAGCGCGTTGGGCACGATGCTTTCAGGGACGCAGCCAATGAAGTCCGCCAACTCACAGCCAAGCCTGTATACGCGTCATGAAACTGCTCACCGCCGACCTTTTTGAGAGCCACCCGCGCACACTGCGACTGAGCAACGTCGCGGATCCACAGTCCGTCGACCTGCAGGGCATCGATCGCATCGAGCTGGTCTTCCCCAAATTCACCGATGGCCGGGCCTACAGTCAGGCGTTTTTGTTGCGCCGGCGTCTGGGCTTTGCGGGCGAACTGGTGGCCACGGGCGATGTTCTGATCGACCAGCTCGCCCTGATGCAGCGCTGTGGCTTTGACACGGCCGTTCTGCGCGCTGATCAGCCGACCGAAATCGCCCTGCGCGTGCTTCAGGACTACCCTGGCTTCAATGCAGGGACATATCAGGGCGACGCACTGCAGCAGACGCCACGCTTTGCAAAGGCCTTGTCATGAGCGCAGTGCAACGTTACGCCCTCGCCTCGCCAGACTTCGAAGCGAAACTGGCCCAAAGCCAAGAAATCATCGAGCAAGCTGCGCAGACACTTTCACCCCTCAGCCAAGCCAGCAGTCTGAGTGCGGAAGACATGGTTATCACCCATTTGCTGGCAAAAACCGGGAGAAAGGTCCGCATCTTTGTGCTTGACACCGGCAAGCTCCATGCACAAACCCTGGAGCTTGTTGCACAAATCGAGCACCGCTATGGCCTAAAAGTCGAGGTCTTCAAGCCTCATCCCGATACTGCCGCGGCGTTCGAGCAGATGCACGGCCAGCGGGCGATGTACCAGAGCCTGGAGCTGCGCAAGCAGTGCTGCGCCATCCGAAAGAGCGAGCCACTGACACGCGCCCTGGCCGGACAGCGCGGCTGGCTCACCGGCCTGCGCCGGCAGCAGTCAGCAAGCCGCGCAGAGGTGGCCTTCATGGAGGCTGACGGTGATCGCACCAAAGTCAATCCGCTGGCGCACTGGACCACGGGTGACGTGTGGCACTACATCGGCCGGGAGGCGATGGTCTACAACCGACTGCACGACGAATTTTTCCCCAGCATCGGATGCGCCCCGTGCACCCGGGCAGTGTCCCTGGGTGAGGATCTGCGCTCGGGCCGCTGGTGGTGGGAAGAGGCGCGAGGCAACAAGGAGTGCGGCCTGCACACCCGTGTCAATTTTTCGATGACTCCCTTGCAGAAAGTCCGTACATGAACGCACCAACCGACCCCCGTTTCTTTCAGGCCGCAACCGTTGAGCTCAGCCGTGCGCATCTCGACGCCCTGGAGGAGGAAACCATCTTCATATTGCGTGAGGTGGCCGCAGCCTTTGAACGTCCCGCGCTCCTTTTTTCCGGGGGTAAGGACTCGCTGGTGATGCTCAAGTGTGCTGAAAAAGCATTCATCGATCGTCAGCGCGGCGGCAAGATCCCCTATCCCCTGCTCATGGTCGACACCGGACACAACTTTCCCGAAGTGACCGCCTTTCGTGACCGCCGAGCCAGCGACTTGGGGGCCCAGCTGATCGTTCGCAGCGTGGAGGACTCGATGCGCCGCGGCACCGTGCGCCTGGCCCACCCGGGCGAGAGTCGCAACGTGCATCAGTCAGTGACCTTGCTGGAGGCCATTGAGGAGTTCGGGTTCGATGCCTTGATCGGCGGAGCCCGGCGGGACGAGGAAAAGGCCCGCGCCAAAGAGCGCATCTTCAGCCACCGCGACCGCTTTGGTCAGTGGCAGCCCAAAGACCAGCGCCCGGAACTGTGGGCCCTATTTAACACCCGCCTTCAGCCGGGCGAACACTTTCGGGTCTTCCCCATTTCCAACTGGACCGAACTCGACGTCTGGCAATACATCACCCGCGAAAAGGTGGCCCTGCCCTCCATTTACTACGCGCACCAGCGCCCCGTGGTTGAACGCAAAGGTCTTTTGGTTCCGGTGACCGATCTGACGCCCGCGCAGGAGGACGAACAGGTGCAAGAGCGGTGGGTCCGATTCCGTACGGTCGGCGATATCACCTGCACATGCCCCGTGGCCAGCCACGCCGCCACAGCAGAGCAGGTCGTTATGGAAACGATTACAGCTGATGTCAGCGAACGCGGTGCCACCCGGATGGACGACAAGACCTCTGACGCGTCCATGGAAAAGCGCAAAAAAGAGGGCTATTTCTGATGAACAGCACACTGCACACCAGCCAAGATGCACTGAATTTGAACGATACCAGCACGGCTCTGCGATTCATCACCTGCGGCAGCGTTGACGACGGCAAGAGCACCCTGATCGGTCGACTGCTGTTTGATTCGCGCGCCGTGCTGCGAGACCAACTGGCCAGTGTCGAGCGAGCCGGCCAACCCGATCTGGCATTGCTGACCGATGGCCTGCAAGCCGAGCGCGAGCAAGGCATCACCATCGATGTGGCCCACCGCTATTTCAATACCGCACGGCGCAAGTTCATCATCGCAGACACCCCCGGTCACGAGCAATACACCCGAAACATGGTGACCGCTGCGTCCAGCGCCGATGCAGCCGTGGTTCTGGTCGACGCCACCAAGTTGGCGTGGCAGGAACAAGTGCCGAGCCTGCTCGAGCAAACCAGGCGCCATTGCCTGCTGCTGGCCATGTTGCGCGTGCCTTCAGTCGTCTTTGCAATCAACAAGCTCGACGCGGTGGCCGATCCGCAACTGGCTTATGCCCACATTGGCACTGCCCTGCGCCAATTTGCTCAGCAAGCCGCCTTGAGCATTGACGCCTGCGTACCCATTTCAGCGCTGGAGGGCTATAACGTGGTCCAGTCACGCAAGCACTGGTGCGGCTATGACGGCCCGAGTTTGCTCGATCTGCTCCAGGCGCTCCCCGTTGCGCATCAGGATACGGACATGCCGCTGGTGCTACCGGTTCAATGGGTGGAAAAATTTTCCAGCAGCAGCGATACCAACCAGGGCCGACGGCTTTTCTGGGGTCGCGTGGCCACCGGGCAACTGCGCGCCGGTCAGAGCATCACGGTGCACCCCAGCGGCAAGCGCGCCAAGGTCGTCCAAGTGCTTGACAGCGCCCGCCGACCGGCCGCCGTTGGTGCCGGTCGCAGCGCCGGCGTGATTTTGGACCGCGAACTCGACATCTCGCGCGGGGACACATTGCAAAGCAGTGGGGCCAGCGAGGCTGCGGTCACCAGCACGCTGCGTGCGCGGGTCGCTTGGCTAGACGACGAGCCTTTGCTGCCTGGTCGCTCCTATTGGGCCCTGCACGGGCACCGCTGGGTCAAAGCCAAGGTCACGCGAATCATCAACCAGACGCAAATCAGCACCTTGGAAACCCACCCGGCCACGCAACTGGGGCCCAATGCCATCGGCCTGATCGATTTGGCCTTGCAAGAACCATTGCCCGCCTTGTCGTACAGACAGTCTCAAGCCATGGGTTCATTGATTTTGGTCGATACCGCCTCGCACCGCACTTCAGGCGCCCTGATGGTCGAAAGCCCATAAAATCACGATTTTCATCGAATCAGGCTTGCCTCATGACCCACGTCGTCTCCGAATCCTGCATCCGCTGCAAGTACACCGACTGTGTGGACGTTTGCCCCGTGGACTGCTTCCGCGAAGGCCCCAACATGCTCGTGATCGACCCCGACGAATGCATAGACTGCGCAGTGTGCATTCCCGAGTGCCCGGTCAACGCGATTTACGCAGAAGAAGACTTGCCAGCCGAGCAGCAAGCGTTCACGAAGCTCAACGCCGATCTGGCCAAATTACCCACTTGGAAAAGCATCACCAAGCGCAAAACGCCGCTTGCCGACGCCGATGACTGGAAAGACAAGACTGACAAGCTCGGCGAATTGATCCGCTGATGACCCCAGGACACGGACCGTCAAGCACGGTCTGTCGCGTCTGAAACCGATTCCCACATAAAGCGATCCGAAGTGACCTCTCAAACTGCCCCACAAGAGGGCCTGATTGAAACCGATGCCGTCATCATAGGAGCCGGCCCAGTGGGCCTGTTTCAGGTCTTTGAACTCGGCCTGCTCGAAATCAAAGCACACGTCATCGATTCTCTGGCCTACCCGGGCGGCCAACCGATCGAGCTGTACCCCGACAAGCCTATTTATGACATCCCGGCCATCCCGGTGTGCACCGGAAAAGAGTTGACCGATGCGCTGCTCGCGCAGATCAAGCCTTTTGGGGCAACGTTCCATCTGGGGCAGACAGTCACCGAAGTACAGCATCGTGAAGATGGGCGCTTTTTCGTCAAAACCTCCAAAGGCACTGAGTTCTTAAGCAAGACCATCTTCATCGCAGCCGGTGTGGGTGCTTTTGAACCGCGCACACTCAAGATCGATGGGCTGGACCGGTTCAGCGGCACGCAGCTGTTTTATCGGGTCAAAAACCCAGCCGAGTTTGCAGGAAAGAACCTGCTGATCGTTGGCGGTGGCGATTCGGCCTTGGACTGGACGCTCAATTTCGCGGCCGAAGGTCCAAACAAGGCCGAGAGCGTGATCTTGGTGCACCGGCGAGACGGCTTCAAGGCCGCGCCAGCCAGCGTGGCCAAGATGCGAGAGCTGTGCGAAGCCTATGAGATGCAGTTCATCGTCGGCCAGGTCACCGGCTACGAGGAGCGCGACGGCCGTCTGGTCGGCGCCAAGGTGACCGGCGGCGACGGGGTCACTCGGGTGGTGCCGACCGACATCGTTTTGGTGTTTTTTGGCCTGAGTCCAAAGCTCGGTCCAATCGCCGACTGGGGTCTGCAGATCGAGCGCAAGCAACTGGTGGTCGACACCGAGAAGTTTTCAACCAGCATCCCAGGCATTTTTGCAGTGGGCGACATCAACACCTATCCGGGCAAGAAAAAGCTCATCCTCTCCGGCTTTCACGAATGCGCCCTGGCCGCCTTTGCTGCCGCAGCCCTGATCTTCCCCGAAAAAGGCAAGATCCACCTGCAGTACACCACGACCAGCCCAAAGCTGCACAAGGTGCTGGGGGTGGAGTCGCCGGTGTTCGACGACTAGCCGGCCGGTGCGTGCTGCGTGCCCTCGCGGCACGATCAGGGCCGAGCCGCGTAGAATGCACCCTGCCTTGAAATCTCAAGGCAGGCAATCACCATCAACCCGTCGCCAGGGGAGTCCCGAAAGGGGCTGAGACTGCGCCTGATTCGGCGCTGACCCTGGAACCTGATCCGGCTCATACCGGCGGAGGAAGAGCGACATGCTTTACGCCACCATAGCGGCCCTGGCCGCTGCCCTCGTTTTTTTCATTTGGGTTGCACTGCGCGATCGAACTCCGGTCGCCAGTCTGGACGACTACCTGACCGCCCGCGACTCACAAAGTGCAACGGCCCTGGGCCTGTCTTTTCTGGCATCCGGTCTGGGTGGCTGGATCCTGTTTGTGCCACCTGAAATTGGCGCGTTCGTCGGCCCGGTTGCCGTGGTGGGGTACGCCGTGGCTGCGGCCCTTCCCTTTTGGGTGCTGGGCTGGTGCGGGCCAAGCATACGCCGGCGAATGCCGCAGGGGCGCACCCTGGCCGAATACGCACAGGAGCGTTTTGGCCGAGGGCTGCGGCTTTGGGTCACAGCGCTGTCGGTGCTCTACATGCTGTGCTTCATCACGGCCGAACTGACGGCCATCGGAGGCATCACGGCCATGCTGTCGCAATTGCCGGGCAGTGCCGTGATCGTTGCTGTCGCCGTGACCACCCTGATCTACACCACGTGGGGCGGACTCAGAGCCAGCCTGGTGACCGACAAATGGCAAGCCTGGCTGCTGCTGGCCTTGTTGGCTTTGGTGGTCGTCGTGCTGTTGACCCATCTGCCCGATAAAGGCGTCACCCATCCCTGGCCAGCAGCCCCTATAGAGGCGTCACTTTCGGTCGCGCTCACACTGGTCATTGCAGTGACGGCGGCCAACATCTTCCACCAAGGCTACTGGCAACGCCTGTGGTCTGCGCGCTCCGATCAGGAATTAAGACGAGGCGCCTGGCTGGGCGGCGTGTTCACGTTGCCAGTGATGCTGGTGATGGGCGCCCTGGGCATGCTCTCCATGGCGTTGGGCAAGAACCCGGGTTCACCCCCGATGCCGTTTTTTGCCCTGCTCTCTGAGGCGCCGAACTGGCTGGCCTTGCCCGTGCTGATACTGGCCGTGGCCCTGGTCGCTTCGTCGGTAGACACCCTTCAAAGTGCGATCGCATCTTTGGTGGTGACCGCACGCCCCAACGTCTCGCTGACCGCAGCCCGCTGGGTGACGGTGCTGCTCATGGTTCCGGTGGTGCTGGTATCACTCCAAGGCCTGTCGGTGCTGCGCCTGTTCTTGATTGCCGATTTGCTGTGCGCCACGGCCGTGGTGCCGGTGTTGCTCGGGCTTTGGCAGCGCATGACGCCCGCTGCAGCGGTGGCCGGTGCCATCGCTGGCGCAGTTGGCGCAGTGCTTCCGGGCTGGTTGTCGACCGCAAGCCTGAGCGCCGGTTTGCTGGCCGCGAGCTTTCCGACCGGCGTGCCCACACTGGCGCCCTTTGCTGGCGCCTTGCTGGCATCGAGCGCAGTCAGCCTGCTGATGGTTTGGCTGCGACCTGCGCCTACCGTCGGCGCTGCCTGAGCCCTGCAGGCCTGGGTGGCAGAAAGCGGCTAGTCCAGGGGCAGCTTGACCATGGCCAGCGGCGCGTGGCCGTGGCACAGAGGGCCGTGGCCTTGACCGGTGCGAACCGGCGCGCCTGCACGGATCGCATCAATGATGTAGCGTCGTGCCTGACCAACCGCATCACGCAAGGTCCAGCCCTGCGCCAGAAAACAGGCAATCGCCGAAGACAGGGTGCAACCAGTGCCGTGAACATTGCGGCTCTGGATGCGCTGTGAATGCAGACGAAGGGGCGGCTGGCCGGGCTGCATCAGCAAATCGGTCACCGCCTCGCCCGGCAAATGGCCGCCCTTGAGCAAGACCGCCTGCGCGCCCTGAGCCAGGAGGTCCAGCGCAGCCGCTTGCAGGGCAGCTTCGTCGGTCAAGGTTCGGCCGAGCAAGAGAGAGGCCTCGTCCAGATTGGGCGTGATCACCGTGGCCCGGGGAAACAACTCTTGGCGCAAGACCTGCACCGTGGCCTCTTCGATCAGCCGGTCGCCACTGGTGGCCACCATCACCGGGTCGAGCACCACATGCTTGAGGTGGTAATGGTCGATGGCCCAGGCCACCACCCTGACGATCTCCGGAGCGTGCAGCATGCCGATCTTGACCGCATCAACGCCGATGTCGTCGAGCACCGCCTGCAGCTGAGCCTTGAGAAACTCGGCCGGCACCGCATGAATGCCGCTGACACCCAGGGTGTTTTGCGCGGTCAAAGCGGTGATCGCCGTCATGCCGTAGCAGCCCAGGGCGCTAAAGGTCTTGAGGTCAGCCTGTATGCCAGCGCCGCCGCCGCTGTCGGAGCCAGCAATCGTCAGCACCCGGGCATAGCGGGCCAGGGACGGGGTTTCGGTGCGGATCACAGTCATGCTCTGCATTATCGACACCGCAGCCCAGCGGCCAGGATGTGATGTAATTGAGGTCGAGTGAAACAGGGGTGTCCGGCCCGGCCGGACTGAGAAACACCCTCGTACCCGATCCAGGTCATGCTGGCGTGGGAAGTTTCAGCAGGCGCCCAGCGCTTGCAAGACCAAGCCCCTGTTTGCTCGCACTCACAATACAGATGGGCTCTACTTCAAAGCACATGGTGATACTCGGCGCTGGCCTGATGGGCCGGCTGCTGGCGCTGGCACTGGCACGGCAAGGCCATCGGGTCGAGGTCCACGAAGCCGGGCCGGCAGATGCCAGCGGCTCAGCCGCACGTGCGGCGGCCGCCATGCTCGCCCCCCTGGCCGAGTCGGCCGTCACCGAGCCGACCGTGGTTCGAATGGGCCAACACAGCCTGAGTCGCTGGCCACAACTGATTGCACAGTTGGCTCAGCCCGTGTTTTTTCAACAAAACGGCACGCTCATCGTGTGGCACCGACAGGACGAGCCCGAGGCCGATCGGCTGAAAAAACACCTCGACCGCACCGCGGCACAGCTGCCCGCCCTGCCGCCCGCCCAAGTACTCAACGCTAAAACACTGGCACACACCGAGCCTGCTCTGGCCGGCCGTTTCAGCCACGGTTACTTTCTGCCCGGTGAAGGCCAGCTGGACAACCGCCAGCTGTTGCAAGCCTTGCTCGGCGAACTCGCGGGCGTCGGCGTCACCCTGCATTGGCACAGCCAGCGCGCACCCGTCGAGTTCGAACCGGGTCGCCCCGGCCAGCCCGACTGGCTGATCGACTGCAGGGGCATGGGCGCCCAACCGCAGTGGGGCCAATTGCGGGGCGTGCGCGGAGAAGTGGCGCGGCTGCACGCGCCCGAGGTCACGTTGCTGCGACCGCTGCGTCTGATGCATCCGCGCTATCCGATCTACATCGCGCCCAAGCCCGATCATGTGTTCGTCGTCGGAGCCACCGAGATTGAGTCGGAAGACCGATCACCAGCGAGCGTGCGCTCAACGCTCGAGTTGCTCAGTGCGGCCTATTCGGTGCACAGCGGTTTTGCAGAGGCCAGGCTCCTGGAGATCAGTACTCAATTGCGTCCCACCCTGCCCGATAATTTGCCGGCTGTGCGCTGGCTGGGCCCGCGCAGCCTGCAGATCAACGGGCTGTACCGGCACGGCTTCTTGATTGCCCCGGCCATGCTCGATGTGACGCTGCAACTGCTGGCCGATGGGAGCAGCACCTGGGCTCGCGATTTTGATCTGTCGATTCAAGAGCCCGCAGCACTTGCCCACTAGCGTCATGCAAGTACTGATCAACCAACTTTCGCAAGAACTGCCAGAGGGCTCGACCCTGGAGCAAGCATTGCATGCTGCCGACTTCAAGCCGCCGTTTGCGGTGGCGCTGAATTTGACCTTTATTCCCAAAACCCAATATGCCGCCACAGCGCTTGCGCAGGGCGACGAGATCGAGGTGATCTCGCCAATCACCGGCGGCTAATCACATCCGTTCATGACCAGCCAAATCCAAACAGTGACCGATCCACTGATACTCTACGGTCAGCACTTTGACAGCCGACTCCTGCTGGGCACCTCCCGCTACCCATCGCCCAAGATCATGCAGCAAGCCTTGTCCCTGTCCAGACCGGCAATGATCACTGCGTCTTTGCGCCGACAAGGGGCTGTGTCGGCCGAGGCCAGCAATGGCTTTTGGAAATTGCTCAAGGACGTCAATATCCCTGTGCTGCCCAACACCGCCGGCTGCCACAGCCCGCAAGAGGTGATCACCACGGCGCAGATGGCGCGCGAGGTATTTGGCACCGACTGGATCAAGCTCGAACTCATCGGCGACGACTACACATTACAGCCCGATACCCTGCAACTGGTGCAGGTGGCAGCCACGCTGCTCAAAGACGGCTTCAAGGTGCTGCCCTATTGCACAGAAGACCTTGTGCTGTGCAAGCGTCTGGTTGACGCCGGCTGTCAGGCAGTCATGCCCTGGGCCGCGCCAATTGGCACCGGCAAGGGTCCGATCAACCCCTACGCCATGCGCATGCTGCGCGAACGGCTGGAGGTACCGATGATCGTCGACGCCGGCCTGGGCCTGCCCTCGCACGCCTGCCAGGTCATGGAGTGGGGATATGACGCGGTGCTGCTCAACACCGCCGTGGCCCTTGCCACAGACCCTGTGGTCATGGCCGGCGCTTTTGCACAAGCGGTACATGCTGGCCGCAGTGCCTTTTTAAGCGGCGCCATGAGTGAGCAGCATGCCGCCCAGCCCAGCACGCCAGTACTGGGCACCCCTTTTTGGCACCAGGGCGGATCATGAACGCACTCTCCCCGGAACAAGCCGCCCAGGCGATCCAAACGATTTGCACCAAGTACGCGGCACTGGCCTTGCCCGCCGCTCTGGCCGACGAGAGGGCGTGCCCGGACAACGTTGAAGGCGCAGTGCGCCAAGCTTGTCTGCGCCTGGGTTTCGTTCCGATCGACGCCGACTGCCTGGCTGCCGCCTGGCAACGGCAAACAGCGCGCACGGGGCAATTCAACCCAAGGGCCTGGCCGAGCGACCCGCAGGACTTTGGCATGGCACCGTGGCCGCGTCCAAACGCATTTGCGCCTTGTCCGCAACATCTGGGCCTCTATGCCGTGCTGCCCGATGCCGCTTGGGTTGGCCGCATGGCCCGCGCTGGCGTGCCCACGTTGCAACTGCGATTCAAGTCAGACGACGAATCAGCCATCAAGCGGGAAGTCACTTCCGCCGTTCAGTCCGTACAGGGCACCGGCTCGCTGCTGTTCATCAACGATCACTGGCAAGCGGCCATCGATGCGGGCGCCTACGGTGTGCATCTCGGTCAAGAAGACATTGAGGCGCTGCACCCCCATGAGGTGCAGGCCCTTCGTGACGCCGGGCTTCGACTGGGCCTGAGCACCCACGGTTACGCTGAAATGATGCGTGCGGATCGCCACAGTCCGAGCTACCTGGCTTTGGGTGCGGTGTTTCCAACCACTCTCAAGCGCATGGCCACAGCAGCTCAAGGTACGGGGCGCCTGCAGGCCTACGCCCAGCTGATGCAGGCCTACCCGCTGGTGGCTATAGGCGGCATAGACCCAAGCAGAATGCCCGAGGTACTGGCCAGCGCAGTGGGCTCGGTTGCTGTTGTAAGAGCCATCATCGGCGCCGACCACCCTGAGCAGGCGGCGCGCGAACTGAGCGAGCAGATCGCATCTCGCCTGCGAATCTGAGTCAGTCGAGCTCAGCCTGACCAAAACAGTGCAAATTGCACCGAGGCTGTGCTGAGCTTGTGCCCTCTGGGGCAGATTGCGGCTGCGCAATACCTTGTTCGGGGCATGCCGTTATGCACCCTTAACCCACAGTCAAGGCTGCCGGTCAAAGCTGCATTGGAAACATGGTGTCTCCACGAAGCTGGCATGGGCTTTGCGTAATGCACCGCGGATGCATCGAATGCACCCGGCATGGCTCAAATCCCTCAAACAGAAAACTGGAGTGTTTCAATCATGATTCGTCGCGGTCACATCAAAGTGCTTGCCCTCGCAGCAGCAACGGCTATTGCAGGCCTGTCATCCATTCCTGCGTACGCACAGTCGACCATCAAGGTCGGCATTTTGCACAGTCTCTCGGGCACCATGGCCATTTCCGAGACCGTCCTCAAGGACACCGTGCT
>SXGQ01146868.1_pt1 | contig 14254 bp, 16 predicted proteins | sample 3178371 | NCBI WGS metagenome assembly SXGQ01 (sample SAMN11356859, study PRJNA531348) | freshwater metagenome | isolation source: freshwater sample F1-20 | place: China: Fuxian Lake, Yuxi | collected 2017-12-25
CCATTCTACGGCGAAACCGGATTCCCCTTCATCCAATTCCAAGTCCCCGGCGCCCAACGACCCAAACTCCCCGCCATGGACGAACTCACCTTCATCGACCCCTCCTTCAACTACCAATTCGTCCTCAAACGCGAATACAACGACCAAATCATCGCCGCCAAACAACGCTGCCTCGCCACCCGCGACTGGAAAATCGTCTGCACCCCCACCGCCACCGGCGACCGCCACTTCGGACTCTTCCACCTCAAATCCGACCCCCACGGCCAAATCGACCTCGCCCCCTCTCGCCCGGAAGTCCTCGCCCCACTCCGCCAAGCCCTCAACCGCTGGATCGACGACCGCATCGAATCCCCCATCGAATCCATCTTCCCCAACGGCGAACCCCACTGAAACCCCTCCACCCTATCTCGCATTGCCGCTTGAGTTCCAGCCTCCACACCCCCACCCTCTCTCCCGTCCTCTCCATGAAACTTCACGCACCGATACTGGCCGCCATCCTAACCATCACCGCCACCGCCGGTGAAATCCCCAAGATCTTCGCGAGCCTGTTAGCCAAGGACATCCCCATCCGCGGCCAAATCGGAATCGTCCTCCCTCCACCCGAAATCGACAAATACGTCGCCAAAGTCGAAATCGCCGCACGCAAGGACCCCAAATGGTTCCGCGAATTCTCAGAACAGGGAAAACCCGGCGCACCCCTCCCCTACGACGAACGCCTCGGCCTCACCAAAGAGGAATACGACGAATACATCAACCTCTGGAACAAACGCGAATTCAAACCCAGCGCCGATGTCATGCTCCTCCTCCGCGAAAGCACAACAGGAACCTGGAGCGTCACCGCCACCGGCGAAGCCAGCGCCATCACCACCCTCCGCTACGACCCCAAAACCGACTCCTTCCGCTCACCCAACGGCGAACTCAAACGCATCGAGGACATCAACGCCCCAGCCGATAGCATCCTCGGCGCTTGGACCGGCAGCGAATGGAAGTTCGACGAGGAAACCACCCTCGGCAAAACCAAGGAAAACCTCGCCTTCGGCAAAATGGCCGGAGACAAATACGGACTCATCGTCTACCGCTTCCAGGAAATCTCCAGCGAAGGCACACGCCTCGTCGACAAAAGCCTCGTCGTCCGCTTCGCCCTCGGCAAAGCCGGCCACCTCCCCACCACCCCAGCTCCCGCCCCACGGCGCTGACCCATGGACCCGGATGCCCCCACAGGCGCTCACCGCCGGGGCCTCCGCCGTTGGGCGAAATGGCTCTGCGCCCTCGTCGCAACACCCATCCTCATCTTCGCCCTCAGCAACCTCTGGCTCGCCAGCCCATGGGGCACCGCGTTTCTAACAAAACGCATCGGCCAACGCCTCGGCCTCGAAACCCACCTCTCCTCCGCCAGCTGGTCCCCATGGAACGGCGTCACCCTCCGCGGCCTCACCTGCCACCAGCCCGCCCCCCTCCGCACCGCCATCCGCGATCCCTTTCTAACCGTTTCCTCCATCCGCATCTCCCCCGTCTGGCGCGCATGGCTCCGCGGCCGCATCGCCATCCACCAACTCGAAGTCGACACCCCTCAAATCACCCTCCCCGTCGAACTCCTCGCCCACCTCTCCGCCTCAGCCCCTCGTCCCGCACCCAACCCACAACCACTTCCTACTACAAATCCAGTAAATCCCCCACCCGCCCCGCCAACCACCCCGCCCCCTGCGGATTCCGCACCCCAACCCGTACCACCACCCTCTCCCCTCACACCAGCCCAACCAGCCCGCCCCACCTCCTGGCTCCACCTCAAAAACGCCACCCTCACCCTCGTCTCCGCATCCCGCAAAACACCCTGGTTCGAATCCGGCACCCTCACCGGCAGCATCCCCATCGCCGGCGGCAACGCCAAAAACCTACTCCACCTCGGCCCATCCCGCGCCCTCGGCCAATCCCTCATCGAATCCCTCACCATCCCCGTCACCTGGCAATCCCCCGCCCTCACCCTCGGCCCCATCGCCCCCACCATCCTCGGCCTCAAATCCGAAGCCTTCCTCCAAATCGCCCTCACCAGCGGCCTCCCCATCCACATCGAGTCCCTCCTCCCACCACAATCCCCAGCCACACTAACACTCCCTAACAACTCCCACGCCTCCGCCAAATCCATCACCGCACACGCCCGCCTCCGCGGCCTCCTCCTCGCACCCACCACCCTCCAAGGCGACTTCCTGGCCCAAACCGCCGATGCCCAAATCACCATCAACGAAAACACCCTCCGCTTCCACCGCGGAAACCTCCTCACCATCCTCCGCAACGGCCACCTCCAGTGCGTCGACGCACGCCTCATCGGCGACGACCTCTCCCTGTTAGGAAACGCCGCGATCCTCTCCGACCAACGCACCGCCGCAGCACTCCGCATCGTCGCAGACCCCGGCAACCTCATCCACCTCACCCAACGCCTCCTCCCCGGCCTCACCAATCCCCCTCCCCTCACCCACCTCAGCACCCCACAACGCGCCGCCCTCGACACACGCCTCTTCGGAAAAATCGGCAACCTCGGCCAACTCACCCTCGAAATCGGCAACCAAGGCCCCCAACTCACCCTCCCTCAAGCCCTCGCCACTCCCTCACCCCCATGAGAATCATCGCAGGAAAAGCCGGCCGACTCGCCATCAAAGTCCCCTCCGCCGTCGCACGACCCACCACCGACTTCGTCCGCCAGGCCATCTTCTCCATCCTCGCCGACCGCGTCGAAAAAGCCCGCGTCCTCGACCTCTACGCCGGCTCCGGCGCCATCGGCCTCGAAGCCCTCAGCCGCGGCGCCGCCTCCTGCCTCTTCATCGACGAACACCGCCAGGCCGCCGCCGTCATCGCGGACAATCTAACAAAAACCAAACTCCCCGGCGGCCGCGTCGTCCGCGCCGAAGCCCTCGCCTTCCTCAAACGGGACACCGCCACCTACGACCTCATCTTCGCCGATCCACCCTACTGGAAATTCTACGGCGACAAAGACCACCTCGCCGCCCTCCTCAACTCCCCACACCTCCACCCCCGCCTCCACCCCGCCGGCTACTTCCTCGCCGAAGCCTCAACCCTCCAAAAACCCCCACAATCCCCCGGCTGGTCCCTCCTCGACCGCCGCGAATACGGCTCCTCCGCCATACTTCTCTATCAGATCGAACCCTCTACCACCCCACCCGACACCTGAAAAACCCATCCAACACCCTTGTCCTCCCCACTCATTCTCGGATAAACGCCCACCCATGAGCAGCTTCCGCATCCGTCCCCGCTTCTCACAAACCGTCAATCTCAAACCCGAGACCGTCCAGGAACGCATCGCCGCCAAAATCGAATCCGGCAACCACGGCTGCACCGTCAAACGCTTCCCCGGCTACCTGACACTCCGCATCCCCGATGCCGAACAACACTTCTGGTCACCACAACTCACCCTCAGCCTCGACCCCACCGACCAAGGCACCACCCAAATCAACGGCATCTACGGGCCCAGCACCAACGTCTGGTCCATGTTCCTCTACGGCTACCTCCTCATCGGCACCCTCGGCCTCTTCACCGCCATCCTCGGCATCGTCCAGACCGTCGTCGGCATCTTCGCCTGGGGCCTCATCCCCTTCTTCATCCTTCTAACACTCGCCATCGCCCTCTATCTCTTCGCACAGCTCGGACAAAAACTCGGCGCTCGCCAAACCTACACCCTCCACCTCGCCTACGAAGCCGCCATCGGCGAAACCGTCGAGATCCACTGAAAAATCCCTCCCACACACCACTCCCCGCCAATTTTAGAGATTCCACCCATCCCCGTTTGTTTGCCATCGTCCCCTCGCGCCCCGCACCTCGCCGCCCCTCTCCCATGTCCACTCCCTTCCTCAACCGCGAACTCTCCTGGCTGGAATTCAACCAACGCGTCCTCAACGAAGCCCTCCGCGATGACCTTCCCCTCCTCGAACGCGTCAAATTCCTCGCCATCACCGCGTCCAACCTCGACGAGTTCTTCCAGGTCCGCGTCGGCGGCCTCATGCTCATGCGCCGCAGCGGCCGCAACGCCCCGGACCCCTCCGGCCTCTCCCCCGCTCGCACCCTCGCCGCCGTCCGCCAGCGCGTCCTCGAAATGTCCGCGGACCAATACAACCTCCTCAACGAAAAACTCCACCCCGCACTCTGCAAAGCCGGCATTCATATCCTCAAACCCGCCGATCTAACACCCACGCAAACCGCCCAGTGCGAGGCCATCTTCGAAGACTCAGTCTTCCCCCTCCTCACCCCCCTCGCCGTCGATCCGGATACCCCACCCCCTGCCGTCCCAGGCCTCCAAATCACCCTCGCCTGCCGCATCCTCGATCACGATTCCCAATCACCACGCTTCGCCCTCATCCCCATCCCCGAATCCATCGGCCGCCGCATCCCCATCAACCTCGAAGGCGGCGGCATCGCCTTCATGCTCGTCGAAGACTTCGTCGCCACCCACGCCAACCGGCTTTTCCCCGGCGAAACCGTCACCGCCACCACCGCTTTCCGCGTCACCAGAAATGGCGACATCGCTGTCCAGGAAGAAGACGCCATCGACCTCGCCGGTGAAATGGAAGACGTCCTCACCGCACGCCGATTCGCAGACACCGTCCGCCTAGAACTCCGAAAAGACGCCCCGCGCGACCTCGCCAAGATCATCCAAACCGTCACCGCCGCCAGCTCCCAGGAAGTCATCCGCATCGATGGCCCACCCGGCCTCGCATCCTTCATGGAACTCGCCTTCCTCCCCGGCTACGATCACCTCCGCGATCCCGAATGGCCCGCCAGTAATTCCCCCGCCATCACCCCAGGCGCATCCATGTTCGAAACCATCACTGCCGGCGACGTCCTCCTCCACCACCCCTACGAATCCTTCGAACCCGTCCTCCGCCTCATCGAGGAAGCCGCAGAAGACCCCAACGTCATCGCCATCAAACAAGTCCTCTACCGCACCGCACGCCAATCACGCATCATCGACGCACTCATCAAAGCCGCCGAAAACGGCAAACACGTCACCGCTCTCGTCGAACTCAAGGCCCGCTTCGATGAAGCCCGCAACCTCAACCGCGCCGACGAACTCCAACGCGCCGGCGCTCAAATCGTCTACGGCGTCAAAGGCCTCAAAACCCACGCCAAAATCTGCCTCATCCTCCGCAAGGAACACGGCCACCTCCGCCGCTACGTCCACCTCGGAACCGGAAACTACAACGAATCCACCGCGAAACTCTACACCGACCTCTCCTACCTCACCTGCAAACCCGAATACGGAAACGACGCATCACTCTTCTTCAACGCCGTCACCGGCCGCTCCAAACTCCTCCGCTTCCAACGCCTCGTCCCCGCTCCCACCGCGATGAAACCCCGCCTGTTAGACCTCATCCACGGTGAGGCCGAACGTGCGAAACAAGGCCTCCCCGCACGCATCATCGCCAAAGCCAACTCCCTCCAGGACCCCGATATCATCAAGGCCCTCTACAAAGCCTCACAAGCCGGCGTCGATATCCGCCTCAACATCCGCGGCATCTGCTGCCTCAAACCCGGCGATCCCAAACACTCGAAAAACATCGAGGTCATCTCCGTCATCGACCGCTTCCTCGAACACGCACGCCTCTTCTACTTCCACCAGGGCGGCGATGCCGAAGTCTTCATCGCCTCCGCCGACTGGATGGGCCGCAACCTCGAAAAACGCGTCGAACTCATGATCCCCATCGAGGAAAAATCCCTCAAACGCCGCCTCATCCGCATCCTCGAATCCTTCTTCCAGGACAACTGCCAAGCCTCACGACTCCTCCCGGACGGCACCTCCCAACGCGTCTCCCGCGCCAAAGGTCAGAAAGCCTTCCGCGTCCAGGAACAGTTCCACCTCCAGGCAAAGCGCGCCGCAAAAGCCCGCGAACACGAACGCTCGATGACCTTCGAACCGCACGTCCCCATCTGAAACAACCATCACCGGCTGTTTCCCACCCGCACGGTCACCGACTTCACCGCAATCGCCGCTCCAACCGACGCCCCCACTCGGATCTCATCAAAATCAATCCCCACAGGGATTCTCCCCTCGCACAGGATCTCCCCAAGCGGAAGCCCTCCCTCGTGCAAACTCGCCTGACCGGTGCCCCGATCATATCGCAAGGTCACCACCCGCGGCCCAGCCACAGCAGCCTCCGGCAATACCACCGGCAACCCCTGCTTGATATCCAGCGACCACGTCCGCTCATCCCCATAACTGTCGCCGAAAAACAACAGCTCCTGGCCATTCTGATAGAAACTCAACCCCGCCCAACCCGGCGTGTGGAAAACTCCCGCCTTGGGCTCAGCCACCTCCATCGTCACCAACATCACCGGCAGCTCCTTCGGAAAACTCACCGGAACAAATGCCTCAAACCCCGCCCCGTCTAACACCCCATCTCCAACCACCGCCTCGCCCGACCTCAACTCCCAGCTTCCCCCACCCACCAACACCCTGCGTCCATCAAACTCCTCTGACCCAACCCCATCGAACCGATCTTCAAAAACACTCCGAAACACCGGCAAACCAAGCACCGGCCGCTCCATCACCTCCGGCAAGGCCTCCACCGTGTTAGAGTCAACCACCCGCGCCCCCTCCCCTTCACCATACACCTCACCATCCCTCTGATCCGGCAGCACCAACTTCACCTTGCCCTCGAAAACATGTAACTCATCCGGCTGCCCCGGCCGGGCAACAATCGCAAACTCAGTACCCAAATCCACCGCCGTCATCGTCGGCGTGGAAACACTCAACTCCTCACCCGGCGCGGATAACCGGAACCGACCACTCCCCCGGTTCAAACGCAGCGCCGTATCCGATTCGAAAACCAACTCGCTGTCCCCATCAATCACCGCACTCGCCGTCGTCGCCAAAGTAAGTCGCGCCTGACCATGCTTCAGCCGGATCACACCACCCTCACCCAATCTCCGGTTCCCTGCCACCGGCTGCAACGCCCCATCCATCTCCCACACCGCATCCTCGGAAAACTCAACCATCGCCACATCCCCGGCCACCGGCGGAACATCCTTGTTAGACCGATCCAACAGAACCACCAACAATGTGATCACCGCCGCTGCCGCAACCCCGATCCACACCGGCAACAACCGCATTCTAGGCACCGCCGCCAGCCTCTTCGGCGCTGGCCGCCCCTCGAATTCCTCCATCAACGTGTGCTGCAACAAGGCATACTCACGATACAGAGCCAACAACTCCGGCTCCTCCCGCAACCGCTGCTGAAACGCATCAAATTCCTCCCGCGTCACGGCTCCCTCAATGACCTTCTGCACCAGTTGATGATCCTGCTTTTTCATCCGTGTAATTTTTTCGCTTCGCAAAGCTGACGCTCAATGCACCGCTTCAATGCCGCCCGAAGATTGAAAAGAATCGCCTTCAACGTCCCCGAACTCCGCCGCGTCGCCATCGCATACTCCCGCAACGACGCATCCGTCGCATACCGGTGATGCAACAAATCCCGATCTTGCGGACGCAACTTCTTCAAACATTCCCGCAACGCCAAATGACGCTCCTCCAACTCCTCCGGATCCCCATCCGCATCCAATGAAACACGATCGATCAAATCGTCATCAAACACCAACCACCCCTTCGAAACCAACTTCCGTCGATGATTCAACAAATGATAACGGATCGTCTGAAACGCCCACGCCTTGAAATTCGTCCCGATCTCGAACGCATCCCTCTTCTGCCACAAGGTAATGTTCACCTCCTGCAACAAATCCCGCGCCCCCGAACCTCCCGGACACAACGAACGGATATACGCCAACATCGCCGTCTGGTGATTGGTGAGTTCCTTCACGAATTCCTCGGAACCCGCACTGTCATTTTCGGCCGACATCGATCGCTGCCTCATAATGTGCCCCAAAGCCTCCGGGTTTAAGAAAAAATTTACCCCATCTCTCAAATCCAAACGCTCCAAAACACCACCAGCGCCGTCACCAACACCAATCCACCGAACACTCGCTTCAACAACCGCTCCGGCAACCGCTTTGCCAACACCCCACCCGCCAACACCCCCGCCACCGCCATCACCAAAAACACCCCGGTCATCGCCCACTGGATCTTCGCCTCACCCGCATGCGAAAGAAACCCGGCCAGCGAATTGAAAGCGATCACCGCCAACGAGGTCCCCATCGCCATCCCCATCCTCAAACGCGCAAACCTCACCAATGCCGGCATCAGCAGAAATCCACCGCCAACCCCAAGAAATCCCGTCAGCACCCCAACCAGCGCCCCCGCAAAAAAACACCGCACAGGCCGGCACTCCGGACCGCACTCCATCACCGTCGGCCCCGCCATCCACATCCGCAAACCCACCACCACCATCAACACCGCGAACATCATCAACAAAACATCCGCCGAAACCCAGTGCGTGAATCTCGCTCCCACCGCCGCACCCGCCATCCCGGCCAGCGAAAACCAACCCATCGCCTGATAATGCAACTCCCCCACCCGCGCCCGCTGGATCGCACCAACCATCGAAACCGCACCCACCACCAACAAACTCATCGCCACCGCCTCCCTCGGCGCAATCCCCGCCAGATACACCAAAATCGGCAGCGTCAGGATGCTCCCGCCAGCACCGGTTAGACCGAGCGCTAGCCCGATCAAAACCGCCGCCGCCAGTGCCAGCCCACTCATGCCCGTGGCTCTTTCATCAAGTCAGGAATGTCACCAAACGCCCCATCCACCCAAATCACCGGCTTCCCGATTGAGGCCAGATAGGACGACGCGATCAACGCCCGCAAGCCACCCGCACAGTGCACATGCAATCTGCACCCGTCGGGAATCTCATCCCTCCGCGCCGCCAACCGCGTGTAAGCGATGTTCACCGCTCCTCTAACATGCGATGCGTTGAACTCATCCGCCCCGCGCACATCCAGCACACAGGCATCCGCCGGCAGCTCCCCGGGCGTGATCCTGATGAACGTCTCCGCCAACCCGTCACCCCACGCCTCACCCGAAGGAATCCACCCCTCCACCCGATCCAACCCGATGCGCACCAGATCCCTAACAGCCACCTCCACCTGATCCTCATTCTCCACCACCAGCAGAATCCGCGACCGCTCATCAACATACGATCCCGCCGCAACCGACAGCTTGCCACCCGCCAGCGGCGCGTGAATCGCCCCCCGCAAATGCCGCGCCGCAAACGCCACCCGGTCCCCTCGCAAATCCAAAATGGATGTCCCATCCCTTCCCACCCAATCCACCAAACCATCCGCCGAAACCCGCTCGGGCACAGGCAGCTTCCCATCCACCAACAACGCCGGGCCCAACCGGTTGTCCCGCTTCATCCGTGCGAAATACAACGGCGGCTCCGGCTGACCGCTCAGAATGTGCTCCACAAACCGCTCCTCCTCCCCGTTCAACGCCTCATGCAACGGAGCATTGAACTTCCGCTCATAGCCTAACACACTCGTCGGAACCGCCCCCAGCGCCTTGCCACAAGCGCTCCCCGCACCATGCGCCGGCAGGATCTGCAAATGATCCGCCAACTCCGCAGTCCCCCTCAAGCTCGCATAAAGCGTCCGCGCGCTCGACTCCATCATCCCCTCCTGACCCGCCGCACTCTCTAACAAATCCGGCCTTCCCACATCCCCCACGAAAACGAAATCACCCGTTAGATAAGCCATCGGCTCATCCGCCCCTCCACCCTCGTCCGTCACCAGAAATGACAAATGCTCCGGCGTATGCCCCGGCGTCTCAATCGCCGTGAAACGGATGTTCCCAACCCTGAACTCATCCCCACCCCTCAAAAACCGCGCCCTCGGGCTCCCCTTCGCCCACTCGAACTGCCAATCCTTCCCACCCGTCTCGGACAAATACGCCACCGCCCCGTGCCGCTCTGAAAACTCACGCGCGCCACTCAAATAGTCCGCATGAATGTGCGTCTCCGCCACCGCCGTGATCCGCAGACCATTCTCATTCGCCACCGCGAAATATCGGTCCACATCCCGCTCCGGATCGATGACAATCGCCTCCCCCGTCCGCTGACAGCCGATCAGATAGGCGTTCTGCGCCAAATGCGCATCCGTGATTTGTCGAAGAAACATGATTTTGTTAGGTTGATGGATTGAATCGAAACTCAGACCGAACACGAATTGCCCGCACACTTCACCCCGGAGCTCTGGTTCCATGGCATCTTCGCCAACAACAACGCCATCCCGCACCAGTCCGTCACCCCGGCGAAAATCAGCCCCGCTCCCACAAACCCGCTCAACCCGTAAAAACCCGCATGCACCCACGTCCCCAACACCACCCCGGCCAACACCATCGCCCCCGCCGCAATCCGCACCTGACGCTCCAACGACATCGCCTTCCGCCCCCGGTTCACCGGCAATCCCTCCTGCTCCCAAGCCGTCACCCCACCTTCCAACACCGCCAGATTCTCACACCCGGCCCCCTCCAAGGTCTTCATCGCCTGCTCCGCTCGCTTCCCGCTCCGACACACCAGCACACATCCGTCACCCGTCGCCGCAGACTTCACCTCCCCCGCCACCAACCGGTCCAACGGCATCAACCGCGACCCCTCAATATGAACCTCCCCATGCTCCGCCGGCGTCCTCACATCGATCAACACCAGCTTCTTCCCGGCATCCAACGCCGCCTTCAATTCCTTCGCTTCGATTTTCATGATGATTCTCTTTCGTTTGCTCAAGTTTGTGATTTCTTTAATCACTAAATAGCCATTTGGTTATACTTGCAAGCAAAAAAATTTCTGCCATCCTCCAACCATGAAACTCGATTCACAGCAGCTCGCCCGGGTAGCCGCTCTGTTCCGCGCCTTTGCCGAACCCACCCGACTCGCCATCCTGCAGGAACTCAAGTCCGACGAACTCGCCGTCTCCGAAATCGTCGACCGCCTCACCACCAGCCAGGCCAACGTCTCCAAACAACTCAAACTCCTCCACGATGCCGGCGTCGTCTCCCGCCGCAAATCCGGAACCACCGTCTTCTACACCATCGCAGACCCCATGGTCTTCGAACTCTGCCGCCTCGTCTGCGACAAACTCAACCGCGACGCCGTAAAACCCTCGAAAATCCGCTTCTAACACCCTATGAAACGCGCCCTTCCACTCCTCGGAGCACTCATCGTCCTCGGCCTCAGCCTCTACATAAACTACTGGCTCCGCGAAAAATCCCCGCAGCCCACCTCCCCACCTTCATCTCCCGCAGCATCCACCACCACCATCCCCTCCCCGCCCGACTACACCTTCCAACCCGCAACCCCGGATGGCATCGGCAAGCTCTTCATGGGCCGCGAAATCTCCCACGTCATGGGCCACCAGGCCATCGACTGGCTCGAACGCGGCAACCGCGAACAAGAGGAAGCACCCTCCAAGATGCTCGCCGCCATCGACCTCCCACCCGATGCGATCCTCGCCGATATCGGCGCTGGCTCCGGCTACCACGCCTTCCGCCTCGCCCCACGCCTCCCCCAAGGCCGCGTCATCGCCGTCGATATCCAACAGGAAATGCTCGACTTTCTAACAAACAAATCCCGCGAGCTCGAAATCACCAACGTCACCCCACACCTCGGTGCCATCGACGACATCAAACTCCCTCCCGCATCCATCGACGCCGCACTCATGGTCGATGCCTATCACGAATTCTCACACCCGAAGGAAATGCTCACCTCCCTCCACCGCACCCTCAAGCCCGGCGGACGCATCTTCCTCATGGAATTCCGCGGCGAAGACGACCGCGTCCCCATCAAACCCCTCCACAAAATGACCGAAGCCCAGGCCCGCAAGGAATTCGAAGCCTGTGGCTTTCGCTTCGTCGAAAACCGACGCCTCCTCCCCTGGCAACACTTCCTCGTCTTCACCAAACCCTGATCGACTACCTCGCCTTGAACATCGGAAACCCGGCTCCCGGCCGCAACTCCTTCGGCGGCTCGATCGCGAACGACTTCCCGTCCCCGATCTGATAGGGCCCATACGCGATCGGAATCACCGTCAAAAGCAACGCCGGCTCGTCATCCGCCGTCGTCTTCCCCACATGCACCACCGCCGCACAGTTCGGGCTCTTCTTCACCACCATCAGATCACCCGCATTGAAAGCCTCCGGCGCATCCGCATTCGCCGTCGGAAACACATACTCGATCACCACCGGATACGGCGCCGCCGCCGTAAAATCATCCGGCTTCACCATCGCCCGCGCCCGCACCACAAACCCCGGACTCAGGAAATCCACCTTACTCAACCGCTTCACCTCCACCACCTCATACTCCCCCTCGATGTAAGTCAGCAGCAGCGGACGGTCGAAATTCGTTAGATAGTTCCGCATCAGCAGCGTGTTCACCCTCGCGATCTGATCCGGTGCCCCGCCGAAATACTTCCGGTAAAGTTCCTTCGGCGCGAGCGCGTTCCCATCCGGGACATCCAGCACCGTATACCGCTGCAGTTCCGGCAACCGCTTCAGCTTCCGCAAAATCTCATAATTCCGCGGAATCTCCGGATGCCCGAAAACATGCAAACACACCGCCCAACTAACGATCGCGAAACACAACGCCAGCGCATTCGCCAACAACCACCAGAAATAGGCGGGGCGGCTCGGCTTCGGCTCTTCTAACACTCGTGGCACGGCTCGGAAAATCGGAAAAATCAATTGCTCCCACACGCCTCGCCATCCGCCACCGCATGCAGCCCCGGTGGCTCGTCCGCCGTCTCGAACGACGTCCCGCACCCGCACGACCGCGCCGCCATCGGATTGTGGATCTTGAACCCCGCATCCGTTAGACTGTCGGAAAAATCAATCTCGCACCCCCGCAGCTTCTCCACGCTATCACCCGCCACGATCACCCGCGCCCCACCCGAAGTCACCACCGTATCCCCCTCCTCCGCCTCACCCACCTTCATCTCATACTGCCACCCCGCACAGCCACCTCTCCGCACCGCCAATCGCAACCCCGCCGTCGCACCCGCAGCCTTCGCCGCAAGCATCCCAGCCAATTCAACCGCCGCTTTTTCAGTAATCGTAATCATGGAGCGCGGACAACCTAAACCCCCTTCCCCGGATTTGAAACCCGAATCGTCTCAACCTCTCAACACTCACCATCCCGCCGCCGATACAGCGCCAGCCACTCCCGCCCCTCACGCCCCGGATACGCCCGCGTCGGCACCCAGTCATCCACCCGCTCAAACCACCGCCCGAACGTCTCCTCAATCCCCTCCACCGTCGACTCATGCGGCGGCCCCGTCCGGTCATCCCCCTCATCATACGGATTCAGAAAAAACAACCCCACCAACATCCCACCCGGCACAATCAACCTCGCCGCCGCCTCCGCATACCGCGGCCGATCCACCGGAGAAATCGCACAAAAACACGTGTGCTCCCACAACGCCGAAAACCTCCGCCCATTCCCCCACTCCGCATCCAGGAAATCCCCCACCTCCACCCGCGCCTCCGGCACCTCCGGATACTCCCGCGCCCGCGCCACCGCCGTCTCAGACAAATCCACCCCCAGAACCTCAATCCCCTTAGCCGCCAAAGCCCTCACATCATGCCCGCTCCCGCACCCCGGCACCAACACCGGCCCCCCACCCCACACCGCCAGATCCATCCGCTCCAATAACTCATCCAACGGCGGCGCATGCCGACCCTTCTCCCACGGCGTCTGCCCCGCCTGCCATAGCTCGTTCCAATTCGTCATGCCCCACTATCCACCCCCTCACGCCCTCCGCAAGTAATCAGGCACCTGATCCCGCTGCGAAGACGGCGGCAACGAAGCACTCGCAAACGAGATCACCGCACCAATCCCCGCCGCATGATCCCCACCCATCCGCCGCTCGATCTCAAACTCCGGAAAACAAAACCGCGCCCGCCTCCTCATCACCACCCCCAAGACCCACCCGGCCACCAGCGCCCCCACCCCCACACACAACGGCAACCACCAGCGCTCCGTCTTCGCCCGCACCACTCCTAACAAATCCTCCCCAGCCTCATCCCCATCCGCCGCCCGCCGCCCATCCATCGCAACCAGCCGCTCAGGCAATGGCCCCGCCTCACCCGGCTCCTGCCCCCCACCCATCATCCGCTCCATCCAATAAATCCGGATCGACATCTGAACCGAAAACGCCTCGAACTGATCCCCAGCCTCCGCGTGCTCCAACGCCGACATCACCGAACTCTGCACCGCCCTCCGCTGCTCCGCCGCCGAAACCACATCCGTCAGCGACGGACTCAAATACAACGATGAATAAAGTTCAGTTAGCATTCACAAGCAGA
>SXGQ01248504.1_pt1 | contig 14254 bp, 12 predicted proteins | sample 3178371 | NCBI WGS metagenome assembly SXGQ01 (sample SAMN11356859, study PRJNA531348) | freshwater metagenome | isolation source: freshwater sample F1-20 | place: China: Fuxian Lake, Yuxi | collected 2017-12-25
ACCATGAACTTGGCTGCCATTCCAAATAGTCTCACCGTATCTCGAATTGTTGGGGTTCTAGCCATCCTTTGGATGGCACCCTATCTTACCAACCTATCGGTGGTAATGGTGATTATTCTGTATACCACATTGTGCCTCACCGACTACCTCGACGGGTGGCTTGCTCGTCGTTTTGGCTCGGTATCTGAATTTGGTAATATTATGGATCCCCTTGCCGACAAAATCCTGATGCTTGTTTTTTTGCCTCTTTTACAAATGCAGGTGATTCACTTTTTTCCTGTTTTTTTGCTGGTCTCTAGGGAGTTTTTGGTAATGGGGTTACGTGTCTTTGCCGCTAAACAGGGTCGCTCACTTGCGGCTGAATGGATGGGGAAAATTAAAACCGCCATTATTTTACCAGTGGCTGGCATTCTTTTTGCTAGAATCCCTGTTCAATCCACCCCATTACCCGTATGGCTGCAACCCGTTGATACACTCCGACAATGGGTTTTTGAGTTGCCTCAACCTATTATTAATGGCCTCATTTTACTGATGGTCGTGGTTACCATTTTATCTCTGATCGATTATGTATTTCGGTACCTTTCCCCCCCCACCACGGAGTTAACCAACCAACGAACTCATTCGGTTCAACTTATTCAAAAAAGCATTAAAATTATACCCAACACGCTGACGCTTGCCAATTTGGGCTGTGGTCTAATGGCCATTATTCAACCGTGGCAAAGTCGCCCGTCCATTGCGGCGGGGTTGGTTTTATTGGGGGTGTATCTGGATGCACTCGACGGTCGCTTGGCCCGTCGTCTGAATGTATTTTCAGAATTCGGTGCGAAATTGGATTCCAAAGCTGATTTTGTGACATTTGGCGTGGCTCCCGCAGTGTTGCTTGGCTATACCTTGTCTAGGGCGATTGGCCATCACGGGCTTTGGATCGGTGTTGCACTGGGGATGACCCATTATGCGGCTGTTCACTTTCGACTTCGTCGATTCGACCAAAAAGGCCACTCAGACTTTTTTGATGGGATGCCATCCCCCACTGGCGCTGCAATTGTGGTGATAGCGACCCAATCCACATGGCTAACGTCGCCTTTTTTACTAATTCCCATTTCTCTGGTGGTATCCGGACTGATGGTGTCGTCTCTACCCTATCCCCACTTAAGCAAGGCCTTGCAACACCCCCTCCTGAATGCCCTTAAAATCCCTGCATTCATTTTCTTTTTTGGTAGCATTGTTGGCTATTTTGTCCAACACCCCTTGTATCCCCCTTATTTTCCCGAAGGATTATTGTTGTGTATTGTGGTCTATATGCTCTCCCCATGGTTTAAACGATCATGAACTTATATTCATCACAACAAACCATTCAAGGTGATTTGTTAACCCCTGTAGCTGTTTTGTTGCGATTAGATGCCCCTGGCACTTTTTTATATGAAAGTGTTGTTGGATCTGAAACTGTGGCCCGCTACTCGATTATTGTGGCTAGCCCACTCATTCAATTTGAGTTGTACCCATCTTATATCAAGATGATTCAAGATGGGGTTCACCAACGCCATGAAGGGAACCCATTGGATTATTTAGCCCATTGGATGGCGAATTTAACGCCTCAGGATTTGTTAGGGGACGGTTTTACAGGGGGGTTGGTGGGGTACTTTCATTGGGATGCCATTTCTTTGTTTGAACCATGTATTCCTTGGCAACATGACAACCTGATTGGGCACCACCTCATTCCGGGAGTGGTGGTTCGATTCGATCATCTTCGTCGTACAATTACCGTGGTGGGCTGGTCGTTTGAGTCGGAAATGATGGCCCAACAGACGGTCCATGATACCCTTAAACGGCTTCATGATCCGATTGGACATCCCGAACTAACCACCTTGGTTTCCCAACCCGTTCAGGCTTCCATGACACAATCCCAATTTGAAGCCATGGTAGTACAGGCCAAATCGCACATTCGGGATGGGGATGTTTTTCAAATGGTGTTGTCCCAATCGTTTGAGGTCACCTCTAACGAATCCCCCCTTGCCGTTTATCGACGATTACGACAAAACAATCCATCGCCTTATATGGTGTATATGAATTGGGGAGATTGGCATATTGTGGGCTCCTCACCTGAAATGCTAACCAAGTTAACCAATGGCAGGGCGATATCACGGCCCATTGCAGGTACGCGACCTCGCAATGCGGCCCACCCTGATCAAGATGCGGACTTAATCGCATCCTTGACGGCTGATGCCAAAGAAGTAGCGGAACATGTGATGCTGGTTGACTTGGCCCGAAATGACCTTGGTAGGGTGTGTCACCACATTAATTGGCAAGATTTGATGAGCATCGACCGATATTCACATGTCCTACACATGGTGAGTACCGTGACGGGGCAACTGAATGAGGGGGTGACTGGATTCGATTTGCTTAAAGCCACGTTTCCGGCGGGAACCTTAAGTGGGGCCCCTAAGTTAAAAGCCATTACACTCATCAACCAAATTGAGCCGGTGAATCGGGGATTGTATGGGGGAATTATTGGGTTAATGTCCTTTCACCAAGATATGGACTGGTGTATTGCCATTCGGTGTGCCACCCATCATCGGGGAACCTATCGCATTCAAGCTGGGGCGGGGATTGTGGCAGATAGTGATCCCATCACGGAATGGCATGAATCTAGGAACAAAGCCCTTGCGGTGATCAAAGCTTGTGGGGGGCATTTATGATTTTAATGATTGATAATTACGATTCATTTACCTATAACTTGGTTCATTATATTCAAGAATTGGGTGGGGATATAACCGTTATTCGAAATGATGAATGGTCGATGGATCAGATTCGACAAGCGGCCCCCTCGCATATTGTTATTTCACCAGGTCCAGGTCACCCCGATTCGGCGGGAATTTCGTTGGCTGTAATAGAGCAATTGGGTCCTAGCATCCCGTTGTTGGGGGTTTGTTTGGGGCATCAGGCCATTGCCCAAGTTTTTGGTGGTGTGGTGACCCATGCCCCCACCTTGGTTCACGGCAAAACGTCCCCCATTCATCATGATGGCACTAGCGTCTTTAAAGGGTTGCCGTCTCCCTTTCATGCCACTCGGTACCATTCATTAATGGCCCAATCCCCATTGCCCGACGGGTTAAGGGTAACTGCCACAACGGAAGATGGGGTGGTGATGGGCTTGTCCCATCGGGTCTATCCCATTGAAGGGGTTCAGTTTCATCCGGAGTCGATTCTAACGGAACATGGTCATGCCATGCTCGCTAATTTTTTGGAGGGGTGTCGTGACCAATCGAATCGTTAGTGGCATTCAACCCACGGGGCGGATGCATTTGGGCAATTGGATGGGAGCGGTTTCGAATTGGGTATCGCTCCAATCCACCCATCAGCCCGTTTTGTTTGTGGCCAATTTGCATGCCTTAACCGGTGCGCCCCAGTTGGCTGAGGATATGCGTTACACCACTCGGCAATTGGTTTATGATTTATTGTCGTGTGGAATCGACCCGAACCGATCGATTTTGTTTTGTCAGTCGGATGTGCCGGCTCATTCTGAATTGCATCTTATATTATCGATGGTAACCCCTATCCCGTGGTTGGAACGGGTGCCTAGTTACAAAGATAAGCGCGATGCATTGGGTGAAGAATGGAATCATTATGGTTTTTTGGGGTATCCTGTGTTGCAAGCAGCCGATATTTTATTGTATCACCCAACGGGGGTACCGGTGGGTAAAGACCAGTTGCCTCATTTGGAATTAACCCGAGAAATTGCCCGGCGATTTAATCATCGGTATGGACCCATTTTATGTGAGCCAGTTGATATGGTAACCGAGACCCCGGTTTTGCCCGGTTTGGATGGCCGAAAAATGTCCAAAAGTTACCAAAATACAATTCCTATAACGGCCACGCAATCAGAGGTTGAAACCTTGGTTAAACGTATGGTGACCGACCCAAATCGGGTTAGAAAAACCGATTGTGGAACGCCGGAACAGTGTCCTGTTTTTGCCTATCATCAGCAGTTCTCTACTCCGGAGGCATGCCAAGATGTGGCCCATGCGTGTCGCACAGCCAGCATCGGGTGTGTGGCGTGTAAAACCCAATGTGCTGCGGCGTTAAATCGCTATTTACATCCCATTCGAGAGAGGGCCCATACGGTTACCAACCAAACCATCGATGAGGTGTTAGCGGCAGGTCGTATTCAGGCCAACCAATTGGCATCTTATACCATGGACAAAGTCAAGCAAGTGATTGGTTTTTCGTGACCCCACTGGTATTTCAAGTTGAAGGGCAGTGGAATGCCCCTTCAATATTGACGTTATTGGCGCAGCTCAGCCAACAAGCCCCTTCCAATACCGTCATTGTGACAGGACATGCTAGCTTGAAACAATGGATGACGGAATGGTTATCTCAACAAGGACCCGTATTACCACAAATTCTAACCCTGTTAGACTTGGGGTTGGTATTGGATCCGGGTACCAGTTCGTTATCCCCGATTCAAATAATACAGTGGCAACATCATACCATGGCCAAATTACGCCCCGCTTATCCGGAGTTGGCCCAATGGTTATCGTATACCAGTGTGTGGTCCCATGCGATGGCCTGGTTGTGGGAGGATCCCCATTCTGTTCATTGGATTCCAGGCATGACCCGTTGTTCATTGGCGCACTTTAAAGAGGTGGCATGTCAGGCATTGGATGAACTGGGATTATTACCCCCTGTTCGGGTTTGGCACCGATTGTCAACGACCTCTTTGGATGAGTATGCGTCTTGGGCCACGGGGAAAACCCTGGTCATTCTGGTGCCACTTCAACTTGATGAGATGCAAACCAAATTAATTCATGCGGTATTGTCGGGTTGTCAGCAAGGGGTGGTCATTGAACAACTGTTACCCCAAGATAGACCGGCCAATCGGTGGGGTGCCACCTCACCGACCGTGATTCCAATGGTGCATTCCCCCCCGCCCCTTGAATGGTGGTATTGTGAAACAGAGCGGGTCCAATCCACCCAATTGGCCCAGTGGTTACAGCAATGGTCGGCCTCCATGTCCTTGGATCAAGTGGGCATTTGTTGCCCCACTGGACAGCGAGAATCATTGGCGGATTCCCTTCGGCAATGGGGGATTCCTGTTCGCATTCCCATGCGCCGTGAATTGAGAGCATCGGTATTAACACACTCTATTTTGGCTCAGTTGAGTTCCCCGAATCCATCCTATGAGACGATGATTAGACAACTGGAAACGGATGGGTGGGATATGGACCGATCGGATGATGAGTTGGTTATTTGGCGTGCATTGTATCGAATTATAAAGGAATCGAAGGTGGGTGGGGAGTTATGGGCAAAGTGGGCAAAAACAGTCATTGTTGATACGTGGGTTGACCTTCCATCTAGCAGGGGAGGGGTTTGGATTACGGATCTGGAAGAGGCGTTACAACTACCCATGTCCCGATGGGTGGTGGTGGGTGCGACTTCGTTGGGATATCCCTACCGTCCCCATCCGTTGGCCCCAACCCGATGGGTTCATCAATTGGCGTCTGTGGCGGATAGAATGGCCCACATTCTAATGCAGTCGGTTGTGGGGACCACGATCATGACCCCGTTTTCACAAGATGGGGTGGCCCAAACGCCATCGCCATTACTGAAGCGCGTGGCTCGAACCCATTTATCAACCATTATTGAGCAGGTGGTTCCATTTGGGGATGACGGGTGTCGATTGGCGTATTGGCAACGGCATGATCGAAATCGATTCATGGGGGCATTATCATCACCGATGGTCTTGGATGCGACGCAATCATCACCTTTGGGGGCATCCCTCCCCACTGCTGGGGGTGTGGAATGGGAGGGGGTGCCACGGTATTCAGCAACCCAATTGCAACGGTATTTGGAATGTCCGCATTGGTACTGGATGAGTTATCATTTACGACTTCGGCCCCATGAGCCGGATGAGCTTGATTTACCGGCGAATGAATCGGGGGTATTGGCCCATCGGGTGATGGAATGGGCGGCACAATACCTTCAGGTATCGCCACGACATTGGGAGGGATTACATGGGGTCATTGAGCAAAAAGCAAAGGGGGAATGGGGTCGCAATCCTCGACAATGGCAGTCGTTTAATCGGTTAATGGGACAACCAGAGCGACCGGGTGGGTTGCGTTTGGCGCTTCAGGACTTAATGGAGTGGACTGAGGTGACGTTGGTGGGTACTGAAACGCGACCGCCGGCAAAAATATTGCCCAATGGGGTTGGTGTTCATGGGGTATTGGATTTGGTGGTCACCGATCATGCAACCCAGTCGCAGGTGGTAGTGGATTACAAAACGGGACGGATGCCCAGCATTACGGATATTCGAGAGCATCATTTTTTGCCAGTGGCGATTTATAGTTGGTTGTTGGGTCGTGGGGATGAGACGGGATGGCCATCCGTGATGTTGTGGCAAATTAAAGCCAAGGAGCAAAAAAAACAATGGGTGTTGGTATCGGCTGCGATTAAAGAGCAGGTGGTGCCGAAGCGTGCCAAGCCGCATGTTGAAACCCCATCGTTTTGGCTTGACTTAGAAAATCGATTGCTGGCGATGGTTGGTGGGATTCAAGAGCAACGCTGGATGCCCAACGATTCTGGGGTGGGGGAACCGGATTGTGATCGGTGTCCGTACCGGTTGGGGTGTCGTTATCGGGATGGTGGAGGGGAGGGTGGTACAAGTGGGTGAATGCCAACCAATCGGCCATAGGTAAGCATCAATTTAGCGAAGTGGGATCCTTTGGGGGTGAGCTGGTACATCGGTTGGGTGAGCGTGCTTGTTGGCGGCATGATTTTGATTAATCCGGCCTGATGCATGTCATTAAATCGATGGGTTCTATGGGCATCTGCGGTCATGATACTTTCAAATTCTTGTGGGGACATGGGCGATTGGTAATATAGTTGAAAGAGTGTGTGATAGGTAACAGAGCGTTCAATAAAAATGGTGGTATAGGTTGCGACCCAATTAACAATACCGATAATGGCGAGTAGTAGGAGTAGTTTATGGCTCATACTATAACGAGGGCCTAGATATATCATGGCGATGCTGCCCAATAATAACGAGATAATGGCCACGGTTTGATAAAGGGGTAGGTGGATGGGTAGCCGGGAGGCGATGGCTTGCAGTAGGGTGTAGCTGGGCAATAATAATATGGCGATAATGGCAAATCGATGTGGCATATGTCTCATTATTGGGTTGGAATACTCAATATGATTGAATCATAGATTGTAAAAATAAAATAGGTCGTGAGTGGGTTGTGCATGACGTGCCCGTGCCCGCCTGAAGGGCGCCACCCTTAAGAATCGCAATTGGATAGGGCCATATTGGTTTGGTGGTTTCAATGGTAATTTGGCCCCTGGTAATGGCATGGATACATAGCCCCCACGCTCAAATTGGATCAGGGGGGTGGCGCCCCACAGCTAACCGGTGGCCGAAGTTTCACATCATCATATTAACGGTGTCAATTATTTTGTTTTACAAATAATAACTAACAAGATATAATATTTTTATTATTCAATAAATGACATAACCATATTCTTTTGGTTGTTTGTATCAATAGGGGGGGCCATTTTGATTACGATGTTAAGTGCTGCGATTACTGGCGTTACGGCGCACCCAGTTACCGTTGAAGTATGTTGTCATCAGGGTATTCCAAGTGATGTGGTAGTGGGTTTGCCAGATATTGTAATTAAAGAAAGTCGTAGTCGTGTCAAAGCCGCCATTCGCCACGCTGGTTATCAGTACCCTGCCAAAGTGGTTACCGTTAATTTGGCCCCTGCTGAACTAAAAAAGGAAGGCCCATTTTTTGATTTGCCTATTGCCTTGGGAATTTTACAAGCCAGTGGTCAAGTGAATGAATCACCCAGAATGTTGGCTGTTGGTGAACTCGCCCTTTCGGGAGAAGTTCGTTCGGTTCGGGGTATTGTATCGGTTGCCCTGATGGCCAAACAATTGGGAATCCTTACTTTGTTAATTCCACAAGCCAATGTGGCTGAAGCCTGTTTGGTATCCGGACTTACATTGGTAGGGGTGCATACGTTACAAGATGCCATTGGGTATATTAATGGAACGTGGTTTCCAAGCAATCCCCCCGCCATTGAATTAACAACACCAGAGGATATAGGTGATTTTTGTGATGTAAGGGGGCAGTGGGCAGCGAAACGGGCTTTGGAAATTGCAGCTGCAGGCGGACACAATATTTTATTGGTGGGTCCACCGGGCATTGGCAAAACCATGTTATTAAAACGAATTCCAAGTGTGTTGCCTCCCATGTCGGATCAAGAGGTGCTGGAATCGATTCAAATTCAAGCATTACATCGCAGCAAAAAGCCGATATTTAGCCGGTTTAGGCCCTTTCGCTCCCCCCATCATACCATTAGCTTTGCTGGGTTAGTTGGTGGGGGTAGTATTCCAGTACCTGGTGAAATTAGCTTAGCTCACCACGGTGTTTTATTTTTAGATGAATTACCCGAATTTCCAAAACCAATTTTAGAATTATTGAGGCAACCACTTGAAGATCAAACCATATCCGTGAATCGGGCGGCTGGTGCCGTGGTATTTCCGGCCAACTTTATGTTGGTCGTCGCCATGAATCCGTGTCCATGTGGGTATTTGGGGGATCCTAGCATTCGATGTCGATGTTCACAGCGAGATATTGCCCGATACCAAGCTCGATTATCCGGCCCATTATTAGATCGAATTGATTTGATGATTGAAGTGGCCCGCCCCAGTGGGCATGAATGGGCCACACCTGATTTGCCTGGTTCTGAATTGGCTTCAAGTGCCATTCGGGACCGGGTTGAAAAAGCCAGGTTTCTTCAAGTGCAACGAGGACATTTAAATGCCAGATTATCCTCCCGTTTGTTACTAAAACTGCCCATTGAAGATAGCGCCAATCAATTGCTGGTTTCATTAATGAGTCGGGGTTTATTAAATGGTCGACGACACGATAAAGCCTTAAGAATTGCCCAAACCATTGTCGACTTGGAAGGTGGATCCATGATAACCGCCCAACATTTGGGGGAAGCATTGGGATACCGATTCAAATTTTTCGAATAAAATGCCATTTAAAGCAGTGATTTGCAGTATGGGGAACGGTCTCCAACCGCCCATTAAAAAATAAGGGGCCTCACGATTTTGGCATTGAACGATCGCTGTCAGACGAGTAACCATTATAAACGGCGCACCAAAAAGGGGGCACATGATGTTATATTTAATTGATTATTTTTATTTGTTGGCGTCAAAAAAAACGGATTTGCGTGAGCCTTGGGTATATTGTATAAACACTTTTTTAGTGTTATACTATGCGATTTTTTGTTTAAAAAGCTTACGTTTTTTTGTTTTTTTCGTGTATGTCGAGTGTGTGATATTGGCAAGCTTGAATCGATTTTTAAGTTAAACTAGTGGTAGGGATGGAGCTAAGTATTTAGCGTCATAATGAGTCATCCCTCAAAAAGGAAATATGTGAGATGGGCATTGATTCATTGGATAAAAAAAACGGGCAACCACGCCGTTTATACAAGATAGGGCAGGTCACCAAATTACTTGGCATTACATCGCGAACCATTCGATATTATGACAACAGTGGTTTGTTGCCTCATGTTAAACGATCGAAGGGCCAAATTCGATTATTTGATGAATCAGACCTTGAGATTATTCGTCAAATACGATCCTTACAAAAAGAGGGGTTGCAATTGGATGCGATACGTACCCAGTTGTTTGGTAAGCGTTTATTTGATCCTCGTCCCATGGTGCATGATCGGGTCGCCATTGTAACAGATAGCAGTGTTTGTTTTCCGCCCCAATTTAACCTGGCAAGTGTCAAAATTGTTGAAGTTCCAAAATCAGTATGGTTTTTCCATCATCAAGAAATGCCATCTTCAAAGGAACTAGGTGACATCGAAAATACCTTTATTGCCCAATACACCCAATTGGCAGAAGCGGGTATACAGACGGTGTATTCCGTTCATATCACAGAATCCATTTCCCCCATACTGGGTATTGCAAGATTGGCCGCCCACAAGGTGTCTTCAACGATACGGGTTGAGGTGGTGGATTCGTTGTCTATGGGTGCGACATTGGGGTTGGTAGTGGCGCAGTTGTCAGAAGCTATTGAAAATGGTAATACAGTGAGTGAGTTAGGGGTCTTTTTATCCAAGCAAGCGAATCTAATTTGGGGAGCCGGAATGGCCAATTCAATTACCACTTTAATTGAAAATGAATTAATTGATTTACCACAAGCGTCCGTGGTATCAAAAAGTGTGATGCTAAACAAGTTGGCACCGTTTGTACCCGTTTTTCAGCTGGGGGCATCCCTGATTGCGTTGGATATTATTGATTGTTGCAAGAACCAAAGCGAAGCGTTGGAAACACTCATACAATTGGTGATATCAGAAATTGAAGCGCGGGGAAATTACGTTCATTATATTTGGATTCATCACCATGATCGAATGCAGGAGGTTGTTGCCTTGCAACATCGATTACATGCCCATTACCCCAAAGCACAACTGGAAGTGGTGGAAGATCATCGCTCATTACCGACTTTTATAGGCTCACATTATGTGGCCGTATCAATAGGATAATTCACTTTATATGACATCATCTTTGGATCATCGTATTTTAGATATTTTATCCAATCACGCTCGATTGTCGGTTGACTCAATTGCCACTCAATTAAAAGAATCGCCAGATGTGATTGCTCAGGCCATTCATCGTCTTGAAAGTAATGGGACTATTTTGCAATATGCCACTATTATTGATGAATCCAAATTATCCAAACGCAAGGCTCCACTTCGTGCCTTAATTGAAGTGCAAGTTCGACCCGAAAAAAGAACTGGATTTGACTCAATTGCCATGCGGATCGCTAAATTTCCAAATGTGGTTGACCATTATTTGTTGTCGGGGGGGTATGATTTTTTGGTCATAGTGGAAGGGGAAACATTGGATGAAATTGCCCAATTTGTTTCTGGTAAATTGGCGTCTTTAGACAATGTGCGGAGTACGGTTACCCACTTTATTATGAAAAAATACAAAGAGAAAGGGGCATTAATGGGGGGGGATGAATCGGATGAACGTCTGGTCATTACCCCATGACGAAACCATTTAATCGCTGCTTGGATTCCGTTCCCCCATCTGGAATTCGTCGTTTTTTTGATTTGGTGGTTGGGGCATCGGATGTTATTTCATTGGGGGTGGGGGAACCTGATTTTGTGACCCCTTGGTCCATTCGTGAAGATGCCATTTATTCTTTAGAGCGGGGGCGCGTCACCTACACGGCAAATGGGGGGTTATTGGCGTGTCGTGAGGCGATTGCTACCTATTTGTCATCTCGATTTCACGCCCATTATGACCCTTCAAATGAAATTGTACTCACGGTGGGGGTATCTGAAGCAGTTGACTTGGTGTTTCGTAGCATTTTAAATCCGGGAGATCATGTTATTATCCCTGAGCCGGCCTATGTTTGTTATGCCCCGTTGGTCAGTTTGGCTGGTGGTACCAGCACCACGATTAATACCCAGCCGACTGGTTTTTTGCCAACCGTAGATGCGATTCGTGCTGCCATTACCCCGTCAACGGTTGCGATTATGTTGTGTTCACCAAGTAATCCAACGGGTCGATCCATACCATCTGATTTGCAACATGCCATCTTAGATTTGGCTGAACAACATGATTTATGGGTTATTTCCGATGAGGTTTACGCTGAATTGTCTTACGATACCCCATTTTCATCTTTGGGATCGTTTGGTCGATTCCACGATCGGGTTATTTTGTTAAATGGATTTTCGAAGGCATTTGCCATGACTGGATGGCGTTTGGGGTTTGTATGTGGGCATTCGGATCTGATTAAACGGGTGATCAAAATTCATCAATACTGTGCATTGTGTGCACCAACCATGGCCCAATATGCGGCCATTGAAGCGTTGCGATCGGCTGAAAAAGAGATTAAAAAAATGAGGGAGTCATATTTAAAAAGACGAAATATGGTTACCGATTGTCTGCATCAAATGGGTTTGCCAACGGTGAAGCCAGAGGGTGCATTTTATGTATTTCCATCCATTGAACCCACCGGGCTTGGTTCAGAAGAGTTTGCGATGCAATTATTAACAGAAGAAAAAGTGGCCGTGGTGCCAGGTACCGCCTTTGGAAAAGGGGGGGAAGGTCACATACGGTGTTGTTACGCGACCAGCTTTGACGATTTAACCGAAGCAATGACCCGCATGGCTCGATTTGTTAAAAAGCGGGTAACGCCATGATTGATGCCATCATCATTGGAATTGTCGCATTTAATGCGGGGCTGGGATTTTGGCGGGGCTTTATAGACTCGATGGTTGGCATCGTGGCGGTGGCGGTTGGGGCTTGGTTGGCGTTGCAATATGGGCAAACCCCAATTCCAGCTTTAATGGGCATGGTGGATGGTGAGCAGGCGTGGCTATGGGGTGTGGGATGGTTTATGGGTGGATTTGTGATCATTCGATTATTAGGAATGGCGATTAGTAGTGTATTGCCCAGTATTGGATTGGGGTTACCGAATCGGGTGTTGGGTTTTGGAATTGGGTTGCTTAAAGGAATTGCCATATCGTGTGCCTTGTTAATACCATTACAATTGGTTAATCCTGAAGGAACCAAATTGGCCAAAACACCGGCACGATTGGCTCCCATTACGGCGTGGGTGATGGCCCACTTTTAACCCCCCCCACTCCTTCAATCAATCGGCATACGCTGACCTTGTATTGAAATGGTTTCATGGGCCATCGTCATCCGCTATACTTGAATCATGACACGATCTGAATGGGCACTTGTTTTGTTGTTGGCACTGATTCAATGGGTTCACATCATGGATTTTATGATTATGATGCCAATGGGCCCACGATTAATGGATCAATTTGGCGTCACCCCGAGCCAAATGGCCATTGCCATATCGATATATTCCCTTGCGGCAGGCGTTGTTGGGCTCTTGGGCAGTTATCTCATGGATCGTTGGTCACGTCGCACTAGCGTGATCACGTTGGCAATGGTATTGGGTATCACCACCATTGCCTGTGGAACAACCACGCATTATGGTGTTTTTTTGGTACTAAGGGGACTCGCAGGAATGGCTGGGGGGGCGTTGGGAGGGGCCCTATTTGCCACATTAGGGGATGGGGTTCCGGCCCATTATCAAGGTCGAGCCACGGGAATTGTGATGTCTGGATTTAGTATTGCAGCCATTGCAGGAATCCCGATTGGGATGCTGATGGCCAACACATGGGGGTGTTCCGTTGTATTTTGGACGATCGGGGGAATGGGCTTATTGGCGGGTGTAATTGCATATGGGGTGATGCCGATGTTGCCTGTCCAATCGGATGTGACGGCGTGGTGGCAAAATATGCGGCTTAGTTGGGTGAATTTAAATGAACGCCATTCATTGTTCACCATTTTAACCATTGCCATGGCGGGTTTTTTAATTATTCCTATGATTAATCCTTATTTAATTCGAAATGTGGGGGTAGCGGCCCATGTTATACCGTGGGTATATGCAATAGGTGGGCTGGTTACCCTTGGGAGTAACCAATGGATTGGGCGATTGGTTGATCGATGGGGGTATCGACGGGTGTTGGGCTATTTATTGCCGTTATCGGTGATCCCCTTATTTGGAATGACCATATTACCTCCCATTCCGATGTGGGGGGTTATTGCCTCTACGACGGTATTTTTTGTCTTGGTATCGGGTCGATTTGTACCTGCTATGGCATTGATAATGGGAGCGGTACCATCTTACAGGCGGGGGCGATTTGTTAGTTTGGCATCGGCATTACAACAATTGGGGGCAGCATTTGCATCACTCATATCGAGTTGGTTGGTGCATACAACGATGGGCTCAGGGCATTTAAGTGGGTATGGCCGTGCGGGGCTAGTATCACTGGGAATGACGATATTGGCCATTTGGTTTTCGCGATATCGTGATTCTGCTCATTGTGGATTTAAAAAACCAAGTCTTCAATAGGGTGGTGGGCCCTACGTGCCCGATCCTACTTAAAGGGGCTCCACCCATTCCAATCCCTATTCGGATGGGTTCCTAAGGGCGAAGCCCTTGGTTGAGGGGAGGGGTTAGGGAGGGGTTGTCATTGAGCAACCTTGGCAGGGTTGGGTGTGCAGCATTCACATTTGAATTCCCATACCCTATCCCAGGGTGGGAGACTAGGTAGTTGTTTTTATTTACATTAATCCCGGAAAGGAAGGGGCAGATGGAGCCGGAAAGGAAGGGGCAGATGGAGCCGGAAAGGAAGGGGCAGA
>SXGQ01046194.1_pt1 | contig 14253 bp, 26 predicted proteins | sample 3178371 | NCBI WGS metagenome assembly SXGQ01 (sample SAMN11356859, study PRJNA531348) | freshwater metagenome | isolation source: freshwater sample F1-20 | place: China: Fuxian Lake, Yuxi | collected 2017-12-25
AGGGCCGCTCTGTCGCGTGGCTACGAGCGCGGGCGACCAGCTCCCGAAGCTGAAGGTGCAGGTCGCCGCGAGTGATGATGCCCCGCGGTTCGACGACGCGAACCTCTTCGTTCTCATGCGTTTTCAGGAGATGAGCTGAGAGCGAGCGTCCGCCCGCGCCCCGCATGCTGCCCGAGATCATCGCTCAGGAAACCAGGGCCGGTCGAGGTAGTCAGCGACGCGGCGTGGCCACCGGAGCTCGACGCGACCGGCTGCGAATCCGACGATGCCGGACACGATGGCGGTGAGAATGAAGGCGCCGGTCATGGTTCTCTCCCGAGCTGGTCTTTGAGGGCGTCCTGCTTGCGGTAGAGCTCGTCCAGGCGCGCCTCAGCGTCCCGGACCCGCTCAAGGTCGAGTTCGTTGCGAAAGCGCATTCGCTTCCGAGCCGTAGCGAGGCGCTCCCGAGCGTCGGCGATCTCGCACTCGATGCCTCGCTCGCAGAGCTCAGCGAGCTGAACCGGTGTCAGGGCCTTCGTCACGTCAGCGTCCCCCGCATGCCGCGCTCCGACGGCCTCCTGAGCGTCCTGCAGCGAGATCTCGCAACGCGGGCAGCGGACCCGGAGCATCGTCTGCCGGACCGCTTCACGTGCCGTCGCCTTGCTGTCGAAGCGCGGGTCGTTGATCGCCTCGCCGACGTCGATGACGACTTCAATAGGCGTCGCGCACAAAGGGCAGTGCGCCGTCAGCATCCGCAGCATGCGAGTGTGAGACGGGGCTGAGGGTGTCTGTGTCACGCGAGAGTGCTCCCGGCGTGCACAGCACTCACGCGGTCGCACGCCTCAGCGCGCTCGATTAGACCGATGACGCGAGTGTGCGCTCCCTCCAGGGCAGCGAGGACGCCGTGTAACGGCGTTTCGGGGGGAAGCAGCCGGGCGTTCTCGATCAGCATGCCGACGCGATCAAGCAACGCGCAGGCGCGCTCGACGTCTTCGTCTACGAAGCGGCGCCCATCGAGGCGATCACGCGTCCCGGTGACTTCGAGGGCATCAGCGAGAAGCCGGCGGACATAGACGCTGGCCGACTTCCGCTCACGCTGCGCGCGTGCCTCCAGGGCAGTCCGGAGCTCCGGACTCACGCGGACGGAGAGGAAGACGGTGCTTTGTGCGGGGTCAACGGGGCGGAGCCCCTTGCCAGCGAGGCGGAGAGCCTCGGTCAGGCGGGCACCGGAGCTCTCCTCCGTGTGACAGCCTATGCCTGGCTTAATCTCTTCTTCTTTTGCGCTGTGTGACACGTCTAGCATACCAAAGCCTCCGAGTTCTTGTGGTTCACTTCGCAGTTGGTGCCTGGGTTTCTTCGACGCCCGTCTTCTCCGGCGTCGCCTCGGGACCTCCGCCGGACCCGCTGCTACTGCTGCTGCGCGTGCCACGTGAGCCGCCTCGTGCGAGCGCCCTGGCCTTCTCCAGGGCTCTGCGGGTGATCTCTTTCTCGACAGCAGGCGGGACGTGCAGTGGCTCCGGGACGCGATCCCCGACAGCAACAGCGCGCGCTGTCTGCGTCCGCAGTACGGCCATGGCCTCAGTCCACGCATCGATGTCAGTGAGCGCCCTCTCCTTGAGGTCCGCTGCGTAAGCGAGCACGCGGGTTTGGTTGTCGATCTCGGAGTCGCCGAGCACCCGAAAGCCGTGCTTCGCGATGGCGCATGCCCGCACGTACTCAGAGACGGCGGGCCCGGCGGTCAGAAAATCGACACCTCCGACGGGGCGTCCGCGATCTGGAGCCAAGCCGTGGCTTTTCGCGATTCGGCGGACCGCGGTCGCGAACTCCTTGGCTTCATCGAATGGACGCTGCGCCTCTGCGCGGGCCCGAGACCGAGCCTCAAGCTCCTCGAAGGATTCGTCGACCTTGACGAACGGTGGCGACGGCGGCGACGCTGCTGTGCGGACCTTTTTCACAGGGGCAGGCGGTGCCTTCAGCCCGTTGAAGCCACAGAACCGAATTAGCGAACCGAGCATCGTGATCCCTCCGATGCCGAGATTCGAATCCCGCGAGCAGCAAGGGACAAATCGCTAATGGCCTGTCGCACAGCCCGAGGCTGCCGGAGCCGGTTCGTGGCTTGCTGAAGCAGGTGGTTGGCTCTCCCTCTCAAAGGAGAGAGTGCATGCGTTCAGTTGGTCAGCTTGCCGCGATGGGAGCGGCGGCTCTTGGGATTCGCGACGCAGGCCGGGAAAAGGTCGACCCGCCGCCGGCTCGGACGAAGTCGAAGGTCTCGCGCCCCCTCGAAACGTACCGGGCTGCCCGCCGCGCGAAGCGAAAGACGGAGCGCCGGGCTCGGACGAAGCGCGCCATGCGCCTGCCGATGTCCGCTAACGGCGGAGCGTACAAGCCGCGCGTGAAGCTCTCGCAGCGGGATCTGGCAATCAAAAAGGCGTACGGAGCCTCCGTCGCTGCTGCCTAAACGGGGAGGCCAGCGAGGCAGGAGATGCCGGTTAGGTGAGACGGCTGACTAGCTTCACGTCCGCGGCGGCGTACGTTGCCGTGAGACATCGACGATCTTCAGATTCGTGGGGCCACGATCCTGCCGCCGCATCCATGCCTCCAGCTCAGCTGCGGCATGCTCCGTCTTCTCGCGCCGTTGCTCCTCAGTGAGCTTTGGCCGTGCAGTCTCAAGGGGTAGCTGTTTGCTTTCGTCCTCACCTGGCATGCAGTCACTCCGCCACACGCCACTGCCAACGTCCGGGATGCGACCAAAGTTCAATGCCATGCCCTCACCCGGTTTCCCGGGTGAGGTAGTCGACGGCCTCGGCGGCCTTGGCAGCTGCCGTAAAGATCGCGCGGTTGTCCTGCTTCAGGAGTTGCAGCCACGAGCCGATGTAGGCCGCCCGCTGCGGGTGTGGTTCGGCTTCCAGACCGATCTGGGCACACAGGAACGCTGACCCGAGCTCGGCGATCAGCTCCTCGCCGGCGTAGGCTTGGCTCTTGAACCGGCCGGAGAGGTCGCGTGCCAGGCGCGGCGGCGCTCCCGTCCAGTGCGTCAGCTCGTGCGCCAGCGTGGAAGCCCAGCCATGCCCGGACTTGAACCTGTCGCGCGGCGGCATCCGGATTTCGTCCAGCGCCGGGACGTAGCAGGCCTGCTCGCCGCGTTCGACGATGCGGGCGCCAGTCCGCTCAGCAAGGGCCTCCATGGCTGGGATCGGGTAGAAGCCTCCGGTGATCACAGGATCGGAGGATCCTGGCGCGTTCTCGACCTGTTCGGCGTTGAAGGCGAAGCTCGCCCGGGCGACGAACCGGCGGCCGTCGTCGCCCTCGTCATCGGTGTCGACCTGGTAGTCCTTGTAGAAGACGACCAGCGTGCTCTTCTCGCCTTTGCGGACCTGGGCCCCGAGCTCTGACCACTGGCGGTAGGTTGCCCACCGCGAGTCCGAGTGCCCGGACAGTTGCTCCGCGACCCACAAGCTGAGGACGTTGATGCCGCGATAGCGCTTGCCGGTGTGTGCGTTGACCGGGAGGCCGGAGCCGCCGCGGCGATCCCAGGGGCAGGTCCATTCGCCTGCTTGGCCGGATTCGAGAACCGCGATGATCCGGTCCGTGATCTGCTGATGAATGTCCATGGAAAGCTCCTCCGGATGTGCGAGGGCCCGCCGTGTGAGGGCGGGCCCGGGCTGGCTCAGTCGCGAGAGCCGTTGAGGAGGAGGTTCCAGGTGCCGGGCGTGGCCGCGCTCTCGACGAGGGCCGGGTAGACGGGCTCGGGACCGAAGGCCAAGTCCCGGATCTTGAGGCTGAGGAACTCCTTGTTCGGGTCCTTGCGGGTCGTCTTGCACCAGGCGGCACCGATCTCGCGCTTCGCGTGATAGACCCGGTAGGCCGGGGCGCCCTCGGAGTTGCCCTCGATGGGCAGGAGGTCGATCTGTGCCTTCCAGGCCAGCGTCGTGATGGTGCCCGTGTAGGCGTCGCCGGTCTTTTTGAAGGTACCGAGGAAGGTGGTCGTCATCGTCTTGTCTCCCGGGTCGCACCGCGCGACCTCGTGAGCGGGCCTGGAGACGAGCCGGCCAACGCAGCATCCCGAAGGGACCGAAACGGAGAGGAGGACGGCGAAGCCGTTGCGCGGACCGGGACGGGGAGTCGTATGACCCCGCCACAACAGAGGTCAGCGCATGTGCACACCCGGGCAGAGACGTCTTGACGGCCTGCTCAGGTAACCTGGAAGCCGGCACATCCACGGGCTTAACCGCAGGCCAGGATTTCGCCGTTAGACCTTCCGTCGTCGGAGGAGGCCATGTCCGGCTCGTTCACACCGGAAGAACGCAAGGTCGCGGTAGAGCGGCTGGTTCGCATGCGCATTGACCGGGAAGGCGGTGCCGGTACCTATGACGACGCCTTGAAACGCATCGCCGCCGGCGGTGTCGCCGCGGCTGGCCTCAAGAGCGCTATTGACCGGGCTCGGGAGCGCGCCGGCCGGAACGTCCAAGACGTACTCGCCGCGCTGGGGGACTCGGTCGCTTAACTTAGGCGTGCAATCGTCGCGGAATGGGTAAGCGTAAGCGTAGTCTGCCAAAATCTTCGGACATCGCCGATCCGAGCGTCAGCCGGATCGTGGTGCCGAAGGCTGCGGACCCGCGACAAGGCGAGCTGTTCGCCATCCCGTTTGTCGAGCCCTCGAAGCCGAAGCTCGCGGCCAAGCCGCCCGAGGGTTCCGACTGGCTCTACGAGATCAAGCACGACGGTTGGCGCGCGCAGTGTCACGTCTTCCAGGACCGGGCGCGGATCTACACCAAGAAGGGTCTCGACGTTTCGGCGAGCCTGCCGGTGATCTCGGCCGAGCTCGTCGCGCTGCCGGTCGCCTCGGTCGTGCTGGATGCGGAGGCTTGCATGGTCCGCGAGGACGGCAGCACCGACTTCTTCGCCCTGCACGCCGCCATGGCCCGCAAGAGCGCTCCTGAGGCGGTGCTCTACTGCTTTGATATCCTGCACCTCGATGGCGAGGACCTACGCAAGCTGCCGCTGATCGAGCGTCGGGCGATCCTAGCCGAGCTCCTGGTGAACGGCGGGCCGCACCTGGAGCTCTCGGACCACTACGTCGGCGACCCAAAGCCTCTACTGCGGGCGGCGTGCGACATGGGCCTGGAAGGCATCGTCGCGAAGCGCAAGGACGCGCGGTATCGCTCCGGCTACGTGGACACGTGGCTGAAGGTGAAGTGCACGACTACCGAGTCCTTCGCGGTCACCGGCTACCAGCCGGCCGGGCAGAAGGGGGTGAGCTCCTTGAAGGTGGCGACCCTCAAAGGCGAGGAGCTCGTGCCCTGCGGATGGGTCGGCTCGGGCCTCGCCGGCGACACGTGCCAGGCGATCCGGGCGGCGCTGGACGAGGGCCGCCACGTCGTCGTCGACGTCGAGTACCGGGGCTGGACGCCCGCCGGCGAGCTACGTCACGCGGTGTTCAAGGGGTGGCACGAGGGCTGACGGGCTTCGCGCGTCTCCTCCCACCTAGTCCGAGGGCAGGGGACGCTACCGGACGATGTCCCCCACGATAGCGTATGTTAGGGCGCCTGCCGCCGACGTTGCGCATGGTGCGGGCCGGTCAACGCCTCGGGCCCTCGGCGACTGGTAGCTGTCGTGCTCCTGCCTCGGACGGAGCACCTTCTTGAAACGCTACTTCTTCGACCACCATGACCGCGCCGTCTATCGCGACGACATCGGGGTTCTCTTCGCCGACAACGAGGCGGCCATCGCCGCGGCCATGACCTCGCTTCCGGGAATAGCCTCCGACAGCATGCGGGCCGCCGACGGCGACTGCCACAACATCTCGGTGGTCGTGCGGGAGGAGAACGGCACGCCGATCTACTCGGCCGCGCTCTCCTACTGCGGGACAAGACTGTAGCGGGGTAGCCTGGTCCGGACCTGTTCAGAAGCTCTGGCGCGAGGATCCAAACGGGAGCACCCCGCCGACCTGGGGCCGACGGGGTGCGGGGGAGAAGAACACGCTCGCTTGAGGATCGTTTAACCGGCTTGGCCCGGGGCGGTTCCTCAACGTCGGGAGATCGGCGTGGAGCACTCGCCGTCGCCCTGCCTCAGCTTCCAGACCAGCCGGCCGAGCCGATCCGAGAGAGGTTGGTCGAGCAGCCCTCGGTAGAAGTCCTCAAGCATCGCCGCGTAGAGAGCCGCGCCCGACTTCCTCGCGAGCGATCCCCGCCTTGCGCTAGGTTGGCATACGATCATGATGCCTCCTCCTTCACGTCGCCGTTGAGAGAAGCCGGAGGCACACGGCCAAGTTTCAGCTTGGCTCTAACAATTGTGAGGTCACGATGAGCACTGCCAGGGAGGTCGGCGAAGGTGACGCTCGGCAGCGCCTGCTCGCCCACTACGAGGCGAAGATCGCCGACACGGCCGCGAAGCTGGCCCAGCTGGAGCGCACCATAGCCGAGGGAGCGCAGCCGCCGGCGAGAAATCTGCCCGGGTCGCTGACGCGCCTTCGCACGGTCCTGGAGGAGACCCGAAAGAAAGCGGCGGAGCTGCGAAGCGTCCTAGACTGATCCCCGACCCGGGAGGAGCCCGGCGAGGGTCTCGGAAAGCTTGTCGAGGCTGGACGGCTTCTGGAACATCGGCGCCCCGCGGAAAGGCTCCGGCATGTCTTCGGGCGGGAGCCCGGTTAGCAGGACGAAGGGCACGCCACGACGCCTGAGCTCGGCCGCAAGATCGGTGCAAGGGCCGTCCGCCAGCTGGTAGTCGATCGTCGCAATGTCCGGCGTGTTCCTTTCGAGCCACGCCGACGCGCCCGCGCAGGTCCGGAACGGGCCCACGACCCGGAAGCCCGCCTCGGACAGCTCTTCCTCGATCAGCATGCTGACGAGCGCCTCGTCCTCGGCGACGAGCACCCGGGTCCCGTTCTGTTGCACGTAACTGCCCCGCTTTCACATTGCGTTGCATGACGGCAACACGCGCGCAAGGCGGCGCTCCCCACATCGTGAACGCCTCAGGCTTGCTGCTGGGTGCGCTCCGACTTCGCCCGGGCGGCCGCAGCCATGAGGTCGGCTCCCAGGTCGAGCCCGAGGTCCGCGGGAATGAAAAGGCAGAGCGTCTGGCGCTCGGTCCCTTCGAGCTCGACGAGGAGCGTCCTGCCGTCGTCGAGGACCCTGACCGATCTCAGGGCTCTCGCTCCCAGCATCGTACGTTCAGGTACCCCGGACATGGCCTCGGACGCGGCAACTTCGATGCCATGTTCCTGGATGGCGGCCGCGACGGTTGTCCATTAGCCTTTCGCTACCACCCGCAACACCGGCCTGGCCGGCTCCGGCTCCGGCTCGGGCATCAGGTCCGGGTAGTGCGCCAGGCACCGGGGCTCGTACTGCCTAGGGTCCCTGGCCTTCGGCTTACGTTGCCACTTGCAGGAAGCCGTGAGGAGGCGGAGGAGCTCACCCAGGCCGATCTCGGCGCCATGCTTCTCTCCTAGGCGCGCCACGCTCCACGAGCCTTCGCGGCCACAGTGGTGGCAGGCGATCCGGAGCCGCCCGAGCGGGTACTGCGACAGGCGTTCTGGCTGCTCTGACACGGCAAAACGACTCGACTCTCCCCACCGATGTTCCTAATCTGTTCTCATTGAGGGCGGGTGATGTCGAGTACCGACAGCGATCACGATCTGCTGCATGCGACGGACGCCGACGTGGACGCGGTCCTGGCCGAGTTCGGCGGGAACGCTCGCGCAGCGATCAAAGCCCTGCTGCACGACTTGGCGCTCCTCGCCGGTGACTACGAGAAGAGCGTCAGCCGCGGGTTTGTCCGAGGCGACATCCCGCGCGCCGAGCTCAAGCGGAAGGCCTGATGGTCACCTATGCGAAGGGTGCGAAGCGCCCGGCCGAGATCGATGCCAGCTGGCCTTGGCAGGTGGAAATCATCGTGCCTTGGAATGGTCTCGGGAAGCGTCTCGCCGAGATCACGGCATGGGTGCAGGAGCATGCGCCACCGCCCGAGAGCGCTAAGCGGGGCGCGGCGGGTCTCGATGCCACTAGATGGTGCTTCAAGGACTGGGAGACTGCGGCGGCGTTCCAGGCCGAATTCGGCGGCGAGTTGATCGAGGCCAAGCCAGCGAAGGGGAGACGATCATGGCCAGCGTGACTTATTGGGCGGTCCTGCCCTTCGTTCGTGACGAGGACGGCATGCTCTGCCCGGACGAGGCGGTCGAGTGCCAGTCGCCTGCAGCGGCGGCGGCCCGCGCCCGTGCGGTGGCCGCTGCGAAGGCTGGGGCGGTTGCGTTCTCCCGGACGGGCGACCCGGATACGGGGGACTGGGCGGATGCCGTCGTGATCGGACGCTGGGGCGACGTGCCGCCGGACCTGGAGATCGCGACAGGAGCCTGAGCGGTCAGCGGGGCGGTTTGAATGCCTCCAGCGTCGCGACCGCCTTCTCGGTCGCGAGCATCAGCGCCGCTTCCACGCGCGCCTGGGCATCTCTCCGAAGCTGCTGCGCTGCCCGCAGCTCATCTTCCGCCTTGCGCAGGTCCTTGACGATCTGCTCCGCCAGCACCGCATCCGGCAAGGGCACCCTGATGTCGGCGATGGTCTTCCATTTGACACGGGTGCGGCCAGCGCCGCTTGCCTTGATCAGGAACTCGGACCTGATTTCCGGTGAGCGGAGCAGCGCCCAGATGACACGTGGATCGTGGCCCTTGCGCGCCTGGAAGATCGTGAACTCGTTCGTGACGACTAGCCCGTCCAGGTAGTCCGGCACGACGCAAATCGACCCGTGCACGGCGTTGATGTGCGACAGAACGATTTGCCCCGTGTGCACCCGGAACAGCTGCGCGCTTGACCTATGGTCCGAGGCTTGGATCGCCTCGCCCTCGCGAGCAAATCCATCGTAGCCGACCACAAGGTAAGTCACTTCCTCCTCGCTGGTAGCGGTCTCGATTCGGTCTTCTCCCGTCGGCTCGATAGGATTGATGATGTTGCGAAGCAGGTCGGTCGAGATGGACTTGTCCGACCATGCCGAGTGCATCCGGCCGGTCGGCTCGAAGGACTTCGCGTCCATCCGCTTCCCGAGCTGGTCGGCCCGAATGATGTGCTCCGCCGGAATCGAGCGACCCGCCACGAAAGACCGGTAGAGGTCCGAAACCTCTTTGATCTCCGCCTTCGCTTTGCGTCGATTCTCGACATCGATAGGCAGCGTGCGCTGCCGCTTGGGATCGTCCACTCCGACGTACCGGCAGGCATATTTGAAGACAGGCCCCTGCTCCTGCACTGCGTCAGGATCTCGCTTTTCTAGGATCACGAAAGACGTCTTCACCCGCGCCTGTGAGCGCTGAAAGGCATCTCCGGGCAGCGAGACAACTGCTCTGATCAGGAAGCGACGCCGGAGGTAATCGCGGAACTCGTCGAAGCTCGACCCGCTGAGGATCCCGTCGTCGATCACGGAGACAAGACGACCGCCCGGCTTGAGCACGTCGTGGTAGCGCTCGAAGAACATCAGGCTGGATTTGAGCTTCTCCTCACCAGCTGCCAGCTCGTAGTCCTCCAGGATGACCTTCTCTCGTTCAGTCTTCCTCTCGTACACCTTGGCGAATGGCGGGTTGGTGACAACGATGTTCGCGAACCCACCGGGTCTGGCTGCCAAGTGGTCGCGGAGCTGCTTCACCTCTGCGCGCACCTCTGCCGACGATTGGTCCGGATCGCTCACCTTCTTGTCGAGGAAGTCGGCCTCGTAGATCGAGCTGCCGCCGTCGCCGTGTAGGTACATGTTCATGCGCGCAAGGCGAGCGAGGTTCGGCTCCTGCGCGATGTCGATCCCGAAGATTGCCTCCTCAGCAACCTTCCGGCGAAGGTCTGCCTTCTCCGTCGCGGACAGCGTTGGATTCTCGTCGACCCTCGCCCACATCTCAGCGAGCACATCGATCAGGAAGCCTCCGGTACCGCAACAGCCGTCGAGCACGACGTCGACGTGTGTCTTGTCGACTTGCGGGTCGGACAGAAGGGTCCCGAGCTTCGCGACACTGCGCGGGGTGAAGAACTGCCCGAGGTCCTTGCCCCGCATTGTCGCCGAAAGGAAGGTCTCAAACAGGCGCCCGTTTAGGTCCGCGTCGATGCCGAACAGGTAGACGTGCTCCAGCCGCCGGACGACCTCTTTGATCGTCCCCGAGTGCAGGCTGATCCGGGCATTCTCCTTGAAGATCCGCTTCTTTCGATTGTTGCGGATCTCATTTTCGAGGTTCACGAGCAGCTGCCGAAATTGCACGGCATCCAGGGGGTTGGCAGTCTCGCCCTCGCGGGCCTCGATCCAGGCTGTAGAAAAACGGACTGCGTCCTTCGGCACGATGAATTGCGGATTCTGGACTAGGGGCCCGAAGCGGTCGCGAACGTGCCGATCAGAGAGCAGCTTCAGGAACACAAGCTTCACGAACTCCTCGAAGCCGGCGGCCTGGCTGAGGTTGTCCTTCCGGTAGATGTGCTGGTGACACCAGGAGAAGATGGCGTTGACCTCCTCCAGTCGGAGCCGCTTGAACTCATGCGCCTGGTCCGGAGCGATGGGTCGCGCCACCACGGCAGAGGGCTGGAGGATCTCCTTCAGCTTCTCGTATTTCGCATGCCCGTCGATGCAATCGACGAAGTCTAGCTCGATCAGCGGCTTGCCCTGGTCGACCGCGAAAACGAGGGTTAGCAGCCCATTCGTAATGACGAAGTGCCCGACCGGGTTCTCGTCTTCATCGCGCCGGTTGAGCGTGGCGCAATAGGACACGCATTGTCCTACCCAGTCGGCGGGCTTTTCCTCAGGCCCTTTCGCGTCAATCACCACCCGAGGCTTGCCGGCGACGCTCAGGATATAATCGGGCGAGTACCGGACCTTCTTCGAACCGAGCATGATGCGCTCGGGAGGGATGCTCGCCTTCTGAGCGATGTCGGCGTCGCGGTATCCGAGATCCCGGATCAGTCGACTGGCAAAGAGGTCCTCGACCGACGCCTCGTTCGTGAGGAGCTTCGCTTCCGTGAACTTGTTTCTCATCCGACGCGCATGCTCAGGGCCCTTCACCCGCGCACGTCACTCGGCGCCGGTTAAGCTTCCCTTAACCATGACGGATCGGCTCGGCCACGCCGATGCACAGCTCACCAGTGGAGCGGGTCGACGCCGATCTTCTTCAGGTAGTCCCGGCCTCTCTCGGTGATTAGACGGTCGCGGTCGTGATCGCGACCGTACTGACTGAGAGCGATCTGCAGCCACCCACTGATCTCGGCGAGCTCCGTCCGGCGCTCCTCGGTCAGATCCGGCCCGCGCCGCGCATCGAGCAGCGTCCAATGGACACGGTCGAGGACGCCTTTGGCTTCGGTCCGGGCGGCGATTGCGGCAGTTCCCATGCGCCCCCGTACCAGCCCCCGGTTAACGCCGCGTGGGTGCGACAGGGTGCGACAACTCTGCTTATAGAAAACATAAGCAGGCTATTGAAGGCGCGAATGCTTCTGATACCTATAAGCAGATCGGCGGGCGGGATCCGACCCGGCGACCGGGGACAGGAGAGACAAATGCTCATTTCGACAACGAATGGCTGGGCGAAGGAGGGCCGGCTCGAAATCCAGACCTGCGGCCGTGTGAACGTGAACGGCTCGCCGCGGGTCGAGACGATCATCTGGGAGGATCTTGGGCCCTCTGAGATGGTCAGAGAGTTCAAGGCCCGGATCTACGTGCCGCATCGCGCCAAGGGCAAGATCTCGGTCGAGGTAATCCTTGAGCACTACTCTACGAGTGCGACTGACCTCCTCGACATCGCGGACAACCCGGACATGGCCCGGCCTTATCGAGGGTGGCGGGCCTCAGGGCGTTATAAGCCCCCGGTCAGGAGCAGACGATGAAGGCCTCAGCCCGCCGCGAACAGGCGGTGATCATCTACCGCCGGATCCTGGACGTCGTCGGCTTCTTCGAGCTTCACCTGCACCAGGACGGAATCGGCATCGCCTGGCCGGCCCACCTTCAGGCTGAACGCGCGCAGATCTGCGCCGATATCAAGCCGTGGCACTTCGACCGCTTCCGGCACGAGCTTATCGACGTCGACGGCGTCGCGGGCCTCCTCGCGCTGACCGGATCCCTCGGGACCCTCTTCAGGCTGGTGCTCGGTCCCAATACCTTCCTCAGGGAAAGCTGGGCGCGCAACCTGTCCGCCATGCAGGCTGACTGCGTAGAGCTGATCCGACTCCTCAAAGCGCCGCGGACAGCCTGATGCCTCCGATTCGCTATTTCATCGCCGTCCCGCTCAATCCTCTGCGCCCCGGCACCTTCGGGTGGGGCTTCCGGGCTGAGGACGCGTTGGAGATGGCCCGTAAGGACCTCCCTGGCCACGTGTACAGCGCTCGCGAATGCACCGGGCGGCTCTTTGAGCACGTGGTCCTATGTGGCACGGCGGGCCTGCGCTGGCGAACCCTGCCGCACGGGATGCTGGACCTGGTCGCCAATCCGAAAGATGCGTTCTGGTGGGCCTCCGCCGATGAGAAGGTTGTCGGTGGCAGCGCAGCCTGAGATCTATCTCCCCGCGGGACCTTCGCCGCTGGTGTGGGACATGGATCGCGAGACACTCATCAGGCATGCCAGCGCGCTGTACGGCGAGCGCTGGCAGACTCAACTCGCGCGAGCTCTGACGGAGATCGGCGGCCGGATCGTGACTCAGCCTCAGGTCGCGCAATGGGTCGCTAAGAAGCGTCCGATTCCAGATTGGGTGGGCCACATTTTCCCACTCGTCATCGAGCTAGAGGCTGAAGCGCTGCAGGAGCGCGCCCGCGAGGCCTTCAAGCGGCTCGAAGAGCTTCAGCGTGAGGAAGAGGAGGAGCTCCGTGGGCCGAGTATGTGACTTCCAGGAACGCTCAGACGCTTGGGATGCGGTCGTCGCCAGCTGCAAGGCGCACGGCTACGTGGTGCTCTTCGACTCCGACGATCTGCCCGAGATCCAAGAGGTCTACTGGCCGGTGACCGTTCCCCGCGCCACGGTTGCCGATCTCGATGCGAAGCTCGCGAAGGGCCCGGACGTCGTCAGGCTGCACGACGCCAAGCGCGTCGGGCGCCTCCACGTGATAAAAAGGGCGTTCGGAATACGGTTGTCCGGCTACGCGGACAAGGTCGAACCGGAGCTTGCGGAAAGCCTCCGAGCCATAGGCGAGCTCGCTTCAGGTCGCTGAAATCGAAACAGGCCCGGGTGATCCCCGGGCCTGCTTCGTAAGCAGCACATCCTGCGCACTTGCTCTAAAATCCGTACTCTGCGCACGTAGCTCGCCATGCACCGTTTTCTCGTCGTCCTCGGGGTATCCGTGCTTGGGCTGGCATTCGTTGCTGCTCAAGACATCCTGTACGTGTCGGAGCTCCTGAAGTACCGGCCCTACCAGATCTTCTACAGCAAGGCCTTTCAGCAGGCGGACCGGCCAACTTGGCAACGCCGGTTTGAGGCCTCAGGAGGCGGGGTTCAGCTGCCCGTTCACCGGATCGCGGTCGGCGGGCGCGGATATCAACTTGGGACCGTTTGCGATCCCCAGGAGCCTCTCGAAACCGCCATGTGTGCCGTGGTAGTTTTCGCGACCGACAACGAGGGTCCCATCGACTCCGTAGGCGTCTATGTGGACGGGACCGGGCGCACCCGATGGGTAGGCACGCCGCCGCTTGAGCTGGCCGAAGCCGTCGAGACTAGGGTCCGGCATCGGAACTTCCGCCGATTCTCGCCGCTGCGGCGCTGAGTGGGCGATACAAAGATCGAGCTCTACTCAGTTGAAGAGCTCGGGATGGTCCCCGATTCGGCAAGCCACGAAGTGACGACGGGATCCCGGCGGGCCGTGCCGCGAGCCAAGCGTTCCAATTGCGGGCCGACGCGAGCTTGTCTTCGACGTCCCGGTCGCGCCCGCTTTAGCTCGTGCCGCCGCGAGCGCGTGAGCCGACCTTCCCGCACGTAGCGCAGCGGACCCACCTCATGCGGTCGCCGACGAAGAACCAGGCCACCCAGTCGTCCTCCCGCGGGCTGTTGCAGACGGGAATGGGATCGTGCTTCCGGCAGGTCATTCGGAGGTCTCCAGCTGACCTCCAGAGAGTCCCAGGCGGCGGCGAAGTTCGACAGGATGCCGGCGAGAAACGTGCCGCGCCGGACCGTGAACAGAAGGGGTCGCGACCAAAGGTCGACCAAAGAATGAACCGCGGTCACCGTGAACAAACGCGAACGGAGCCGCACGAGCCGACACGCTATCACGTTGACGTCAAAGGGGTTCAGAGGGAAGAGGGCGTAACCGAGCTGGTAGCGCACCACGTTCGGGACGTGGGGGTCGCAGG
>SXGQ01797370.1_pt1 | contig 14251 bp, 15 predicted proteins | sample 3178371 | NCBI WGS metagenome assembly SXGQ01 (sample SAMN11356859, study PRJNA531348) | freshwater metagenome | isolation source: freshwater sample F1-20 | place: China: Fuxian Lake, Yuxi | collected 2017-12-25
CGCAACTCGGCGCAGAGCGGATGGGGGCTGTTCCTGGCGCTCACCTGCAGCGAGGACGTGCCGTTCATCGACATGGCACGGGCGGCGGACGACAACGGCCGCACGCTGCTGGGCGACTACCGGGTGCGGCAGCAGGCGCAGGCGTGCGCGGGGTGGCCGCTGGCCCACGTGCCCGCGTCGTACCACGAGCCCCTGCACAGCGACATCCCCACCATCGTGGTATCCGGCGCGTTGGACCCGGTGACCCCGGCCGCCAACGGGGCACTGGTGGCGTCGACCCTGCCCAACGCGGTGCACGTGGTGATTCCCGGCGGGGCGCACGGCCCGGGCGGCATGCAGGGCGCGGCGTGCGTGGACTCGCTGGTCCAGGCGTTCGTGCGGCAGGCGTCGGGGGCGGGGCTGGACGTGCAGTCGTGCGTGGGCCGCCTGCGCCCCCCGCCCTTCGTCCTGGACGTTCCCGAGGCGGCGGCGGTGGACCAGGCCCACCTGCAGCGCCTGGCCGGCGCCTATGCGTCCGCCAACCCGCCCCTCGCCCTGCGGGTGGAGGCGCTGGAGGGGCACATCCGCGTCGCCGGCGAGGGCATCGACGACATCGGGACACCGCTGTCGCCCACGCGCTTTCGTCTGGGCAACGGGGCGGACCTGCAGCTGGAGTTCGCCGCGGACGCGTCCACCCTGACCGTGCACACTCCCGGCGGGGCGTTCGTCCTCACCCGCCAGCCCTGAGCGCCGCGGCGGACGAGAAAAGCGGGGGCGTGCGGAATCAGGTGCCGCACGCCCCCGCCTGCATCCGCCACTCCATCACGCGCCCGCCGCCGTCCAGCCGCACCAGCAGCGCGGTCTGGCCGTCGCCGCGGTAGATGATGTTCTGCGGAAAGTCGTTGGCTTCGTTGGTGAAGACGGCCGTGCCGCTTTCGGAGGGCCACAGGCGGAACGCCGCCGCGGGGCGGCCGTCGGGATACGGGGTGAGGACGACGCCGGCGGAATCGGCGTGGATGCGCGAGAACTCCCATCCCGTCACCCGGCCGCCGCGCAGGTAGCGCGTGGTGGCGAGCATGGCGTCGGCGTCGGCGGCCGTCCACGTCTCCTCGATGACGACGGAGTCCGACACCTGCCCCCGCCAGCACCCCGCCATGAACCCCAGCGCGGCCAGGGGCCCGTCCGCCGGGGCCGGAAGGGGCGCCGCGCCCAGCATCCCCATCGCCAGCACGCCCGCCATCCATCGCGTCCGCATCGTCGTGTCCTCCCCTGGAGCTGGATTCAGATTCCGCACGGAACCGCCGTCACCCGCCGTCTACCTCTCCACGTTGGGGTGGATGCGCTCGGCGCGCCAGCGTGGCGGCGGCGTGGCCCGGCGGATGCATGCCCGGCGCCCCTCGCGGAGCGGAAACGACGACCACGGGAGGGAAACCATGGCCCGGTGCGAGGTGTGCGGGAACGACTACTACCTGTCGTTCGAGGTGGTCACGGCCGGCAACCGGCACGTGTTCGACAGCTTTGAGTGTGCCATCCACAAGCTGGCGCCCGTGTGCGCGCACTGCGGGTGCCGGGTGATCGGGCACGGCGTGGAGGCCAACGGCACGTTCTACTGCTGCGCCCACTGCGCCAAGGAGAGCGGCGCCACCGACGTGGCCGACCACTCCGCCACCTCGCCGCGCGGGTTGGAGGCCGGCCCGGGCTGAGGGCCGGGACACTGTCCCTCGGCGGATCGTGGAGCAGATTCGTTCGTCCGGGGCCGGGCTTCCCCCTGGAGTCCGGCGCTACGGCTTGCGCCAGCGCCGGCGGCGGGGACGGGCGGCGAGGTTGTCGGGCGGGGCGTAGCGCTCGCCCAGGCGCTGCACGAACGACATCTCGTCGTACACGGCCGTGAGGGCGATGCGCGACTCCAGGATGAGCAGCAGGCTGCTCCAGAACAGCAGCAGCGCGCCGATGAACCCCAGCCCCAGCGCCACCCACGCGTACGCCACGCGCGTAACCGCCACCACGCCGATGGCCACGCTGGTGGCGATGAAGATGGCCAGCGCCATGTACAGCCGCGTGAGCGCGCGGGTGAGCAGCTTGGCCCGGCGCGCCGTGCGGCCCAGCTGCGCCAGCAGCAGGTCGCGCTCCTCGGGCAGCAGCGTGCGCTCCTCGTCCTTGGCCTCGTCGCTGATGCTCTCGGAGATGGCGCGCGTGCGGTCCACGGCGCGCGAGAGCCGGTTGCTGGTGGCCAGCACGAGCGAGCTGCTGGCCAGGATGAGCACCGCCGGCGTCACCATCGCCGACAGCACGCTGAGCGTTACGGACAGGTTCTCGATCTGCATGGCACCAGCGCGGAACGGGGCGATACGCCATCGCCGTCAACCTGCCACGCGGCCGGCCCGCGTGCAATGCGCCTCGCGCAGCCGGGAACGACGGAGGCCGGCCCCGCGGACGGGTGCCGGCCTCTTTCGATCCTCGTCCGCCGGACAAGCGTCACACGTACTCGCAGACGCAGCCCAGCTCGGGGTCGCAGTACCCGTAGCACGCCAGCCCCGGCGTGCACCACTCGTTGCGGCAGTAGTTGCGGCAGGTGGTAAAGGTGCACGACCGCTCCGCCGCCCCCGCGGCGGCGGGCGCGGCGAACGCCTGCGTACCCCCGAATCCCATCGCCCCCACCACGGCCGCGGCAAAGGCCAGCTTGTGCAGCGTGCGTCTCACGGGCGGATCTCCTGAAGTGTGGTGACCGGCTGCCTCCCCCCCCGACCGGCGGCGCGGATACGGAAGTCCGCACCCGCACCCACACAATTAACGACTAATTTACAAAAACCACAACCATGACGGATTCCCGGGCTTCCTGATCGGGATCCCGAACACGAGACCGCCCCGTCCGAGTGGGAGCTCGGACGGGGCGGCCGGTGTGCGTCGAGGCGACGTGCGGATCAGCGCGGCTCGCGCAGCAGGTCGTACGGGTTCAGGTTGCGGCCTTCCCACCAGCGGTCGGCATCGCCCAGGATGGCGACGCTGAAGTGGAGGTGGTAGTCGCCGGGCGAGGCGTTGCCCGTGTCGCCCACGTAGCCGATGACCTCGCCGCGCTCCACGCGCTGGCCTTCGTGCAGGCCCTGGGCGTAGCCGTCCAGGTGCGCGTAGTAGTAGCGCGTGCGGCCGTCGTCGTCCAGCAGGTACACCGCGATGCCGCCGCGCGAACCCTGGTGCAGCTTGAGCACCGTTGCGTTGGCCACGGCCACGGCGGGGGTGCCGCGGGGGGCATGGATGTCGATGGCGTGGTGCGTCCGGCCCTCGGAGCGCGACTGGTTGTACGTGTCGCGCAGCTGCGAGCGGGTGATGCCGTCCACGGGCACCAGCATCCCGGTAGACTCCGCGCCGCGGTTGGCCGACACCAGGCCGGTGCCCGACGTGGAAAGGGAGCGCGCCTGCGCCACGGGGGTGCCCAGCAGGCGGCGCTGCGCGTCTGCGGGGCCGGCGGTGGCGGCCAGGGCCAGCACGGCGAGGGCGCCGCGCACGGCGGTGCTGCGAAGGATGGAGAGGGACATGGGATGGTCTCAGTCGGCGGCTCGACTGGCGTAGCGGCACGGGGGGCCCGCTGTAGCCTCGTAGCTTTGCGTCCCCGCCTTTCAGCGGGTTTGCCGTTTTCGGTTGAGGTCCCGGATGGATGCTGCGTCCGGGAGTGACTCGGGAACCTGCGACTTGGATGCGCTCCGCACTGCCGTCCGATGCGTCTCCCACCGCACCGCGAGCCATGGACGCACGGGCTCCGGCCCCGGAGCGCGGGGTAAGGGCGGGGCGTCGTCCACGTTGTAAAGGGGATCAGTGCGGGCACATCATAGTGCGCCACGGGCCCCGGCGCCAGGGTTTTCGTAGCACCCAACTCCAGCATTTACGCCGCATTTGCACGCATCGTGTTGCAGTGCAACGCGTTGCCGGTTCGTGCACAGATGTTTGTAGCAGATGCGGGATCGGGGCCGGTTCAGGAGGCGACGAACGCCTCGGCCTCGATTTCCACGAGCATGGCGGGGTCGATGAGGGCGCGCACCTCCACCATGGTGGACGCCGGCCGCACGTGGCCAAAGAACTCGCCGTGCGCCCGGCCGATCTCTTCCCAGCGGCCGATGTCGGTGACGTACATCCGCGTGCGCACCACGTCCTCCATGCGCGCCCCCGCCGCCCGGAGCGCGGCCTGGATCTTTTGCAGGGTAAGGTGCGTCTGCAGGTACGCATCGCCGGGATGCAGGACGCTGCCGTCCGGCCCCGTGGCCGTGGTGCCGGCTACGTGCACGTGCGGCCCCACGCGCACCGCGCGCGAGTATCCCACCACCGGCTCCCACGCGCCGCCGCTGGAGATGCGCGTGCGCCCCTCCGCCGGCTCCACGCTGAACGTCCCCAGCTCCGACCGTGCCGATTCCGTCACCGCCGCCTCCTCCGCATCGAAGCCGTTGCTCCCGCACTCCCGCACTTTCGCACTCCCCCACCGCCCTTCAGTCCATCAGCTCGCCCCGCATCACCGTCACCGCCTGCCCGCCCAGCACCACGCGGTCGCCCTCCACGCGCACCTTCACCACGCCGCCGCGGCGCGACGCCTGAAAGCCCGTGAGCGCGTCGCGGCCCAGGCGGCGGCTCCAGAACGGCGCCAGCACGCAGTGCGCGGAGCCCGTGACGGGATCCTCGGGCACGCCCACCCGCGGCGCGAAGAAGCGCGACACGAAGTCATGCTCCACGCCCTTGGCCCGCGCCGTGACGATGACCCCGCGCGCATCCACCGCGGCCAGCAGCCCCAGGTCCGGCGTGAGCGCGCGGACGACGTCCTCGGACGCCACCTCCACCAGCCAGTCGAACTGGCTGCGGCCGGTGTAGAGGGGCTGTACGCCCAGGGCACGCTCCAGCCCCTGCGGCGCGGGGGCCGGCTGCTCGGGCTTGGCGGGAAAGTCCATGCTGATCCAATCGCCCTGCCTGGCCGCCGTCAGCACGCCGCTGCGCGTGTGAAAGCGCGCCTGCTGACCGTGCGGCAGCAGGCCGTCCTGCCAGAGCACGTGGGCGCTGGCCAGCGTGGCGTGGCCGCACAGGTCCACCTCCACCGCGGGCGTGAACCAGCGCAGGCTCCATCCGTCGGCCTGGCGGTGCAGGAACGCCGTCTCGCTCAGGTTCATCTCCGCCGCCACGCTGCGCATCCACGGCTCGGCGCGCGGGGTGTCCAGGATGCAGACGGCGGCGGGGTTGCCGGCAAAGGGCCGGTCCGTGAACGCGTCCACCTGCACGATGGATTGCGGCATGGCTCTCGTCAGCGGAGGGGTTCAATCGGGCGCCTGGGCGGGCACCGGGGGCGCAATCTACGGACGCGCCGGGGAGGGAGCAAAGCGGGATGGACGAGGATCGAGTCGTGGGCCGAGCGCCCCCCATCCCCGGCACTTCCCCCATAACTGCGTCCCCGCGGACCGCCGAAAGGGGATCCTGTGCCGGATTGTGGATCGTCAGGAACTCGCGGGAGCGCGGGCCCACTGCTGCCCCCGCGGCCGCCTTTTTCGTCGTCGCCCTCACGGGCGCGCTCCCTGGGAAGTGGAAGATCGGGGGAAAGGTTCTTGCGCAGGAGAGGGGGCGACGCGTGGACGACAAACAGCCCTGCCACCACGGAGCGTGAGCCATGAAGCGATACGACGATCCCAACTACGGCGGGTACCCCATGGGCCCGGAGTGGGGCCGCCCGCACCCCATGGACCCCAACTGGAGCGACGGCACCTACCGCGGCGCGCGCATGGGCTGGAGCCACCACCAGGGCGGATACGGCTACCACCGGCAGATGCGCGAGCAGGACCTGATGGGCCACGGCGGCTTTGACGGCATCTACGACGAGGGTCCCGGCCGGTACAACGCCGAGGGCCAGTTCGAGCATCCGTACTTCTACGGGCACATGCAGCACCCCCGTTCGCGCCCCCTGCGCCACGGATACGACGCCGGGATGCGCTTTGTACAGGACGGCGGCGTGCGCGGCGACACGCGCTACCTGCGCCAGTACAACGCCCACAGCCCCGCCCTGCGCGGCCCCTACGACCGCGGCTACGGCTGGGCGCCCGCCGGCCCGCACGAGGGCGGGTTCCGCCCGGACCCGCGTGGCCACGAGACGGAGGAGCACCGCTACGCCGGCTACAACCGCGGCGGCTTTGCCCCGGAGCGCGGCCCCGCGAGCCAGAACCCCGGCCGCCGCCGCTGACGCCCGCGGCTACCGGAGAACCAGCGAAGCCCCTCGCCGGCAGCGGCGAGGGGCTTCGGAATTGTGGGCCGACGGGGAGCGGATGGTGCTGATCTACGGCGCGACAGTGAGGCGGGCCGGCGACAGCGTGGCCGCCTGCGAGGCGCTGAACGACAGGATGCGGCGGACCTGGCGGGTGGTGATGGACGCCTCGATGGTGCCCCGTAGAGCCTGCCACTCGTCTGCCTGGTCGTCGTCCAGACCGGAGGTGATCATGGCCATCATAGAGACCATGGCGAACAGGCCCAGGCGCTCAAAGTCGTCATTCAACTCCCCCGCGAGCGCCTGGAACCGGCCCAGTGATCGAGCGATGCAGCGATCCACCTTGTCGAAGGAGTCCGGGCTGTCGAGCTTGATGAGGACAAAGATCTCGATCATGTCCCGTAACGCGCCGGCCAGTCCCGGACGCCGGCTGGTGTTGCGCAGCAGACGCGCGGCCGCCGCCGGATTGTCCCTGAACATCAGCAGCCCCGCCCGCGTGAGCGCGAGGTGGCGCTGGCGCTGCACAGCGGCCAGGATCTGATCGACATCGCCGTCGTCCAGCTTTCCCGTTACTCGCAGCAGAACCGAAAGGAGAAGGAACCGGCCGTCGTCTGCTCCGGCGGCGGCCCCGCGCGCCAGGAACGGCCGCGCCACCTCGCGGCCGCCGTGCATCTCCAGCAGCAGGGTACCCGTAAGTGCGTACGGATCGTCGTGCACCACCAGCAGTTCGCCCTGGTCCACGGCCACCGCGCGACCGGCCGCGTCCAGGGCCTCGTCCAGCCGCCCCATGCCCAGGTAGGCCGGCACATAGTGCACCCACGTGCTCTGACGGGGGTTGCGGACCTTGCGCAGCCAGGCCACGGCCTCGTCGAACCGGCCCAGCTCCGTGCAAGCGCCGGCGATCGACTCCAGGTGCGCGTCGTCGCGCCGGAACTCCTTCCATCGCCGCGCGGCCCCCCACACCGACGTCATGAACAGCAGGACGTTTACCTGCAGGTAGGCGTCGAGCGCGCTCCGCGGTGGGAACGTCAGCAGCGCGCTCCAGCGGCGAAACTCGTTCGCCTGGTCCGCAAGAAGCCGAAGGTCGGCCGTGGATGGGGCGCGCCCCCCGTGCCGCAACGCCAGGATGGAGATGACGAGGATGCCAGCCGTGGCGCCCCCGAACCGAAGCAGGTGCAGATAGGGCCGCCCCAACGCCCGACGAAACACCTCGGGAAAGGACCCCGGGCCGACGCTGAACGCCAGCAGCGTCAGCGTGGCGAACAGGGCGTAGAGCACAAAGAGCGGACCGACGGTTCCCAGTCCGGCCAGCGTCAGCAGGTAACTGATCGCGGCCCCAGCCAGCACCGCGGTGCTGTCGAACAGGATGCGCGGGCGGAGCGACGCGTCCGCGCGCATGGCGTCCACGCGCGGCGACCGGAGCAGCGCCCCCGCGCGCAGGTACCGAGCGTGCAGGAACAGAGCACGCATAAAGATCACGGGCCAGATCATGGCTCCCGCCGCCAGGTTGATCCAGCCGCCCGCCTGCTCGCGCAGGCGCGTCACGCGGCCCACATCGCGCATGGCTGAGCGCGCACGGGTCCGGAGCGGCCGCAGTTCGTTGCCCAGCCACCGGTTCAGCAAGAACGACGCGCCGTTGGCGGCGGTACCGGCAACGAAGTACCCGACCAGGAACACGGGCAAGCTGCTGAACGCGCAGAGCACGTGCAACAGCGCAAAAACGACGGCGGCGATGCACAGCCGGATGGCCGGGCCCGCCCAGCGGGACGCCCATGGTTTCATAAACGCTCCACGGATCAAGGGTGGCACGAGACAAATCGGCGACGCCTCCGGCGGCCCCGTACCGCAACCTAATCGGCGCTGTGTAAGCATCAAGCTTCCTGGCGGGACGCACGAAGCCCCTCGCCGGCAGCGGCGAGGGGCTTCGTGTTCTCGGGCCGACGAAGTCCAGTCGGCGTCAGGCCAGGGCGGGCAGGGGGCGGGTGGTGCCCAGCAGCCCCGGCAGGGGGACGCCCCGGTTGGCCAGCCGCAGCCGCCAGGCCGCCATGGTCACCATGGCGGCCGTGAACAGCACCCGGCTCAGCTCCATGATCCACGGCGCCGGCGTCCATGCGCCGGCGTTGATCCACGCGATGGCCGCCAGGAACAGCGACGACATCACCGACGAGATCCCGTAGCACGCCAGCGCCGCCCACAGGGCCCGGTCCACCGTGTCGCGCAGCATGAGCACGAACAGCAGCGACGACAGGGCCAGGAACCCCGCGACATCCATCAGGCTGGTGTTGGACAGGTGCCGCGCGGCGTCGAACGGCCCTTCTGCCCAGCCGATCATGCCGCCCGCCGCCAGCATGGCCACGGCCAGCACGGGATACACGCGCCGCAGCCGGGGCCACGCCGCCATGCCGCGAAACGACAGCACGGCCAGCAGCACGTACAGGCTCCAGACCACCAGCGTGCGGCTGTGGTTGGCGACGGGTGCCCACCGCAGGTAGGTCGCGTACAGCGGGTGCTCGGCCCCCAGCACGTACACCGCCGTGCCGAACGCCAGCTGGGACATGTCGACGACGGAAAAGATGAGGAACACCAGCCCCGTCATCTGCCAGGCGGGGCGCTGGGTGCCCGCGTGCCCGGGAAGGCGGCGGCCCGCCAGCAGGGCCAGGACCGCGAACACCAGGTGCAGCAGCGAGTCGGTGTACGAGAACGAGAGGATCAGCATGCTGGTACGGCAGGGGCCCGCTGGTTCACTCCCCGCAGATGGGGGGGCAGATGCGGGCGTTGTTCTCTACCGTGAACACGGTGTCGGTGCTGCCGGCGCTCAGGGCCGTCGTAGGGTCGTGCGAATCATCGTACAGCTCCACCGTGATCTTGGCCACGCTGTGGGCGGCGTCGTCCAGCGTGATGCTGATGTCGCGCTTGCCGCCCTTGGACTTGAGCCGGATGGTGTGCTTCTTGGGGATGGCCTTGCCGTTCAGCTGGTGGATCCCCGTCTGCTTGAAGAGCTCGCGCTCCTTGCCGCCCTTGCCCGACACCGTGCAGCGGCTGGCGAAGGCGGGATGAAACGTGATCTCGTATTCGTTGTCGTCGGACTTAACGATGTGATCTTTCATGGCTGCCTCTGGTCCGAAAAGACTGGGGAGGGGTTCGCGGCGGAGGGAACAACAGACTACAAAGTGCACTCTTCCGCGCAAACGGGCAAGTGCATCTGCTTCTTGCTGCTACGTCGATTTGTGGGCAGCGCTCAGGACACGTGCGCGCGGCGGGTGGGGTACAGCCGTTCGAACAGGGCGGGCACCCGCCGCCCCTGCTCGGCCAGGCGCAGGCGGCGGACGGCCACGGCGCACATGGCGGCGCCCACGACCACCCCGCTGGCGTACAGGAAGTAGTACACGTCCGACTGCGGGGCCAGGCTCCACCACGCCATCACGGCGAACTGGCTCACGCTGAGGGTTTCCTTGAGGGCGTACAGGCCCAGCGACAGCCACAGCAGCTGGTCCATGCCGTCGTTGAGCACGGCGGCGAACAGGGCGCCCATGACTAGGATGGCCGTGAGGCCGTTGAGGACGGCCAGCGTGGTGCTCACCGTGAAGAAGTCCCACCGGACGGGCAGCCGCAGGATGACGAAGGTGGCCACCAGCGAGGTGGCGGCCAGCGCGGGGGCTACGGCCCGGGCCACGGGGTGCAGCCGGCGGCGCATCACCATCAGGGCCAGCAGCATGGCGCCGAACACCACGGCCACCACCCCGCGCGCCACGGTGGCCTGGATGCCCCAGCTGCCCACCCACGCGCCGAACGGCGACCGGTACCCCGCCACGTACGACGCCGCGGCCAGCGCCGCGTGGGCCGCGGAGTAGCCTCCGCCGATCAGGAAGTACGCCGTGGCGGCAGACCAGGCCAGCGTGCCGCGGTCGCGCCGCGCCGGACCGGCGCGGCGCCGTACCCGCAGCGCCAGGAGGCCGAACAGGAGCAGGAACCCCGAGGCGGCCACCTGCAGCAGCTGGATCAGCACGGGCTCAGCCGGGGCACCAGGGCGGGCACAGCACGGGGCCGTCCTCCACGACCAGGATGAGCTCCGGCTCTTCGTCCGGAGCGGGCTCCTCTCCCTGCACCTGCGCCGTGCCGTCGGCCAGGCCGTACGTCTCACCCATCACCCGCCGCACCAGGTCCTTGCGGACGGTGGCGGAACCCTTGAGGTGGATCTCCATGCGGCCGATCTGCTGGCCCGTGTCCTCCACCTGCACGACGATGCGCCGGCCGTCGGGGCGCGCGAACTGCAGCGTGCTGGTGGGCCAGGGCTTGTCCCTGCCGGGAGGCAGGCAAAAGACCTCGGTCTGGCGGTACAGCTCCGTCTCCAGCCCCGTGGCGGGATCGCGCACGGCCAGCCGGCTCACGAAGCCGGGATAGAAGCTGGCCCGGTAGCCGTCCTTTTCCACGTGTCGGGTGGGATCCGAGGGCGGGCAGTTGGAGATTGTCTCGTTTGTGCCGCTCATCAACGCCTCCGGCAAGATGAACAAAGGGGTCGCGACCAGAGTCCATAGTGCTGCAAACCGACGCCAAACGCAAGAAATTTCTCCCCGCCCGCGCCGTCCCGGCCGGCGTGCGCAGCCCCGGGCGCGGTGCTTGCGCGGCCCGTGGCCGAGGATGCCACACAGCGATTGTTCTGTATACCGCCCGTTGCAAAACGGCGGGTTATAGGCCGTCCCGAACCCCCGCGCACGGTGGCCCGCGCCCCGCGCCCGACCGTCACCCGAGGTCCAGGCCCATGAAACGCTGCCGGTTCCTGCTCGTCCCGCTGCTCCTGGCCGCCTGCGCGCCCCCGCCGCCGGCCGCGGCCCCCGCGCCCGACGCCGTCCAACGCGTGCGCATCGTGCACACGAACGACTTTCACGGGCGGCTGCTGCCCCAGGAGGCCGACGGCCGCAGCCTGGGCGGGTCTGCCGTGCTGGCCGCGCACTTCGACAGCGCCGCCGCGCGCTTTGACGGCCCCACGATCGTCCTGTCCGCGGGCGACGACATGCAGGGCACGGCCATCAGCAACCTGAGCTGGGGGCGCGCCACCATCGCGGCGCACAACGCGGCGGGGTACGACGCGGCGGCCGTGGGCAACCACGAGTTCGACTGGGGGCAGGACACCCTGCGGGCGCGGGTGGCCGAGAGCCGCTTTCCCTGGCTGGCCGCCAACCTGTTCGTGGCCGGCACGCGCCGGAACCCGGAGTGGGTGCGGCCGTGGGTGATGATCGAGCGGGGCGGCGTGCGCACGGCCGTCATCGGCATCGCCCTGGAGACCACGCCCGAGATCGTGCTGGCGGGGCGTACGGCGGGGCTGGACTTTGGCGACGAGGCGCCCGCCATCGACCAGGCGGCCCGCGAGGCGTGGGGGGCGGGCGCGGACTTCGTGGTGGTGACGGCGCACGTGGGCGCCACCTGCGAGCAGTCCGGCACGGCGCCGGCAGAGCCGTCCACGGGCTGCCGGGGCGAGTTGATGGAGATCGCCGACGCGCTGACCGAGCCCGTGGACCTGATCGTGGGGGGCCACACACACCGGCGGGTGCTGACGGAGGCGGATTCCATCCCCCTGATGGAGGCGGCCTCGTACTCCACGGCGTACAGCCTCACGGATTTGGAGCGGCGCGGCGGGCGCACGGTGGCCACGCGCCGCGAGGTGCGCGTGCCGTACGCAGACGAGGTGACGCCGGACTCCGGAGTGGCCCGCGTGGTGGCCGAGTGGGAGCAGCGCACGGGGCCCATCACGGCGCGGGTGGTGGCCACCGCCGCCCAGCCCCTTCCCCGCGGCGAGGGCGAGTACGCCCTGGGCAACCTGGTGGCCGACGCGCTGCGGGTGCAGACGGGGGCGCAGGCGTCGCTCATCAACACCGGCTCCGTGCGCCGCGATTTGCCCGCCGGCCCCCTGAGCTGGGGTGTGCTCTTTGAGCTGCAGCCGTTCGCCAACGCGCTGGTGACCACGCAGGTCACGGGGGCGCAGCTGCGCGAGGCGCTGGAGAACGCCGTCCGCGGCCGCCGTCCCAGCGCGCACATCTCGGGGATGACGGTGCGCTGGAACCCCGCCGCGCCCGAGGGCAGCCGCATCCGCGAAATCCGCCTGTCCGACGGCCGCGTGGTGGGCAACGGCGACACCGTGACCCTGGGCCTGTCGGAGTTCGTGGCCACGGGCGGCGACCGCTTCACGTCCCTGTCGCAGGGGCGCATGACCCGCACGGCGCTGGTGGACCTGGATGCCGTCATCGCGTATCTCCAGTCGCTGCCGCAGCCCGTGCGGGCGCCGGACGTGGGGCGGTGGGTGGAAGTGAGATGAGGCGAGTGCGTGAGTGCGGAAGTGCGTGAGTGCGGAAGTGCGGAAGTGCGTGAGTGCGGAAGTGCGGAAGTGCGTGAGTAACTGCGGCGGGGAGGGGCAGATGCCCGGCCCCGTCCGCGCGTCTGGGGGTGAGCGTTCGATGAACCGGCGCACACGATGCGGAGCGCCGGGTATCCATCGCAGCGGCTGACGTCGACGCGACGGCCGATGTCACGGGGGCGGAGCCGTGGTTTCGGCTGCCGGTGTCGGGCGGCGGCGGGCCCCGCGGCGCCGGTCGCCCCACGGACCACCATCAACCTGTTGTCTAAGTTTTCGATGCCGATCTACAGACGCCCGCGGCTCCTGTTCTCCACGCTCGCCGTGCTGGTCACTGCGTGCGGCGCACCACCGCAGGCCGGGGATGCAGAGGCCGCGACGGAGACGGGCGGCGCCGCACCCTCCGCATCCGCAGAGCCGCCGCGGCGGGCGGACCCGGCGGATACCGTGCTGCTGGCGCAGGCGCTGCTGCGCGCGGCAGAGCTGCCGCGGCTGCGCGGCATCCTCGTCTCGCAGGGCGGACAGGTGGTGCTGGAGCGATACGTGAACGGCGCCGGCGCGGACCGGCCCACCAACATCAAGTCCGCGTCCAAGAGCATCCTGTCGGCGCTCATCGGCATCGCCATCGCGGAGGGACACATCCGCGGCATCGACCAGCCCATCAGCGACTTTTTCCCCGCCTACTTCGCGCGGCAGGACGTGGACCCGCGCAAGCGGCAGATCACCGTGGGGCACCTGCTTTCCATGCAGTCGGGGCTGCAGTCCACCAGCTTCAACGGGTACGGCGCGTGGGTCAGCAGCAGCAACTGGGTCAACGCCGCGCTCGGTCAGCCCATGGTGGACCAGCCCGGCGGGCGCATGCTGTACAGCACGGGCAGCACGCACCTGCTGTCCGCCATCCTCACCCGCGCCACGGGCCGCAGCACCCTGCAGTACGCGAACGAGAAACTGGCGGAGCCGCTGGGCTTCCGCATTCGCCCGTGGCAGCGCGATCCGCAGGGCATCTACTTCGGCGGCAACGACATGTACCTCACGCCACGGCAAATGCTGCGCATCGGTCAGCTGTGGCTGGACGAGGGACGGGCGGGCGACCGGCAGGTGGTGCCCGCGGCGTGGGTGCGCGACAGCGGCGTGCGCCGCACCACGTCGCCCTTCAACGGACACGGCTACGGACTGGGATGGTGGACGCGCCCGTCCGACGGCCGCGACGTGCACTTTGCCTGGGGCTACGGCGGCCAGTACGTGTTCGTGGTGCCCAGCCTGGACCTGGTGGCCGTCTTCACCTCGCAGGCCGACGGGCCCCGTGAGCCCGGCCACCTGCCGGCCATCCACCGCATCGTGGACGAGAACCTGGTGCCGGGCGCGGCGGCGCGGCTGGAACTGCAGGGGCGAGGGACGAGGGACTAGGGAGTAGGGAATAGCCGGCAACGATGGGGTGGCTCGGTCTTCCGCAGCGTGGGAAGGCCGGGCAACTGTTTACGGAGTGGATGGATGAGGATAGATTCTGGCGCGTTCTGCCTTCCACGCCGGGAATCCAGCCCCGACCCCTCCCATGCGATTCACCCGATACGCTCTTTTCGCCGCGGCGGCCGCCCTGTGCGTGACGGCGCCTGCGGCGCGCGCCCAGCAGGGTGCCGAGCGCTGCGCACCGGTGCCGGACTCCGTGCCCGGGCCCAACGACTGGCAGGTGCGCGAACGCGCCC
>SXGQ01619304.1_pt1 | contig 14248 bp, 12 predicted proteins | sample 3178371 | NCBI WGS metagenome assembly SXGQ01 (sample SAMN11356859, study PRJNA531348) | freshwater metagenome | isolation source: freshwater sample F1-20 | place: China: Fuxian Lake, Yuxi | collected 2017-12-25
ATGATCCCGATGAAGATGGTCCGGACGAAGCTGCAAATGTACACGAGATGAAAGTTCATGCTAAAATATCCAGGAGCAACATATCTAGCAAGTTTTACGTCGGTGGAATCATCGAGAATTGGTCATGGCAGATAAGTTCCTTCGTGGACGGGCCTAATTTATGCAACGTTGATATCACTGAAGAGATATTCAAGAAGATAGAAACCGTCATATTCAAATTGTGGAAGAACGGAATATATCATGGGGATTCCCACTGTGGCAACTTCATACTTTCTAAAAATAACGTGTTCGTGATTGATTTCGGAAGAGCCATCATTCTCCCCCAACGTTATATTCCCAAGACACTGACTGAGTTTCGAGATCCTAAATACCAGGATAGAGTTCAACGGTATGCGGATACTATAGTTACAAAACGTGCTATGTTGAATTCAGGATATGTATGGAATAGGAAACCGACTGCCCAGAATCCCAAAAAATATATAGTGGCATATGCTGATAATGTACAGGCACTCCGCGTGTTTCACGACAGGATCGAAAAGAACAAATTATAGGTCAAACTTCGATGTCATCGTCTTCTTCGTCTTCTTCGTCTTCATCGTCTTCGTCATCGTTTTCTTCGCCAAGTCTGCTTTCCACCTCGCGTGCAATGTTCTGAACCAGATTTTCCAGGGTGATACGAGTCCTCACATCCCGCTTGGGGAGTTCCGCGCGACACATCGCACACGACTTGTTGCCTTTTTGATACCACTCGTTATCGCACATCTTGTGCATTTTGGTCTTGCAGCATGGCATGGTCACCGAGTGCATCTCGCAACATGTTTCCATGCAGATAGGGCAATCAATCGTCGCAAGTTTTTCCGGGTTAGATGTGAACTCGCAGTAATAACACATCTCGCCGCCATCGGAGATCAGGTGTTTGGTGCAGGGGCAGATGACTGTTTTGTAGATCTGGTTGACGAAGTCCGCAAACTCTTTCAGGTCCTCTTCCTGTGGAGTCCTGCGGTCGAGCTCAAACTCGGCAAAACAAAATTCGGTCTTTTCTTCATCAACCCATCCCATCGCATCAGCGACGTTATCTAGACACTCTGCGAGAATATCGTCATCTTCGCCAACTTTAACAATGACTCCGACATTCATAAAGTGTCCTACGCCGCCCTCTGGGTCATTGCGGATAACAATCTTGAACTTGTCGGTGATGTTTGAGAACATGAAGCTTCCATCCACCGCATTGTGCAGCCTCTTCAGCACACTCCAAGCACGGTTGGGATCAGAGACGATTGCCATATTCTTTAATTTATATTATAATACAGCCGAAAGTTCGTCTTATGTATCCCGGGGTGTCAATATGATGCATCATCGTTTTATGGCTTAGTCAGCACGAACACACCAATCCCGTTCCAGTATTCCCGCGGTTCTGATTTGACAACGAAGCGTTCGCCATCTTTTTCTGCCCACCAACGCCGGCATGTATCGCCGGGCACGGTCTCCTCGTGAACTACTGCCTCGCCGCGGTCCTCGTAATATTCAATCTTGAGGCCTAATTTTTCAATAGCGGCATACGTCCCTTTCCTGACCCCCTGAAACATCCAGTCGTCCACCATAAAAATGAACGTGTCTTCCATCGCATCTATGTAGTGCGTAAGAGCTTTCTCGTGCGCTTCATCTGTATGGTCTCCGTCATACAGATACACGTTGTATTTATAAGGCAGTGTGGATACGTCAAGTTTAAAAGAATCCGCTTCAATGGTGTTGACCCGGTTTACTCCCTTGTAGGTTTGTACATTCTTTTCAAAAATATCCTTGGGTCCGTTGAACAGACTCCAGTTGTCAATCGTGGTCATGTCCATGCTATTCGCGAAAAGAGCAGAGCAAGTGGAGCTTCCCTTCCACGCACCTATCTCCAAGTATTTGACACCCCAGCCAGAGGCTATTTCGTTGTAAAAGACGCGCGTTTTAAAACCAGACATACCTTCAAGACGAAGGATATCTTGAGATATTTTGGATGCCATGGCGTCGGCGTTCTTGAACGAGTTCTTCACGTGATGGGTGTACGTTGAAATCATCGCGTAGTTCGTTGTATACTATAGTAATTATGTTATTCTTACAAAAACCCATTCGTCTTGTTTTCCGTGGTAATCTTATCGAGCGCTTTTTCCGTATGACTTTCTATTTTCTGGTGACGATGTTTCACGTCTTCTGGAACACTATTATGATAATTCTTCGGGTCCTTTACTCGCAATTTCGCAGCATCCTGTAATGACATTTTCGTCCGTCTGTTTCCTCGTTCCGTTTCTAAAAAATCACTCACGCCAATCGCAGGGGGTTGCAAACACAATGCGTCTACGGCTTCGTGCGTGTACGTCTGTATCGCTTTCTTCTTCCCCATTACACGTTCTGTCCCATCGGGAAGTTTTTCAATGATTTTCTTATCGCGTTCTATCAATGCCCCTGGTAGTTTCTTGGCGTCTCGTGTGAACATCAGCATCTTCCCAGGCATCGTGGCAATCTGGTCGGGTGTTCTGAAACCAAGCTGCCCCAACGACTGTAGATAATCCACAAAGTCTTCTTTTGTCGTTCGGTCAGGCAGAACCAGGGTCACATTGGTGATGCTATTGTCAATGTGCGTGCTGTTGTCGTTACCTATGTTCACGGTACTATTGTTTCCAGTAACTATATTGTGTTCTGATTTGCCTACAGCAATATCATAATCTTTCTTCATAACAAATTCTGTTGATTCATTCGTCATAGAATGACCGCAAGATACCTTTTTGTGTTTAGCAGAATTTCCTTTATCTAATGTTTTATAACCACAACCACACGTGTAGAGGGTAGATTTGAATGTTTCTATATCCATCTGGAATATATCCCAGATATTTATTAAATTAATACAAATAAATAATGAACTACATAGTAATTAAAATACGGTACACCACTACATAGTAGTTCATTTTTTTCTTATTTATATTTTTCTAAATAGTTTTCTTAGAATTTTTACATATGTGTATAAATTTTTTAGTGTGGTGATTATGAGTTCTAAAAAAAATACTCAGATACATATGTAGATTAAAAATAAGGCACACCACTACATATGTAGTTAAATTTTTTTCTTATATTTTCTAATATTCGTCCTCGCTGTCGGATACCTCCTCGCCACGTGCCCGCTTCATCTTCTTTTCCTTTTGCTTCTTCTTCTTCTCCTGGCGAGATAGCTCCCGCTTTTCTTCCTTGACCTTGTGGGTGTTTCCCAGGGCGTCCACGTACTCCGTGTCCCTCTTCATCTCAATCTTCGCCGCTTCCAGGTTCGCGGCAGACTGCCCGGTAATAACTACCTGTCCACCCCCCACCGTCCACATTTCGGAGCATACCGTTTTCACGAATTCTGAAGAATGGGAAATAACCACCACGCCTCCGCCGAAGTCGGCCAGAGCGGCAGACAGGGCACCGAGACTCTCGCGGTCCAGGTAGTTGGTCGGCTCGTCAAGAATGATGATGTGAGGGCACTGCCACAGAGCCGCACCAACCACCAGCTTTACCTTTTGGCCACCAGACAAACCACGGATCCGAGAGTGGGTAGTAAACTCAGGATCCAGGCCGAGCTTTGTCATATGGTCCTCAACGTTCTTGGCAGTCAGAGGTTTTCCAATCAGTCCATTAGCAGCAGCGTCCTTGGCATCAATCTGGTTCAAGAGCTGCTGGAACCCGAGGGTCTCGAGAAGCTCCCTCCCCATCCACATCCCGGACTCCTCATTCTTCCAGAACACCTCATACTCATAACTACGCTTCAGCTTGCGGCGACCTCCAATCCGTTCCAGAGAGCGCTTGATACCATCGATCACCTTGACTTCGTACATCTTTTCGGTGTCTTTCGCGTTGCGCTCGGACCGATCCACTGACTCTAGGTCCTCTCCACTTGCATACCTCCACTGAATGTACTGGTTCGGCGTCATGTCCAGATGATTTTCGATGTGATGGAAGGCGTGTTGAGCCACATAAGCCATGCGCATGTTGGGATGCTTCCACACGGACCCATTTGTGGGTTGCATCTCTCCGGTCAGCACCTTGATCAGGGTAGACTTACCAGCACCGTTGGGTCCAATCACCCCGATGCGGGAGTTCATAGACACCTGAGAGTTCACTCCGTCGAAGATGTTCTTGCCTCCGGGATAATTGAAAGACACGCCGCGAAGTTTCATGATAGCACGATCCTTCGAGGTGATGCCTTCCAGGAAACCGGGCTCGGGGAACTCCCACTTGGTGGTAGCATCCTTCAGGTTATAATACGCGGCAGCTTCGGGGCGTTGTGCCACAAAGGCGGACAAATTTCCCACATACTTTTGGAGCTTGAGGTTCTGCTCGTAGTGGATGATGGCAGAGCACACCGCATCCAGGAACTCGGAGTCGTGCGACACGATTACCGAGGACACGTCCTTCAGCCCGGTGAGATAAGAAACAAGCCAAGCCACATTGGCAGTATCCAAATGATTGGTTGGTTCGTCCATTAGGAGGACATCCGCATCGAGTAGAATGGCCCGAGTGAGTGCCAGCTTCATCTTCCATCCTCCAGACAGAGCACTGATGGGAGAAGCGCGCATGGTTTCATCAAACCCAGCTGCAATCAGCTTTTCTAGGATGCGCTCTGGAGAACTACGTGCCATAACCACTGGGTCTTGGGCCACGAAGTCGTACGCGCTCATCTCAGAGTTTGAAGAATCAATATCGTGCTCTACGTACACAGTGCATACTTTGCTGGCATCAGGGAACCCATCTAGCTGCCCATTGGCAATCGCACGCATCAGTGTACTCTTACCAGCGCCGTTGGGACCAATCAGCCCATACCTGTTTCCACGCTTGATGTTCAGGCGCGTAGAGTTCAGGAGAATCTTTCCACCGTAGGCAAGGGAAAACTCACAATCGCACAGATCCTCACCTGGCTCGGTTTCCTTGAGAGCCGCATCCTTGACATCCGGCTTGAATGCCTCGAACATTTCAGGAATAGCAGCTTCGTCGGTGAAATCACTCAGGGCAGTTTCCCACATGCCCACGTCGGTCACCTTGTTGCGGAGGAGGCTATCTACAATCCCGGATACATAGGTGCCCTTGATGCCCTTATCTGCAAGAACGCCGCGAATGTCTTCGATGGTGGTTTTGACGCACTCATTCTTGTGGAGGTTGAACAGGTAGTCGTAGCACTTGGTGGCGATGACGCGGGCTTCTGGATTAGACATGCTCTCCATGGCATTCTTGACGCCGTCGATGAGCTTGCTTGAAAAGTCATAAGAATCTACCGGGTCGTCTACCAGCTTGGCCATGTTATTGATGATGACGCACGTCTTGCGGCGAACAACCGTAGTGCGGTCTACGATTCCGCGACACAGCAGAGGAACCAGCACAGCGAGGGTGCGGGCATCAACACTTTGCACGAATGTCGTGGCAGACAGCTGGTGGATGCACTCTGCGACTTGATTGTTATCAGAAATGGATGCGATGAGAATGGGGACAAAAGGTTCGATGTCCTTGTTCCCGATGGAAAGACAGCATTTTGAGAGGGTGTTCGCGGCGGCAACTTTCACGGACTGACGCAGGTCCACCATACAGTCCGACACGATTGGCACAATTTCAGGAAGATACTGAGAGACCTCGTCCGGGTTTTCCTCGGCGATGGTCTGGAGCACCGCGAGCGACTTCTCCTTCACGGTCCACTTGCTTCCTGAAAACGGAAGAGAGTCGATGACATTCCTGACGAAATGGGGAGGCATGTGCCTGGGCATGGGGCCGGAACCATTGACGAAGTCCATGACGGAGGAGATGTAAGGAGCCATATTTCAGTTTGTATGGTATCATCCCCGCGGGTGGGTCATATACTCTTGGGTGTCAATATGGTGTTGTGTCATTTGACCCAGGGTACATTGAGTGTTTATATATCACAATGTTCACAAAAGTTGCTCAATTCGTCTGCCCTCAACTTTCGACGAAATGACTCGGGTCAACCTCGTCCCCGTTGGTGAGCTCGCCAACCAACACGCGATGGCAGAGTGGCGTGAGCTGAAGATGATACCCAAAGCCCTAGCACGGTCGTTGAAGACGCAACCAGTGGATAAGATACTCAAGAAGATACCAAAAGAGTTCACACTGAACACCGGTCACGTATTGTTTTTTTACGACAAAGGTGAGTATTTGCGGAAACGATACGACCAGCTCACCGAGGAGCTCATCGCCAGAGGATACAAGATCAACCGCGATGCCAAGTTCGACCCAGATGACGTGATGTTTGACCCTCTGTGGAATGGAGACTACAAGCCAGACGAGCGGGCACTTGCTATTATTCGCGAAAGGATAGCTGAAAAGATCGCGATGAAACCTGACTTTTACAAATGGCCAAATAAAATTTAATATATCTTGTAAATAATATGGCACCAAAACAAACGAAACCCGTGAAAATAGAATTAAAGCACGAAGGATCGTTATCTCGTTATGGCTACCACGTTTCGGACACTCGCGATACTCGCCGCACAGCGCTCAGAAAAGCAATGGCTGATCGTAAGACGAGGGATGGTCTGAACAAGCTCATTGGCAGAATCAACGTATTGAGCATATATTTCAAGAAGAGTAACCCGTTGTACGCTGCTCGTGCAAATGAAGACGAAGCCTTCGTGAGGAAATATCGCGACGAAAAGTTTCCTCTGAAGACCAAGTAAATACATCAAAATGTGTTAATTCGCTGACGCTAGGAAGCTTTATCGATACGAAGTGTCATCATATCGTCAAAACAATGATATAAATAAAATATACGACATTGTTAATAATCATAAAAATGATCATCACAGCAGAGATGTGGGAAACCATGCAAAACAAGATGGCTGGTCTGGAACTAAAGGTTCTCAAATTGACTGGGAAAGTGAATGCAATGGATGCGAGGATATATGGAAGAGCAAGATCGGAACGTTTGTCTGTGCCACACACAAAACAACTTCGAAACAATACGCATTACAGAAGTAAAGTAGACCAGTGGCATAATAGGATGCATGCAAAGCATTTTACAGACGAACAAATAAAAAAAATGAAGCAATCTGTGGGAACTACTTACGAAAAACGTAAACAAATACCGAGAGATAGGCGGTCTGGTGTTAATAATTATGGTTCTATGGGCACTGATAGTTTAAAAGCCGTAGGTTACGCATTAGGAAGGACATCGAACAAAGCATCGTCATACAGTGTAAGTTCTACGAAAAGCCGCACGCCAACTAGTCAAAAAAGCGTTACCTCCAAGCGTAGGTAACGTATCAAAATGTGTTTTGTCGATACAAGATGTCATTATATCGTCAAATCACTTATAAATAGTCCCAGATGTAAAATAATGTTATAAATAAATATGACTCGTTGCGCCATTTGCCAGAAGAAGGTCGGGATCCTGGGATTCGAGTGCAAGTGCAAAGGAACTTTTTGTGAGAAACACCGTATGATGGAATCTCATCAGTGTCCGACACTCTTGGTGAAGGATAAAGTTGCATTAATCAAGGTTATTGCCGATAAAGTACAAAATAGAGTGTAATATATTGTCATCACAAAGTATTTAAATAAGTATCTCTTCGTGTTTTATACAATGTTATCGGACGAAGATTACAATCAGGATATTTATATGTCTAACATGCTCAATGTTATTTTTGATTTTGACATGGATAATTCTAAAACTCCTTTAAAATACTACTGTCACAAGTCAGGAAATTTATTTACGTTTCCAAGGCATACCATCGATATATTCGGAGATATAAGAAACGAAAAAGACTATATTATGTCAGTTACAGGTAAGAAGTATCATATGTCAACCATAGCTGACTCGGATGGTAAATACCGAGGGCTTCAAATTCATCGCGCAGTATGTTCAACCTTTTCAGAAAGACCGTCTGCCAGACACACAGTGGACCATATAGATAGGCTTCCAAGTAATAATTGTCTTTGGAATTTGCGTTGGGCTTCTATATCCAATCAAAATAAAAATCAAAGTAAACGTAAAAATCAGGTAGACGGGTGTCCATTGTTAGGAACTCATATTGAAACTGGTAAAACTATAACGTTTGTATCATTTTCTGATGCCAGGAGATCTGGTTATTTCCACGTCCGTGACTGTTTATATGGACATCGTAGTAGTTGTGGCGGCTATACATGGTCATGTCCTGTCGAACTCCCAGATCTTCCAGGGGAAGCCTGGAGATTATGGCGGGGTGGGCAATATAAAATTTGGATAAGTGACATGAACAGGATTATGTATGAATTTTGTCACGGATATAGGAAGAAGATGTATTCTAACGAATTAGCTAGGAGGGGTGAGTATCATTCATTGAAAGATACAGAAACACGGTGTTCTCAAAATTTTCACCGAGTTGTGTGGATGGTATTCAACGGAGTTATACCGGAGAATATGATAATAAATCATATAGATCACGATAAAACTAACAATTCTTTGAATAATCTCGAACTCATCAGTCAATCTGAGAATGGTTTCGCTGCTCATGATGCCGGGCGTTTTGACAATACAAAAGTTAAACGTCAGCCGATGATAATAAACGGTGTCGAATACACGTCTAGCTACGATGCGGCGATTAAATTGAACCCAGACGTCACAGACAAGAAGGAACTCAGAAGACTTAGATCTCTATACAGGAACAGGTGTGTAAGTTCTACATATCCTGATTACGTCTTAGTGTAAATAATAACTTAAAAAAAATAATGTCTATGTTAAGTAAAGCTTACAACCATGCCGGGCGGAATATCCCAATTAGTTTCTTATGGTGCTCAGGATGTATATCTCACGGGAAATCCTCAGATCACTTTTTTTAAATCCGTATACCGTCGCTACACCAACTTTGCGATGGAAAGTATCCAACAGACTTTCGATGGTGATACAGACTTCGGAAAGTTTCCAACGGTAACAATATCTCGCAATGGTGATCTATGCGGGCCCGTCTGGATCGAAGTCACTCTTCCTAACTTGTTGGGGTACAACATCACCCCCACTCCACCGCTCTCACTGGGATCTACCACACTCGTCAACTCTACTAACGTGGCCGCACTGAGCAACGTGTTCGTGGACCCATCCGGCAACTACTGGCAATCAAACGTGGGCGGTGTGTATTCCAATCTTATTGCAGCGTATAGCAATGTAGACGGTTCTTATTACACTTCTAGCGGAAACTCCACGACAATTGGGAACACGGCTAAATATGTCGCGAACATCATCACGTGGCCCTACATGAACTTTGTTGGCAACGGGATAGTGAGTAACGCCGTTTCTAACGTGAGCATCCCCACTTCAAACCTGAAATATGTCAACGGCATTGGTCTTGCGTTGTTCAATTCCATCGAGCTCCAACTGGGCGGTCAGCGGATCGACAAGCACTACTCCAACTGGTGGGACGTGTGGACCGAGCTGACGGAGACTTCCGAGAAACTAGCGGGATACAATAAGATGGTCGGTCGCTACGACCCCACGTATTACAAGAGCAACTGGGACGCCTCCATGGCTGCCGGAGGAACTTATTACGTCCCGATGAAGTTCTGTTACAACAGGAACCCCGGTCTGTATATGCCTCTGGTCGCGCTCCCATACCACGAGCTGAAGATGAACTTTGACATCAACACGTACCTGAATTGCGTGAAATGCAACTATCCCATCACGAGTCTCACTTCTAAGAACGGTGCCACCCCGCTGTCCATAACCAACATGAAGCTATACTGCGACTACGTGTTCCTGGATGCCCCGGAGCGTATCAGGATGTCAGAAATCCAGCACGAATACCTGGTGACTCAGCTTCAGTGGCAGGGTTCTGAGCCAGTGACTTCCCCCCTTTCCCCCGCAGGTTCCCAGAACCGCAAGTTCACCCTGAACTTCAACCACCCGGTTAGAGAACTAGTTTTCGTATACCAGGCGGCAAGCACATACGACTCCGACCCGGTGAACGGTAACGACATTTTCAACTACGAAATTCCTCTTCCCACTACCACTGGTAATGAGGTGTTCGAGGAAGTAAAGCTTATCATCAACGGTAGCGATCGTTTCTCAGCAAGACCAGGGGCCTATTTTCGTTTAGTGCAGCCCTATGAGCACCACGTTCGCGTGCCTAACAAGTCAATTTACGTATATTCGTTCGCTCTGGAGGACGCTGATAGCAAACAACCGAACGGATCTTCAAACTTCACTCGTTTTGATTCAGCCCAGCTCCAGGTTGTATTGAACGCCGGTCTGCCCAGCGGTCGTGTGCAAATTTATGCAAGTAACTTCAACATTCTTCGTATCGCGGCAGGGATGGGCGGTTTGGCATTCGCAAATTAGTGTATGATATTTGCATTGCTTGTTGTAAACACAGTTTGTCGATACGGAAGTACATCACATCGACAACCTTAATCATTTAATATTATCGGTTCGTTGCATTTTAAATAATGGTATACGATCCTGTAAAGAGGAAAGAATACTACGAAAAGAACAAAGAAAAGGAAAAAGAAAGATACGAGAAAAATAAAGAAAAAAAGAAAGAATATAACGCAAAACAATATGAAAAAAATAAAGAAAAGTTTACAGATTATCAATTGAATCTTCGTGAAGATCGTAAACAAAATGCCATAGATTCTATATCAACTGGTGAAATACACGATAAAAAGAAATGGAATATATGGTGTAATGAAATCAAAAGACATGCCAAGGATAATAAATATCCATATTCGGAAGATTTTACAAATGACGTCATGTTCGACATGATGGTTCGAGGATGCTTTTATTGTGGAGATATTGCCACGACGATCGACAGGATAGATTCGAAACTCGATCACATTATAGATAATTGCGTAGGATGTTGTCATAGATGCAATAATTCGAAGGGTGTAGCAGATCCTTCGACGTTCATCAGGAAAGCGTATTATCGTGCTCGTGGCGAATATTACGATGATGATACCAATATTTGGTTTGTTAATAAAAATAAACCATCTATATGGGACTATAAAAAACGTGCCAAGAATAAAGGAGTATCGTTCGAACTTTCGAATGATTTTTTTGAAATATTAATCAAGGGAAACTGTGAATATTGCAATCGGAGTCCTATCACCTGGTTCGGCATCGACCGAGTGATTCCTTCGCGTGGATACGTGAATGAAAATATTGTATCGTGTTGTTGGGATTGCAATCTTGATAAACGCGAGGACGACATTGAGACGATGATGAAACGGAACGGACGAATTGCGGATCGTATGGATATTAGGAAGATTATCAATGACGACCATGAGAAAATGATTCTTCGCATTGGTATTTCTCCGACAATCAAGAAAGTATGCGCACGTGGGCAGGTGTATGCGAGGCAGAGCGATGCATCGAGTGCTCTAAAAAGACATGATAATTATGTCAACGTTTGCATCAAAAATGATACTTATCCAGATGTCATCTTCGAGATCTCAGACGAATTTTATGAAGAATATAAGAATTCGAACGAATATATTACAAAGACGATGTTTATTGGGTTTGATCATTATTATACGAATTATGTTTAAGGATTTACGAATGCCCACGATGATTGTACTTGTGCACCCCTGGGAAACCTTTGGGAACAACCGTCGCTAGTTAATTATCAAATATTACATCATTTTTACATTTAGAAGAACATTGCGAACATAAAGCTATCATCTTCCCACAACATTTCCGGTGTGTGTACATCGTCATTTTCTACGTTTAACACGTCTGTCGGCGATGCTTTGCTTGGCGACATATCATGAGATTTTGAACATGTAATATTTTCAATTGTCCGGACGTAGAGTATTTGGTCGCTTATCAATCCGGTGCCGAGCACGGCTGGTATCTTCAAGGATAACTTTACGTTTCTGCGTTCTGCCAAGGGGTTTGTTTCTTGTTGTTTGTCTATCCACTTGGCGTCTGACGATATCATCGTCATCACCATGCTTCTTCTCGCGAGCATGAAGTATGTGAAAGTATCCGTGAATCCTGGCCAAAATACATGATATTGAGTGCACTTGAGATCATTGCACGTCATACAGCGTCTGCAGCCGGTGAGAGCCATTTCGGTGTTTTTCTTTGTAAAAAATGAATATACATATCGTTCACACCAAACGTACATTTATAGACCCATATAGTCCTGGGTCAATTGACACGTAACATTTTGTCAACGTGAAACAATTCATTTTGACAAAATATTTTCAAACATTTCAAATCACGACATTATTAAGATCACTTTGCGATGAGCGTAGCCGTAAATGCCGTGTCAAGACCTCCTACAATGTCCTGAGTGGTGCCCATGTTTTGCGCTATGCTGATAGTCATGTTATCCGTGTTACTCAGATACACTACAGCAGAACCAGATGTTACACAACCTCTGGTCGAAGATGACACGCCGGTCGACGGCACTTGTGCCAACGTTCTGACTCTCGTACCATTGACGAACAGGTGCTGTTGCATAAGTCCTGCTGCGATCGTACCGTCCCATGCGGTAGTTCCGTTAACTTGGTAGTAACCAGCGACACCTGGAGTATAAGTGCGAGTAACCAGACTGAACCCACTCGTCGTATCATAAATAACGTTCGAAAACAGAGGGATCGTGTTCGAGTTGTTCGGAAGTCTCTGGAGCGATGCGTTTCCGAAGTATACAGAAACAGCGGGGCCCATTTGCATACCAGTCAGAAGCGCACCGTTTCCGACGAATAATGCCGCGGACACGTTACCGGTGGCAGTCACATTGCCCCTGATGTCAATGTTTGCGGTGCTTGGTAGAGCGGTTGAAATACCAGACAACAGCGCTCCGTTTCCGAGGAAGTAAGCAGCGGACACGTTACCGGTGGCAGTCACGTTTCCGAGGACGTCTGCGGTGATCTGAGAGGGGAGTGTTGCCGAAATGCCAGACAACAGAGCACCGTTTCCGAGGAAATATTGTCCTACCACATTTCCAGTTACGTTCACCTGCCCAGCAACCACTATATTACCGGGGGCCGTCACGTTACCTACGATGTCGATATTTCCTGTACCCGGGAGAGGTTGGAGGTTATCATTCAAGTATGCCAGTGCCTCGCTCAACGAGTTACCTGCCGGGACGGATCCAACATTGGCAGACAATTCAATATCACCATCGAAGTAGTCTCCGTAAGCTGCTAGGACATCGCCGACGCGTCCGAAAACCGTGTTCACGGGGAAGTTCAGCCCCGTAAATTGTAACCAGTTTGCATTGTTACTAGAGGGTGTGCCAGTCAGCAGATACGCATTCCCGTCATCTACTTGTCTGGCAAGAGAACCCACTGGCAAATTACCTCCACCAAGCGCGAGACGGACAGCGGTGTTTGCCACATATCCTTGGGGTATCGTGAGATATCCATCGAGGTTCGTCTGTTGTATCATTCCATCTGCATTCAATACCGCAACGTCGGTCAATAACGCGCCATTGCCGATGAAGTAATTCGCGGACACGTTGCCAGTTGCGGTGACGTTACCAAAGACATCGGTGGTGATCTCAGCAGGGATTTCGTGCAACACGCCGGTCAAGTAGGTACCATCGCCATAGTAGTTGGTTGCGTTGAAGTTAACCGCATCCACGTTTCCAGTAGCGGTGACGTTGCCTAATAAGTCCGCCGTTATCTCAGAAGGGAGTGTGGCTATGACATCTGTCAACAGCGCACCGTTACCCAGGAAGTACTCTGCGGACACGTTTCCGGTGGCGGTGACGTTACCGAGGACATCCGCAGTGATCTCCGAGGGGAGGACGTACTGTTCAATGCCGGACAACAGAGCGCCGTTACCGAGGAAGTACTCTGCGGACACGTTTCCAGTAGCAGTGACGTTACCGAGGACATCCGCAGTGATCTCTGAGGGGAGGACATAGGTTTCAATGCCGGACAGCAGAGCACCATTACCCAGGAAGTACTCCGCGGATACGTTCCCAGTGGCCGTCACGTTACCGAGGACATCGGCAGTGATCTCAGAGGGGAGTACATAGGTTTCAATGCCAGTTAACAGAGCACCGTTACCCAGGAAATACTCCGCGGATACGTTGCCAGTTGCGGTGACGTTACCGAGGACATCGGCGGTGATCTCGGAGGGGAGAACGTAGGTTTCAATGCCAGTCAACAGAGCACCGTTACCGAGGAAATACTCCGCAGACACGTTCCCAGTGGCGGTGACGTTACCGAGGACATCGGCGGTGATCTCGGAGGGGAGCACGTATGCATCAATGCCGGACAACAGAGCACCGTTACCAAGGAAGTACTC
>SXGQ01466640.1_pt1 | contig 14245 bp, 13 predicted proteins | sample 3178371 | NCBI WGS metagenome assembly SXGQ01 (sample SAMN11356859, study PRJNA531348) | freshwater metagenome | isolation source: freshwater sample F1-20 | place: China: Fuxian Lake, Yuxi | collected 2017-12-25
AATGCTTCTCTTACCATTGGTGCAGATACATTTCCAGCTCTTTCATTAACTTTTATCGTCTTAACTCTATCTCCATAGTTAGATTGAAGTGACTCACCATACTCTTCATCATCTTTCTCATCTTCTCCAACAGCTACATATACAGGATCTACCTCTGGATTAGAGGATAAAAACTTCATAATACTTTGTATTGGTGATCCGTCTGTAGAAATTCTAACAGTTACTTTAGTAATCTTTTCAGCATCCAAGTACATATTCCAAATAGCAAGAGAATCCTCAGGTGTGATGCCATCAATTACTTTGTTACTAATGATTACAAACACCTTAGTAATGTAATTTCGACTTGCTAAATCCTTAGCAGCCTCAAAATGTCCTTTGTGAGGTGGCTTAAACTTACCCGGATAGAAGCAGGGTCCTGGGTCATTTAGTACTGCTTCAGCAACCAAACGTCCTATTTTATGCGCATCAATCATACTGATTATAAATATCTACTCAGCTATGACTCTGCTGTTTTGGATCTTTTCTATCAGTTCTTGCATGTACTTTGTGGCTACTTCTATGCGTTGATTGATAGAATCCACTTCTTCTTGATTGCGATAAAGCCTGTAAATGAACATTTTGTAGTCATCTTTTACACGTGGATCAAAACTAATAAAGTCACACCACTCTGCATCTGCACAAATTATATTCGACATACATTGATAGTAGTAGGCTGGAACTACTTTTTTCATGTCCTCATCACTCTTAATCATACCGTGTTTGAAGTGATTTGCTGATGAGAATGGACACTTTACCTCTATAATACCTTGAGGTGGAAGTAGTCCGTCAGGAGATCCGCCGTAATGCTCATTTACAATAAGAAAACTAGCCTTTTCAACATTTACTTTCTTCAAATTATTATAGTATTCTACTGCTGTATCTTCTAATTCTGTACCCCATTCTAATGCCATTGGCTTTACACCACTTGGGTGAGAAAGGTGAGGAGCACCACCAAAAAGCTCAGCTACCTTTTCAAGTAAATAAGTCTTAGCAGTTTCTGTCAGAGACTCCTCTCCCTTCTTTGTCCCCATGATTTTATGCAACTCGGAACTTGTAATCTTACCTTTTCTAAGCTCAAACCAAGCTTCACTTCTTTGTTCTACTAGTAATTCACTCATAATAACATTTTCTTTTGCAAGAGCCCACCAAAGGTAAGCTGCTTTGCGTTATGTAAATACTTTGTCATCTCAACAAAGCCGATATCGGACGGGTCTTTACCTTCTAATTCAATTAAATAAACGTCTTTTCCAAGGTTTAATAACTGCTGTGAGTAGTTGAGTGCTTCCTTTAATGCATCCTTATCTAGCGCTAAATAAACCGTTTTAACTTCATTCTCAACTAGCTTCATCATAAGTCTCTTAGGTATTGTTTTACCAAAAAGTGGAATAGCATTTCTCTTAATAGCAATAGCATCAAAAATACCTTCACAAAGTATAACTGGTACTTTGAAATTGACATAATACTCAAATCCTATCAAGTCGTTCTTATTACAGGAAGGTGCATTATACTTTCTACCTGGATCTTTCTCAAATGACCTTGATATGAAGTAGTTTAATCTTCCTGTCTTGTCGTAAGATGGTACAATGATAGAGTTTTTATATAAACCTTTCTCACAAAACCCAATGTTGTACTTCTTGATATCCTCTTCATTAATATCCCTTGACTTGCAATATGCCTTAGCTTGTCTAAATGATAATTTATCACTTGTTCCAGTTAGAGGTACAAACTCTTTAGGTAAGTTAACAGGAGCATAAGTCTTATCATCTACTTCTACTTTACCATCTGGAAAGTAGGATCGCATTTCAGTAATCTGTTCTCTACTAGCTTTCAGCTTCTTAAGCAGTGTTACTAAGTTTCTTCCTTTAGTCTCAGGTTGGCAAGTCCAGCAATGATAGAAGCCTTTCTTGGGATCTATCTCAAGTTTTGGTTTATGATGTTTGCAGAAAGGACAATGGAAGGCGTGATTGCCTTTAGTGGAAGGTCTAGACTTGCCTAAAAGTGTACGAAGTAACCCTAAGACTAATTGAGATTGATCCATCTATACTAACATACAACTTTATTCTGGTAATTCCAACGGATCAATGAGATCCTTTGTAAAGAACTTTGCTAAGATGTTGTCGTTATAACTGTTCTCATCAGTCAGTACGTTTCTTTCACATTGAAAGTGCATTTCCCAATAAGTGAGTTGCTTCTTAGTATAACAGAATTTAAGTATTTGTCTTTGGAAATTTTGAAGTCCATCTTGCTTGATATCAGCTAATAGTTGTTTATTAGAACCCCAGTAGTCTTTCCAGTTAGATTCCTTAATGACTCTTTTGAAGGTTGGCTTTCTTCCTTTAGTTTCTATCTCTGCGAGTTCCTTCTTTGTAAGTTTTTTCTTTGTATTCGAATATAAACTCTTCTTGCCTATGTAGTATTTTCCTGTCTTAAAATTCAAAATCTCATAGATAAATCCAATACAATTTGGAGGAAACATATCTACGGAAGTCAAAAAATTAAAACCACTATTGTACAACCAATCTTGAGGCATTAGCTATCCCATTTAATTACAAATGTTATGTCTGAGTTTTGTGGCATGGGGTAAGGTGTAGCTAATTTTCCTACTACAAGCAGCTCATTTGCATCATTATACAAGCCCACTGTAGTTACATAAGGGGTAAATGAAGAACCGGTTATATTATTCGCAAGTGTTCCGTCTATTATAACACCAAAAACAGGTGAACCGCTTACTGGTGCATGTATTGGAGCATATAAAGAACCAGTGAAAATTGTAGATGATTTGAAAACAGTAGGATTCTGAGAATAGTTAAAGTCGTTTTCAAGAACTGTACACTTTACCTCATTTTGGTAAATCGTAGTCTCACTTCCTATCGTCATCACATATGGTTCGTATGTTATTGGCATTATCTATTAACAGTTTTGATCACCCTTAATTGTCAAATAAATTGTATTAGAACCTGCTGATAGTACTATGCTTTGATCACATAAGTAACCACCATTAGGACAAGAAACACTATCCTGAGCTATGGCTTTCGTGTTTACATCACTAAATGTTACAGTATCACCTGGGTTAAGTCCTGTAAGTGTTGTATAAAATAAACAGCTGGTGGTACCAATAGATCCTAAGTTCGTTTGTGAACCACCATTTACATTGTATTGTAAATTTCCATCAGTATTTATGTACTTAGCATAGATGTTAAGCACTGTTGCAGGTGTTGTTGCTGTTAATGTAGGTGTTAAAGTAGGTGTACTTGTCGGTGTTTTAGTTGGTGTTTGTGTAGGAGTATTGGTTGGTGTTGCTGTCGAAGGTGGTGTGTTTGTTGGAGTAGACGTTGTAGTGGTTGTTGGTGTAGGAGTAGGTGTTGGTGTTTGAGTAGATGTTGTAGTGGTTGTTGGTGTTGGAGTTGGTGTAGGTGGTATTGCTGCTATAAAATAAGTTTCATAGTTTCCACAAGCAATGTTGTTGTTTACAACGTAGATTGTATTGTCTATAGTATTATCTACTGTTACAGAAACTCCTGATGCTATTTGTGCAAATGTCAATCCTGTATACTCAGGAGGATTACTTAGTGAGTTTTTATAAACGCTATAAGGTCCAACACTACTGCCAGAAACCAAATAAATATATTTAGTTACATTTGCCAATTTAGAAATCTTTTATATAAATATTAGTTTTCACGTCTTTCTTCTGCTCTATAGTACTCAAATCTATTATGTTCTGTTGGCGTCGCCAACAATATACCAGGTTTAATGTTACCTTTAACAGTTTCTTGATATATATAAGACATCCAAGTTTGTTCAAAAGGATGTGCCCAAGTGACGTCTAAAAACATTTTTCTATTACCTTGTCTTGAAACTACTTGAGGCCAGTTACAATAAAATATCTCACCTGTTGCATAAGGAACTCCGTCTAAAGATTTAATATTTTTATAACTCATGAAAGGTGCCTTCTCAACGTCATCATCCTCTTTAATTGGATTTTCTGGGAATAGTTTCTCTCTAATATTTTGAGGTATATTATGCCAAGCCCATTGCTTTCTATTATCACCAAAAAACTCTGAGAAATTCCATTTTAAAAAATCAAAGTTTTCTACCTTTGCAATATTCAAAACTTTGTTATATAAATCTGGTATTTTTCTTCTGAAACCGTTTCTACAATAAGCATCTTCTCCTAAATAGAAAAACATATCGTCTTCAAAAAAGAAGTGGTATTCAAATCCATTTATATCTGCATGTTCAGCACACCATTGCCTACCACCACATATTCCAATGTTATCTTTTTTTATTTCTTCAAAACCGTACTTTTCACATAATCTTTTGTACTCGAAGTCAGTACCTCTATCTGTCGAATTATTTAACAAAAATTTAGCAGGCTTTTCTAAAAAATTGATATCATACAAAGAAAAAGATTCGCAAAGTTTTTCAAATTGTGAAGGAAAGTTGAATCCTATAACATACAAAGCTACATTTTTTTTGATCTCATTGTGTGTTACAGACTTTAGATACTCAAAGAAAGGCCACACAAGCCCATTACCTTCTATTCTAAACGGTTCAATTATTTTTGGATGCGTGTATGTGAGGATAGTGAATAGATTTTCATCAGCACCCATGTAGCCGCTTTTAATAGTATGTTCTAATGCGTGGTAGTAATGGACGTTTATCTCATGTATTAACTCTTTTTTTCCACCCCAGAATCCACCTCTTGAAATATGAAAATTATCGTAATTTGCCAAATTACAAAATTTAGCAAATTTATTTTTTTCAAATCCATGTACTTCATTCTCTGGTTGGTATGGATAGGTAATGAATGTAAGTTTGTTTGTGTTATTTGAGTGTATACTTAAATTATCTAATACTTTATCGTGTGTAAAATAACCTTGGTGAACTGTCGATGTTAAACCTCCATCAATCCAATAAAAGTATTCTGAATCAAAAGGGTCTAGTATTGCAGAATCATTTACCATAAACATTTTACACATCATCATAGGATTGTAATACTCCAAAGATGCTTGAGGAGATTCTGCCAGCCAAGGTGCTGTATTTATCCAATTAGAGTCTTTTCTTATACTTTGCAACTCTTCAAAAAAAGGAAACCAAGTTTTAAAGTCTTCTAATTCCTTAAAGTATATTTTTGTGGGTAGATCTTTTCTTATTTCTAAAACTTCTCTTTCTAGATTTTTTGGAATCCATATACACATTGGTATTTCTGCCTTCAAGAGTTCAAAAAATCTATCTTTATAGTTTTGAAAATCTCTTCTTCCCCAACCATTTATTTCTCCTCTTCCTAAATCCCATAACCCTGTTACAATAGTAGTTTTGGTTTTACTATTTGTATTTGTATATTCAACGTTTTTCTCAAACAAGTTGCCATTCTTATCACCTCTTTTAATTGCTAAATACCAACCTAATCTTTCGTAGATAGGTTTCACTTCAAATCCTTCTCTTTCTAATAAATTTATCGCAGATTCTGTTAAAGTTTTCCACAAAGGATTTTTCCAATGGTGAAAGCTTATTGCAATTTGATCTATTTTTTCAAAATCACCACTATCTAGGCTGTTTAAAAAAGAATATTCAGAACCTTCAATATTAAGTTTTAAGGCAGATACTTTGTCTATGTTATATTTTTTACAAAGGGATTTCCAGTTAATCACTTCAAACTCTTGTGATTCGTCTGTGTTGATATCAAATACAATCGATGAATTAAGTTGTAAAGAATTTAAAGAACTTTTTCCATTGAATGATCCTAAAAGACTTTTACATAATTCGGCACCTTCGATTAATTCGTTTTCAAAAGGGTCAACTCCTATGATCCTTTTTTTTCCTTCAAATTCTTTACTCCAATGCCATCCCAAACATCCAACATCTACAATACATCCATCGTGTTCATAAACACAATCATGAATTAAAGAGTAATCTTCTTTGCGAACAGTTTGTATTAGTCCCATACAATCAAAACAATATTTTAGGGTTCAAAGTCAAAGTAGGTACCGTCTTGAAGTCCAATTTTGTAAACCTTCTCTAATTTACTATCTAAACAGTATTCTAAAAAAACGAATTTTCTTTTGTGTGGAGCTGGATCTTTGTTGTTAGCACTGTTTATTGCATAAAATTGAAACTTTTCATAATTTTGCTCTTCTAGCTTTTTTTCAATATCCTTGGTAATGTCTACAACTGCATTTAAAGGAGCTTCGCAGTATCCTTCGTCGATGTGAAAAGGTGCAGTTCCATAAGTGGCTTTAAGAAGGTTAATTTTTCTATTACTTATTTTAGGTTTTTTATACCAATCTTGATCTATATTTGTTACGTATGGATTAAAGATAAATTTAAACCATTCAAAATTTTTAGGCTGTTCTATTGAATTATTTAACCAAGCCTCATAATCCCATCTTCCCCAGAAATTAACTTCTATACACTTTTTTACATGTTTTGAATTTGTCCACCAAAAATTACCCCAATACCAATTTGCATTGCAGGTAACTCCTACATTGTCATTTTCATCTAACTTACTTACACACTCTTGCCACCTATCAATTAAAAAATATTCTAAACACTCTCTCCATGCTCTGATATTATTAACCTTTTCTAAATTAAAACCTCTATTGTACCAATCTTCATAAGTGTTACTTACTCCTTTTGTGTGGAAATAAAAAATTTTAGAACTATCATACAAATTTCCAAGTTCTTTTACTTTGTGTATACCTGGATACTCAGCTCCGTTGTCATTTCTAAAAACAAATTGTAGCTTCTCGTATTCCTTAACGTGTTGTTTAAATTCATCTTCCATCTCATTCATTAAGTTTACTGTAACCCAAAACTGATCTGCTGAATCGTAAAGTCCTGAATTTTTTACTCTTGTGAGTTGGTCAGTAACAATCTCCTTCCAATTATTAACTAAATGACAGTGGTATACAACTAAAATCATATTTTATTTTTTGACTATTACACTTGTAATGCTCCAATCTGGTCTAGATCTGTAAACTTCTACACTTTTGATATTATTATTTAAATATTCCATTTCTTCACTTGTCATGAAATCAGACTCAATAATTCCAATTTCTTGATACTTTTTTAACATATCTAAAGTAATTGTTTGTTCAGGATCGCCCCAACCAAATACTTTTTTTTCAGGCATTACAACTTCTAAACTTGTATGTAAATCTTCAATAATATAAATTCCACCGCTCTTCAAAGATTTAAAAAGTTTAGCAAATGAAATCTGCTGATCTCTCATCTTATGCGATCCATCATCTAGTATTACATCTACATTGGCCATATTTTTAGATAAATCATCAAGCTGCTTCTCATCTCCCTGATCAAATTCTATAAGCTGTATTCTATTTAGATCTTTGTCTTCTAAAGCTCTTTCTGAATTACCAATGTATTTTTCTAATCCAAACACCTTTGCTTCTTTGAAATAATCTCTCCATAACAAGATCGATTGACCACTGTCGACTCCTATTTCTATGAACTGTTTTACTTCATTCTTTATTGGTTCAAATAAATCAGTGTAGACTAACTTAAAATAGCCATGACCATAATGCTTGTCAGTATGATACCACTCAGCTATTTCTGTCAAAGTCATAGTTTCGGTTGGCTTTTCTAAATTGAAAATTTCATAATAAGCTAAATCAATTGTTCTATTTTTTACATTACCAAAAGAGAAAGCATGAAATATAAAATTATTAGAATAAAGATTTCTAAAAACCCTACCATTTAAAACGTCGTTAGATATAATGTTTATGTGATTTACATAATCTTCATTATTGTCCATTAACAAACCAAAACAAGTTTGGTCGTGCCATAATGCATTTGCATAATAACCTACTTCGTTATTAGTACCACCAGGAAAAACATTACAGCTTTCCCACCATTCTTTCATAAACTTCTTTGTCCAATCAGAGTTCTTTATCAAAAATACTCCAGCGTTCATTTTGCTTGGACCGTGATCTTCTGTGCATATAATATCAAATTTTTCGTCTATGAAATCTTCTATTCTATAGTTAAAATTACAAACAACAGCATCTGCATCTAGAAAAAGAATATAATCAGGATTATACTTATCTAAAACTTCTAGAATTAGTTTAGGTTTGTACCAAGTGAATGCTCTTTTTTCTAAAGCTTCAACTATTTTTTCTCCATCTGACTCAATGTGGTAAGTGTAACCTTTTTCTTGACAATATTTACCATTTATTGCTTCTGTATATTTTACGTAAGTAAGATTGCTAGTCCAAAACTGAGTAACTACTATATTGCTCATACAAATTTATTTATTATTTTTTTTAATTGATCTATATTTTTTTTAGTGTTGTGTAAGACGTTAACAAAAAGATCGCCGTCGTAGATGTTCCACTGTTCTTTAAAATCTCCTAAGAAGATTTCATCTTTCGAAGATTGATCGGGATTCATTGTTGTTGGCAATCTTTTGTGGTTAATATTGTTTTCAAAAACATATTTAAGTAAGAATAATTCTTCTGGATATCTGGAATAGAAATGTATGTCGTTGTTGTAGTTTTCTTTTTTGTAGAATTGATGCCATTGCTCAGCTTGCTTACCTAACGACTTCATGACATTTCCTTTTCCTCCAAAAAAATTACCCATGGTCCAAGTTTCTTTTGTAGTATCGAAGTTTAATTCTACGGCATCTGTAACCTCTACGTGTATATCACGTAATGATGGTCCATAAAAATGCTCTAACATTACTATATCAGTATCTAGTATAGCCTCTTGTACTTCCTTTATAAAGATTTGATCATAATCGCTAACAAAGATATAGTCGTAATCATTTTGTATATAATTCAAACATAAAAGCTTCATTAAACATGCGTGCCAAAACCCTGGAACAAAATAGTCTATATTTATGCTTTTAACTCCCTCTAATTGAATGTCTCCATTAGTTATAAATAAAAAATCTACTTCTTGGTTAGGAAGAAAATTTCGTTTAGCTGTTTTGTATAAGCAATCAAAAATATACCTATGATCTGGGTGAAGATACGTAGACCCTTGTTGTAGGTACCAGCCAGAAACGAAAGCAATTTTTTTATTTTTCATTAATAGCACCAATCTTTATATTTACTTACCAATTGAATCTTTTCAATAAGCTCAAATCTGTTTTTACCATCGTAAAATTGATCATGCCATTCAATTAAGTATTCATTTATTTTATGAGCATTACCAGACTCTATAAGTCTTTTAACAATATCATATTCGCTACCTTCAACATCTAGCTTAAGAACTACGTAATCTTCTTCATCAAAATCATTTACTATATCTACAATATCGAATGTTCTTACATTAAGAGGATTTTCTCTATCTAAATTTTCGTGTTTATTAATATGTAGAGTACTTCCAACATCACCATAAACATCTATGGCAATATAGAAATCAGAATTTGAATTTTTATTCCAAATTGCTCCTTCAACATATTTGTAATTAGGATTTTCTTTACATATTTTTGATAAATCTGAAATGTAGTTTGGATTAGGTTCGTAAAAAACAAAGTCATGGTCTAAATATTCAGGCATGTATCTTCTTATTATCTCCAAAGACTCACCTGTTCTAGCTCCGCCGTCAATAAATATTTTTTTCATTTTTACTTATTAAGTATCATTTTTTTTATAGAATCGTCGTATTCTTCATAGTTAGAGTGTTCGTGTGTCATATGGAATTGAAACTGATGTAGTCTGTATTTGTGATTTTTTGAAAATGTGTCTAAATCACCTCTAAACTCTCCTTTATCAGGACCAAAGTGTACATCTACAGAGCAATTGTCATCGTCTAAACAAATTTTTCCTCTATTAAAGGATTTACCACATTGATCGTGCTTATATCTAACTCTCTCGTCATCTGTCCATCTAAGAAAGTTTTGATCTAAAATTGACTTTTCGTAATTAAAAGGTGGAACAAAGTTGTACATTGGAATATACAAGTTATTCTTCTCGTAATTTGATAAATCTTCCTTCAAATTAAAATTTGTAATATCTACTGGAACTAGCCATTCGTCTACATCGAAAATAGCTATCCAATCGTAATCTCTTTTAAGAGAATGAAATCCATCTTTAAACGACTCAAGTTGTCTATGTACAGCAACACGGCAGTTGTTACCTTGATATTCTCCTACTGGATTTGTGTGTTTGTAGTTTATGTTGTATTTAGTACTTAGTTTTTCTAATACCTCTTTCGAGTCATCTTCGGGATTATCTAAATAAAATTGAAATAAGTCGAAATCATAAAATCTATAATGAAAGTCAATCCATTCTTCTAATCTTTTACTTTCATTTCTGATTTGAGTTACTAATGCTATCTTCATTTTTTTATTTTATACTATAATACCTTCCATTTTATCGCACCAACCCTTAGTAGCTGAGTGAGGCCATATGACCCATTTTACTGGTTTTTGGCTTGTTTCAAAAGTTCTCCATACTTTATAATATCCAAATTCATTGTCAGCAAAAATTCTGTTTAATTCATCAACATCAGCATCTTGTCTATGAATAGTATCACCCTGATCGTTTTCAAAAGCAACACACCAAAAATCATAATCACGTTCATGCAAACTTATTGGATAGACGTCTATGCAGTGTTTGAATATTTTCTTAAACGATTTAGCATATTCTTCTGGATCTTCAATAATTGGGTTTGGAGCAAAGTTGTTGTTTAGTGTATAATCTTGTGCAGCTCTAGTTGAGAATTGTATACCTGCATATCTTTCGTAATTCTCCAATGTTCTTTCATTACCGAAACCATACTGCTTAACGGATTTTCTCTGACACTCTGAGCATCCGGGTTCCATTCCAAATAGAATTCTATTTCTTTTGTGTGAATTATTGTTTTTAGTTACCCATTCAGGATCATCATCCCATTGCTTTGTTCTTCCTTTTCTTGTGTACTCATGCCATGCAACTACTTTGTGTGGATGAAACAAATCATAACCACTTGTATAAGATCTTACAGCTAAGCTTATTTCTTCACCGTGAAAATAATAATTTGGATCGTAAGTTACTTCTTGACACCATTTACCTAAAGTAAAAATAAAATGAGCTGATAAAAATCTAGAGGGTATTGGTTCTTTTAATTCTTTCCAATTAGGTATTGAAGCTGGTAAGAAAAACACTGCACCTTCTGGAATAAACCTATCAAAAGTCATCCACCATGGTTCCTGAACTCTATCTTGTGGATCCTTTTCTGGATTGAAAGAAGGTATGTAGGCTGTTAGTAATGGTTTACTATGACCTTTTTTTTGTAAGCCTTTAACCATCTTAATACACTCCTGATCCCAATTTTCTATAAATCTGTGGTGTGAATCGAGTTGAAGGTAATAATCCTCACCATTATATCGTTGGTGAATTTGATTTCTAGCCCAACAAGTTCCTAATGATTGCTTATATGGAATATCTATTATATCAAATCTAGAATCATTTTTATACTCATCAAGCTGATCCCAGCTATCTTCTTCGCTATGTTGCCAAGCGATGCATATTCTTAAATCCTTAGGTTTTTTTGCCTTTTCTAAGATGTCTTTAATGGTTGGTAACAGTTCCGGATCCCTGTAGGATGCGATTGATATAAAGATTTTAGCCATAACTTAATATACTATAAAAATTCCTAATTAAAAACTTTTTTATTAAGGTGGAGGTTCTCCACAACAATTTGCTCCTTGTACTGCATAGCTGTTTGTAACAACTTGTTCAATTCCACCCACGTAAATAAAGAATGTAGGTAATCCTAATGTATTATCATAGCAGAACGCACTGTATATCCAACCTGTGCCAGAACTACATGGGAACGGTAGACCTACGTACGTTCCTCCACCAGCACACTGGTTGTAAGTAGAATAAACAGTGTAATCGTCTGAAGCATCGCAATCAGTTGTACTAATGAATACATCAGCATAGGAACAGGTACATGCTGGAGCAGCTGTAGTTGTTGGTGTTGATGTAAGAGTCTGAGTTGCTGTTAAAGTTGGTGTATTAGTTGCTGTTAAAGTAGGCGTATTGGTTGGTGTAGGTGTTAAAGTTTTAGTAGATGTAAAGGTAGGTGTAGAAGTAAACGTAGGTGTGGACGTAAATGTAGGTGTAGATGTTAAGGTAGGTGTAGATGTTAAGGTAGGTGTAGATGTTAAAGTGGGTGTATTAGTTGGTGTAGGTGTTAAAGTTTTAGTAGAAGTAAACGTAGGTGTGGACGTAAATGTAGGTGTAGATGTTAAGGTAGGTGTAGATGTTAAAGTGGGTGTAGATGTTAAAGTGGGTGTATTAGTTGGTGTAGGTGTTAAAGTTTTAGTAGATGTAAAGGTAGGTGTAGAAGTAAACGTAGGTGTGGACGTAAATGTAGGTGTAGATGTTAAGGTAGGTGTAGATGTTAAAGTGGGTGTATTAGTTGGTGTAGGTGTTAAAGTTCTAGTAGATGTAAGTGTAGGTGTAGAGGTTAAGGTAGGTGTAGAGGTTAAGGTTTGTGTAGAGGTTAAGGTAGGTGTAGAAGTTAAAGTGGGTGTATTAGTAGGCGTAGATGTTAGAGTAGGTGTAGAGGTAAGTGTTTGAGTAGCTGTCAAAGTAGGTGTTGAAGTGAGTGTAGGAGTAGCAGTACGGGTTGGTGTATTAGTAGGCGTAGATGTTAGAGTAGGTGTAGATGTAAGTGTTTGAGTAGCTGTTAGGGTAGGTGTAGAGGTTAAGGTTTGTGTAGACGTTAAGGTAGGAGTAGAAGTCAATGTAGAAGTTGCAGTCGCAGTAGGCGTGTTGGTAGGTGTAGATGTTAATGTAGGAGTAGATGTTAAGGTGGATGTTGAAGTAAGAGTTGGTGTATTAGTTGGTGTAGACGTTAAGGTTTGTGTAGATGTTAATGTTGGAGTAGATGTTAAGGTTGGTGTAGATGTTAAAGTCTGTGTAGATGTTAAAGTAGGTGTTGATGTTAAAGTAGGTGTATTTGTAGGAGTGTTACTAAGTGTAAGTGTAGAAGTTTGTGTAGGTGTTGTAGTTAGGGTTTGAGTAGCAGTTAGAGTAGGTGTAGATGTTAAGGTAGGTGTATTCGTTGGTGTTGAAGTGAGAGTTTGAGTAGCTGTTAGAGTTGGTGTGGCTGTAAGAGTGGTTGTTGATGTTAAAGTCTGGGTAGCTGTGAGGGTTGGTGTATTGGTTGGTGTGTTTGTAGAGGTAAGTGTTGGTGTTGAGGTTAATGTTGGTGTATGGGTAGGTGTGTTGGTTGAAGTAAGTGTAGGAGTACTTGTTAAAGTTGGTGTTGGAGTAGGTGTTGGAGCAAGGTCGCTACAATCTATTTGAAATGCACAACAATTTACTACATCGATTAATATTGTTCCTTGGTTACTTGTTAGTATTGCACCACCAGTGACTTCGCTTTGTACAGTATAATAGGTTTGATAACTGCCTACCAAAAGACTATCTAGTGTTACAGTACCATTTAAGTTATTTATAAAATAATCTACATCACCTCCGAACAAAACAACTGAACCGGTTAAGAGGGTTCCAGTACCTGGGTCATCGTTAGCTAAGATGTTTAAGCTTTTGGTTGCTTCTGTGCAAAATTCTCCATAATCATTTGCTGCATCAGGTTCAAAAGGAAATACTTCAACGTAATCTTGATTCGTAATTGTAGCTATGCCTTGAGGATAGATGATATTACCTATCTTAATATTGCCATTGTCTTGATCGATAAGGTTTCCATTTCCGTCATCAACAATGCGATATTGCGATGCTGATATGCTAAACTTTTTTCTTGAAAGTTGTTGTCCGAATATACTTGTAGGAATAGAAAGAATCCTTACGATTGAATTTGACTCTGTTGGATAAAATCTAACATCTGCGTCAGCAGATCCTGAATATGCTACTGATTGTAGAAAGTTAACTTGACCTGAACCTGAAATAGGAAACGAACCAGTTAGGAAGTTTGAGTAAAACTGATTCCTGATTGTAATATAGTTAATTGTCTTTTGCTTGAGTGAACCAGTAGGCGTAACTACTCCATTTACTCCAGTCAAAACCGACATTCCATTTGCTTCAATTACATTTTGAGTATACGAAGCTGTGTAGATTAGTTTTACGGGAGTGGTTGGCGAATCTGCTGATATAAGACTATTCGTTGACCTACTCATTACTCCTTTATGTTACAAATACAAACTCCAATACATTACCAATCTAGCTTAACCCTTATTAATGCTTCTTTTGTAAAGTCTTTTACCAAAGGTCTTGATATCTTAGCTACC
>SXGQ01747033.1_pt1 | contig 14244 bp, 12 predicted proteins | sample 3178371 | NCBI WGS metagenome assembly SXGQ01 (sample SAMN11356859, study PRJNA531348) | freshwater metagenome | isolation source: freshwater sample F1-20 | place: China: Fuxian Lake, Yuxi | collected 2017-12-25
ACCCGCTGCTGCCGAAGTTTCCCTACGACGTTTCGAAAGCCTGCGCGGACATGATTGCGCGCACCTACACGACGGAAATTTACAAACTGCCGGTCGTCGTCACGCGGTTCTGCAACATCTTCGGACCGGGGCAACTCAACTTTTCCGCATTGATTCCGGATGCGGTGCGCGCCTGCCTCGGCTACGGCAAGTTTGTCCCCCGCGGGTCCGGACAGCAGATCCGCGATTTCATTTTCGTCGGCGACGTCGTCGATCTCTATCTGCGTATCGGCGAGCATCTTGCGCGCGATGCCGCGACCCAGCGCGGCCGCGTCTACAACGCCGGCACCAACCAGCCGCGTGCGGTGCGCGACGTTCTTGAAACCGTCTACCGCCTGACCCGCCGCGAACGCGAATTCGGGGCGGTGCTCGATATGATGAAAGGGCGCGAAACGGTCGGCGAAATCGAATGCCAGTACATGGACTATGCACTGGTGAACCGCGATTTCGGCTGGTCGCCGGCACATTCATTCGACAGCGGGGTCGAGCGCACGATCGAGTGGTTCAGAGGATATCTTGCCCACAAGTACGATGCCTGAAATCACCGTAATCGTTCCGTATTACAACGAACGCGACACCATCCGTTTCACGCTCGAGCGCGTCGCCGGGCAGGCCCTTTCCGCCAAGGCCGCCATTTTTGTCAATTCGTCGTCTACTGACGATACGTCCGCGGTCATCGACGCATGGATCGCCGAGAACGGGCACCAGTTACAAACCACGTTTCTGAATGTCTTCGAGAACACCGACAACCCCGCCTCGTCGAAAAACGTCGGCGTGCGCATGGCGACGACCGAATGGATCGCCTTCATGGATTGCGGCCAGAATTTTCAGCGCGACTGGCTGGAGAAACAGTTTCAATACACACAGGAGCAGGGGCTCGAAATCGTCTCCGGCGTGGTCTACCTGACCGGCCGCAACTGGGTCGATCGCTGCGCTATCGCCCAGACCTACGGTTACCGCTGCAACCGGCCATGCCTGCCGACTTCACTGATCAGAAAATCAGTATTCGACAGAACGGGCCTGCTGGCTGAAGGCCGCCGCGCCGGCTATGACGCCGCGTGGCTACTGCGGTTGAAAGCGTCGGGCGTTACGCGGGGCATCAACGAGAGTGTGGTGATCGAATACATCGGCACCAATTTTTCTTCGAATCTGCACCATCTTTTCAGGAAGTCCATGCTCTACGCCAAACCCTCGGTCGCGCTGCCGGGCTACTACGTGCCCTACGCCTATGCGGCGCTGTCGGTCCTTTTCCTCGCCGCGCTTGCCGCGTCTCCGCGGCTCGCGCTGCTGTTGTTTGCAACCTATTTTCTTGCGCGGACATTTGCGGTTCCGCTGATGAAATCGGGCAGCGGCGCTTTTTTCAGGGAAAACCCGTTTTCCGCCGTATTCGGGGCGGGCATCGTCGGCCTGGTGATCGATTGCGGGCGGCTGATCGGCACGTGGCAGGGCATCTGGCACTACCATATAAAGTCGCGCCAACGCCGCGCGTAATGCGGAACATCAGGATTTCCACGCCTCGCATTGAAAAACTTCAAGGTACCTCTCAAAGCAACCGTGGTTCGTGGCATCGCAAAATGCGGCCGCTGGCTTGCTTATGCAGCATTGCTCGCCATTGTTGCAGGAGGCGTCGCGCTGAGTACCGCCGGCTTCTGGCTCATTCCGGCGCAGGAACCGCTGCGCCCCGCTGACGCAATCGTCGTGCTGGCCGGCGGATTTGAACGATCCATGCACGCGACAGATCTTTACCAACAGGGGCTGGCGCCGAAAATCTGGGTCAGCCACCCGGCGCGCGAACGCGGCGCATCGCGGCTCGAACAATTCGGCATCATCCTGCCAAGCGAAGAGGAAATACACCGCCGCATCCTCCTGTTCAAAAAAGTCGCTGCGGACGACATTGAATTTTTTGGCACCGGGTCGATCAGTACCGCCGAGGAAGCGCGTGCGCTGCTAAACAAACTTTCCGGCTCGCCGCGCCACCTGATCATCGTCACATCACCCGCCCACACGCGGCGGGCCAAAATCATATTCAACGATGCATTGAGGGCCCAGGGTTCTGATCTGCAGGTGGTCGCCACGCCCTACGAGGATTTCGATATTTACTGGTGGCGCGATCAAGGTTCGGCGCGCGCTGTGATACTCGAGCTTGCGAAGCTGGTGTATTACTTTTGCGGCGGTCGCTATCTGAGCACGATGCATCCGGGTTAATGCCTGTTGCACGTGCAGCCGGGCCGCCGGCTGCACGATGCCATATTCATTTGTGCGGCTTGCCGGTTCCGGCATTGAGGTCATGGGTCTTTCCTTCCTTTCACAGTTCGCGCGCGACAAGCCATTGTTCGTTGCATGGATAGGCTTTGCGCTATACAGCGCGTGCGCATCCATTCTTGTGCAGTTTCTGGTATTGCCGGTATTCGCCCCCGCATTGCATTCCGGACACGGCCTGCTGGTCGGCGGTGATTCCGTCAGTTACCACGTGATTGCGTCCGGCGTGGCTGACGGCATTCGACAGTCGGGCTGGTCGGCATGGTCGCTGGCTCCGCAGGGACAACCCGCCGCAGGGCTGGCGGCCCCCTTCTACTATCTGTTGGCGCCCGCTCCATGGTCTCTGATTCCGATAAACGCCACACTGCATGCAACCGCCGGCACCATCGTCATGCAGTTGGTGCGGCAACTGGATGTCGACTGGAAAATCGCATTCGCCGGGGGCGCCCTTTGGGTCTGCCTGCCATCGTCACTGCAGTGGGCAGCACAAATCCAGAAGAGCGGATATTTTTTTGCCGGAACGCTCGCTGCGCTGTTGGGATTCACGATGGTCCTGCGCGTCGCCTGCGCCCGGCCCGGGGCGCCCGCGCTTCATTATGGCATCGGCCTGCTGGTCGCAGGAATCACTGTGGCGGGGGTGGCGCGCCCCTACAGTTTTCAACTCCTGCAGGTGATTACAGCAGCATTTGCATTGGTCGCGATACCGATCGCGCTTGCAAACGCCCGGCGGGGAACGCTTGCCGTTGCACAGTGTGTCGCTGTTATCTGCACGCTCGTCGTTACTGCGGCTCTGCTGGGATTTACGCCCCACGATGCACGATTGGAGCCGGCCGGGTTGGCGACCGTCGCCGCTCCAGCGGCTGCACCGCCCGAGCTGATCGATGGCAAGCCATGGCAGCCCAGCGAAGCGCTTCCCGCGTTCGTCGACGGCGCGTTCATGCGCCTTGCGATCGCACGCCGGGGTTATCTGTCCTACTCTTACACCTCCGCCGGCAGCATGCTCGACCTTGACGTGCAATTTCACAGCGCACAGGATGTGTTGTCATATATACCCAGAGCAGTCCAGATTGGATTCCTGTCGCCATTTCCGGCGCAATGGCTTACCCGGGGCACCAGTCCGGGCGGCACCGCCATGCGGGCAGTCGCTGGCGTTGAAATGTCCGTGCTCTACCTGTTGCTGATCATCGGCTTTCCGCTGGCGGCGTGGCGATGGCGCGCGCGGGCAGAATTCTGGCTGATTGCCGCCTTTTGCACGTTTTTTATCGTGACCAATGCGTGCGTAACGCCCAACGTCGGATCGCTGTACCGCTTGCGCTACGGCTTCCTGATAACGCTGGCGGCATTCGGGCTTGCCGCCTTGTGGCTGCAGGCGTGCGATAGGCGTGGCCGCCGGGGCAATTGATGAATCCCGTCTGCCGACTGTGCGCGACGCCGCTCACGCAAACCTTCTGCGATCTGGGCGTGTTGCCACTGGCCAATTCATTCCTGGAACAGGCGGACCTGGTGCGCCCCGAGCCAAATTATCCGCTGCACGTCCGCGTCTGCACCAATTGTTTTCTGGTGCAGATTCCGGCGGTCGAAACGCCGCAGTTCATATTTGGCGATTATGCGTATTTTTCGTCGTTCGCCGACGGCTGGGTCGACCATTGCCATACATTCGCGAACGCCGCGGTCGCCCGCCTCAGCCTGACGTCCCGGCAGCGCGTCGTCGAGATCGCAAGCAACGACGGCTGCATGCTAAATGCGTTCAAACCTCACGGCACGGAAATACTCGGTATCGAGCCGGCAGCCAATGTCGCTCAAACCGCGATTGCGCGCGGCATCCCGACGCGCATCGATTTCTTCGGCACAGCCATGGCCGGCCGGCTTGCCGCGGAGAAACTGTCGGCAGACCTGATCGTCGCCACCAACGTGCTGGCGCATGTGCCTGACCTTGACGATTTCGTGTGCGGCCTCGCGGCGCTGCTCAAAGCAGACGGGGTGCTCAGCATCGAGTTTCCGAGCCTGCTCAAGCTGATCGAGGAAACACAGTTCGACACGATTTATCACGAACATTTTTCATATTTCTGCCTGTTGACCGCCGAACGCGCCCTGAATCAACGCGGCTTGTCGGTGTTCGACGTCGAAGATATCGCCACGCATGGCGGCTCGCTGCGGGTCTATGCACAACGCGCGTCTTCAACACGCCACGCGGTGACTGATCGCGTCGAGGCGGCTCGCAAACGTGAGTTTGCTGCCGGCCTTGCTACGCCCGACATATACCGAAAATTCGCCCGCGAAGTGAGAGCGCGCAAACAGGAACTCGTGACTTTCCTGAATACCGCAAAGGCATCCGGCAAGTCCATCGTCGGCTACGGTGCGCCCGCCAAAGGCACCACCTTGCTCAACTATTGCGGCATCGGGTGTGCAACACTCGACTACACCGTCGACCGCAGTCCGCACAAACAGGGCCGCTTTCTGCCGGGCTCGCACATCCCGATCCGGCATCCGGACCTGATCCGGCAAACCCGGCCCGACTATGTGCTGGTGCTGCCGTGGAACTGGAAAGCGGAAATCGTCGCCGAGCTCGCCTATATCCGGGAATGGGGTGGCCGCTTCGTCATCCCGGCGCCGAAAGTGGGGGTAATAGCGTGAATTTCATCGAGAGCAGTCTCGCCGACGCATGGATTGTCGAACACAATCCCGCGCGCGATGAGCGCGGCGCATTTACCGAGTTGTGGGAGCGCGAGGCGTTCGGGCAGCGCGGGCTTTTCACAACCATCGACCAGACCAGCAGCGCCTCCAACAAGGCCGCGGGTACGCTACGCGGTATGCATTTTCAGGCCGCACCTTTCGAACAGGCAAAACTCGTCAGCTGCATTGCCGGCGCGATCTACGACGTGATTATCGATCTGCGCCCGGACTCCCCTGGCTTCAGGCGCTGGTTCGGTCTTGAACTGCGCGCCGATGCGACGCGCGCGCTCTACGTGCCCGCCGGTTTTGCGCACGGCTACCTGACGCTGCATGACCACACGGCTGTCCACTATCTGATCGCAGGAAAATACTCGCCGGAGCACGCGCGTGGCGTGCGCTGGAACGACCCCGCCTTCGGCATACGCTGGCCGGCATCGCCGGCGGTGATCGCGCCGCGCGACGCACAGTATGCGGACTTCACGGCATGAGCGGCAAACGCGTACTGCTCACCGGCGGCACCGGCTTTATCGGACGCCACTGTATTGCCGATTTGCAGGCGCGCGGTTACGAAGTGCACGCGACGACTTCGCGCACGCCTCCAGCCCTTGACGGCGTGCACTGGCATCGCACGGATCTTCTGAACGGCGACCAGACCGCGGCACTGCTGGCTGAGCTAAGGCCGGACAGCCTGCTGCATCTGGCGTGGTATGCCAAACACGGGCTGTTCTGGCAGGCGCTGGAGAACCTCGATTGGGTGCGCGCCAGCATTTCGCTGTTGCGCGAATTCATTGCGCAGGGCGGACGCCGCGCGGTATTTGCCGGCAGTTGCGCCGAGTACGACTGGGCCGATGGCCTCTGCCGTGAAGCCGCCACGCCGTTGCGTCCGCAGGGACTCTACGGCGTCTCGAAACATGCGTTCCGTCTGCTCGCCGAGGAGGCGTCACGTCGCGCCGGCGTCAGTTGCGCATGGGGCAGGATATTTTTTCTCTACGGACCGGACGAGCAGCCGGGTCGCCTGGTGCCGTTGGTCGTGCGCTCCCAACTGCGCGGCGAACACGTGTCCTGTTCCGCCGGAGAATTGCAGCGCGACTACCTATATGTCGCGGACGTCGCGTCGGCGCTGGTCGCCCTGCTCGACAGCACGCTCGAAGGCGCCGTCAACATCGGCTCTGGCCGCGCGATGTCGATCCGCGCCATGGCCGGGCACATCGCTGGCAGGCTCGGGCGGCCCGAACTGGTCGATTTTGGCGCGCCCGCCGGCGCGCGGGCCGATGCACCGTTGGTGGTCGCCGATACGGCGCGCCTTGCCGGCGAATTGCAGTGGGCGCCGCGCTTTGACATCGACCGCGGCCTCGACCTGACCATCGACTGGTGGCGGCAGCGGGTCAATGCGCATGACTGAAAGTGATCGCGCCGTGGCGATCCGGGGAGCCGGCAATGATGCGGCGCGCACCGGGACTTCTCCGGCCGCCGTACTGCAAAGCATGTTCGATTGCCTGAGGTCTGCCGACCCGGTTTATCTTCCATCCCGTTTCTGGGTAAAACTCAACGAGCACAATCTCGCGCAGCTAGAATTGCAAGGTATCGAAAATTTCAAACGCACCCTCGCGCGCAATTATTTCACCTTCGTCCCGAGCGTCATCGACAACCAGTTCCGCTTCCTGCTCCGCCATACGCGCATGGCGGACTGGCGCGCGATTTTCAGCCATTTCCCCCGCTTCGACCGCAGCTGGGGACTGACGCGCAAGCAACACTGGGAACTGGTGCTGTTTACGCGCATGTTGTGGCGCTACGCCCAGCGCCACGATCCGCTGGGATTGCTGCGCAGCATCGACGAACCTGCGGCGGGCAACCCGTTCAGCACTGATCTCGACGGCCAGCCAATCTCGCAGGATCTGGCCAATTCGGCGCTCGAATATTATTCGATCGCAAATGAAACGGGGTTGACGGCCGACGCGGTGGTGACGATCTGCGAACTCGGCGCCGGTTACGGACGCGATGCTTACGTATTTCTGAAAGCGCTGCCGAACTGCCGCTACATCATCGTCGATATACCACCGGCGCTCTATATTTCACAGCAATACCTGAGCCAGTTGTTCCCGGATAAGAAGATTTTCAAGTTTCGCGATTTCGCGCCCGATGCCGCCACGCTGGCGGCACTCGGTGCCGCGCAGCTCGTCTTTCTCCTGCCGCATCAGGCGGCGATGCTGCCGTCGAAAAGTGTCGACCTGTTTATCAACATCTCTTCGCTGCACGAAATGAGGACGGACCAGATTCAGGCTTACCTCGCCCTGATCGGACGCGTCACGAAAGGTCATTTTTATTCGAAGCAATGGTTCGTCAGCAAGAACCGCCACGATGGATTGCGCATTCGTCACACCGACTATCCGATCCCCGCCGGGTGGGCCTGCCGGTTTTTGCGGCCGGCGGCCGTGCAGGCGGCGTTTTTTGAAGCGCTCTATGCAATACCCTGACGCGCAGCGGCGCCGCCGGCCGATATGAATTTGGGAGCCATCGGTCGCAACATCGTCTCCAACGGCTTGGGCGGGGTGTGGATCGTTTTCCTGTCGCTGGCGGTCATCCCCGTCCAGATCGGCATCCTTGGCATCGAAGCCTTTGGCGTAATCGGCGTGCTGGCGGCCCTGCAAACGGTTTTTCCACTACTCGACCTCGGCATGTGCACGACGCTGATGCAACGCACGGCCACCGATACGGCGCATGGCCACCAGACGGCACGGCAACTGACGGCAGGCGCCACCGCGGTTTTCCTGTCCACCGCCACAGCGGCGGGACTTGCGCTCGCATGGAAAGCGGACTGGCTGGCCAGGCACTGGCTGCAAATATCAACCCTGCCTTTCGACACCGTGGTCGGCGCCATTCAATTGATCGTGATCGCGGTGGTGATCCGCTGTCCGGTGACGGTCTGTTCGGCGCTGATTGCCGGCATGAACCGGTTGGATGTTCTAAACCTGCTCAGGTCAGGCGTGCATACGCTGCGAGTGCTGGGTGGTCTGCTCGTCTTGATTTTTTACCGCGAGTTGCTGCCGCTACTGCAGTGGGAAATTGCCGTTACCGTTCTGGAATGTGCGGCCTATCTGCTGGCCTGCCGCCGCCTGCTGCCGGGCTTGTCACTGTGGCCACGCTACCCGGCCGACGTCATGCGCGGCAAGTGGCGTTTCGCGCTCGGCGTCAACGCAGTGGCGGCCATCGGGATGTTGTTGACGCAAACCGACAAGTTCGCGATCAGCGCGGCGCTGCCGCTGGAAGCTCTGGGAATTTATCATCTTGCGTACGGCGCAACCGCCTGGATAACGCTGATTCAGGGTGGTTTCAATTCCGCCATATTGCCGTCGTTTGCGGCGGATTTCGCCAGCGGACGCAGCGAGCTGCTGCGTGCCCGCAACGCCAAGGTGACGCAGCTCACTGTCTATGCGGTGACCCTGCCGGCTGCGGCGATCCTGTTTTTCGGCTCCCAAATCCTCGGCGTCTGGGTCGGCCACAGCGCGGCAAGCGCCGCCGCCACTGTTGCCGCACTGCTCAGCGCGGGCTTCCTGCTCAATGCAGCCGTTTCCAACTGCCTGACGCTTGCGGTCGCCAGCGGCAACCCGGGCATTCCGCTGCGCGTCAATTTGCTCGGGTTGGCGATTTATCTTCCCGCACTGGCGCTGCTGCTGGATCTGCGCGGCATCACAGGCGCGGCGCTCGCATGGGTCATACTCAACGCCTATTACCTCGCCGTGCTGGTGCCGATTGTGCAAAGGCGCCTGCTGCACCAGGGCTATGTCGCCTGGTTGCGCGAAAACTTTCTGCCGTTCGTGCTGCTTGGCGGCGCCCTCTTTGGAGGTGCCTCTGCCATGAACAATATTTTCGCGGGCCGTCCCGAATGGTTGACGTGGTGCATCGTCGTCATCGCGGCCGGCGGCTACGTGCTGGGCGGATATTTTCTGTTGGCGCGTGAACTGCGCGCACAGATTACAGCGTCCGCGCTGTCGCTGCTGCGGGCAGCGAGGCCGGTATGACCCGATGAGCGAAACCAAACCCTGTCCGCAATGCGGCGGCAACAGCCGCTTCCGCTTCGAGGTCGGCGACCTCAACCGGCGGCTGACCGCGCAGCGTTTCCGCTACGACGAGTGCGACCAATGCCGGCTGGTATTCCAGCGGGACACGCCGGCCGATCTGGCGGCCTACTACGCCGGCGACTACTATCCGGACCTGTCACTCGAAGCGGTGCGCCGCGCCGCGCGCGCCGAACGCGACAAAATCGACATCGTCCAGCGTCACGCCAAAGCGGGCCGCCTGCTCGAAATCGGCCCCAGCCGCGGCGTCTTTGCGTGGCTCGCGCGCGAAGCCGGCTTTGCCGTCGAAGTGATCGAAATGGATGCCCGCTGCTGCGCCTTCATCAACGATCAGCTCGGCATCAGCGCGGTCAGCAGCGAATATCCGGCCGCGCTGTTGCCCGCGCGCGCCGCCTACGACGTCATCGCCTTATGGCATGTCGCCGAACATCTGCCCGACCCGTGGCCGCTGCTGGATTGTGCGGCGGCCAATCTGGCGCCGAGCGGTATTTTAGTCGTCGCCACGCCCAATCCGGATTCGCTGCAATTCCGCATGCTCGGCGCCGCCTGGCCGCATGTCGACGCGCCGCGCCATACCTGCCTGATTCCGGCGCCAGCGCTGGCCGCACGCATGCGCGCGCTCGGCCTGACCATCGTCGATACCGTCACCGATGACCGCAGCGCGCGCTCGGCCAGCCGTTTTGGCTGGGGCGCGTGGTTATCACGGCCGTTCAAAAATCCGCTGCTGCGCCGTGGTGTCTATCTGCTCGGCTGCGCGCTCAGCGTGTTTTCAATGCCCATTGAGCGCGGCACGCGCGCGAGTGCCTACACCGCGGTGTTCCGCAAATGACGGCGGCCCGCGACTTGTCGCGGCTGCGCATCGGCTACGCGCCGTATAGTTCCACGCTCGATCGTCCCGGCGACCGCCGGCGTTTCGCCGGCTATGCGCAGCGGCGCAACATCGCCTTCGAAATCGCCGATCCCGCGCGCGCCTACGATCTGGTGATCGTGACTGAAAATGCCGACATCAGCGTGTGGAGCCGGTATGACAAGGGACGCGTCGTCTACGACCTGATCGACTCCTACCTCGCAATTTCGCGCAACGACCTCAAGGGCCGCCTGCGCGGACTGGCCAAGTTCGCCGCCGGTCAACACCGTCACTTGTGCCTCGATTACTGGCGCGCAATCGAGGACATGTGCCGGCACGCCGCTGCGGTAATCTGTACGACGATTGAGCAAAAGCGCGACATTGAAAAATTCTGCCCGAATGTTCACATCATTCTCGATATGCATACGTCGGTTACACGACATATAAAAGCCGACTACACTACCGGCGCCGTCTTTCAGCTTGTGTGGGAGGGCCTGCCGGCAACTATCGACTCGCTACTGCTGATCAAGGACGTGTTGCGGGAAATCGACAGCGAACATGCGATTGCCCTGAATGTGGTCACTGACCCAGTCAGCTTCCGCTACCTCGGCCGCTACGGCCGACGCAACACCATTGACGCCGTTCGTCAGCTTTGCGCACGGGTTACACTGCATGAATGGAACGAACAGACCTGCTCCCGCATCATCTGCGGCTGCGATGCGGCAGTCATTCCCCTCGACCTCGCCGACCCGTTTGCCGCCGGCAAGCCGGAAAACAAGCTGTTGCTGCTGTGGCGCATGGGCCTGCCGACCATCGCCTCGGCGAGCCCGGCCTACGCGCGTGCAATGACTGCGGCAGAGCTAGATCTGGTTTGTGTCAATAATGTCGATTGGCGCTACCAGCTCAAACGCGTCATCACCGATGCCTCCCTGCGTGCCAATGCCGGCTGGCACGGCCGCGCGTATGCGGAGTCGAACTTCGGTGAAGCGCGGTTGCTCGCGCACTGGGACAAATTGTTTGAAACCCTGACCTGATGCGTAATTTCTGGGCCCCCTGATCATGTGCGGCATCACCGGATTTTTTTCGCCACGCAGCCCCGGACCCGCCGGGGAGATGCAGGCGACGGTTACGCACATGGCCGAATCACTCGCGCATCGCGGGCCGGACGCGCAGCATGCCTGGGTCGATGCGCCGGCGGGCATCGCGCTCGGCCACCGGCGTCTGTCCATCATCGACCTGTCGGCCCACGGCGCCCAGCCGATGCATTCGGCCTGCGGACGCTACGTCATCGTCTTCAATGGCGAAATCTACAATCACCGGGCGTTGCGGGCCGATCTCGATCGGTCTGCAGCGGCGCCCGCGTGGCGCGGCCACAGCGACACCGAAGTGATGCTCGCCGCCATCGCCATATGGGGCTTGCCGGCGGCCGTCCGGCGATTCACCGGCATGTTCGCCTTTGCCCTGTGGGACCGGCAGGCGCGTGCGCTGTCGCTGGTACGCGACCGCGCCGGCGAAAAGCCGCTGTATTACGGCTGGGCCGGCAATCACTTTCTGTTCGGTTCGGAACTCAAGGCATTGCGCGCACATCCGGCATGGCGCGGCGACATTGATCGCGGCGCGCTCAGCCTGTTCATGCGCCATGGCTGCGTGCCTGCGCCCGGCTCCATTTATCACGGTGTACGCAAGCTTGCGCCCGGCACGATTTTCACCCTTGAGACTGCGGCCGGGCCCGGAGGACTTCCCGATCCGGCCAGCTATTGGGATGCCGAAACCGCCGCCAGCGACGGGCAGCGCGCACCGTTTAGCGGCGACGCGACCGCCGCCCTCGCTGCGCTCGACAATCGACTGCGGACGGCCATTGCCGGACAGATGATCGCCGATGTGCCGCTGGGGGCCTTTGTGTCGGGCGGGATCGACTCCTCGATCGTGGTTGCGCTGATGCAGGCGCAGAGTTCGACGCCGGTCAGGACCTTCACCATCGGATTTGCGGAAGATGCCTACAACGAGGCCGAACATGCCGCGGCGGTGGCGCGCCATTTGGGCACCGCACACACTGAACTGTATGTGACAGCGCAGGATGCGCTCGATGTGGTACCGCACCTGCCGTCGATGTACGACGAGCCGTTTGCCGATTCCTCGCAGATTCCGACCCATCTCGTTGCGCGCCTGGCGCGGCACCACGTCAAGGTCTGCCTGTCGGGCGACGGCGGCGACGAGTTGTTCGGCGGCTATACACGCCATGCCTGGACCGCGCGCATGTGGCGCGCCATCCGTCATTACCCGCTTGCGTTGCGCCGGGCCGCGGCGCGGCTGGTGCAGGCCGCATCGCCGGCGACCTGGGACAGGGTGTTTGCCGTGCTCGCGCCACTGCTGCCGGCCGCGGCGCATCAAAGCCACCCGGGCGAAAAAATGCACAAGGCAGCAGCGATGCTCGACGCGGCAAGCCCTGAAGAAATCCATCATCGCCTGACCTCGCAATGGCTGAATCCGGCCGGACTGGTGATCAACGGCATCGAACCGGCCGCCGCGCATCCGGCAAAGCCATGGCGCAGCGGCAACGACATCGCGCACGGCCAGATGCTGCTCGACCTCGTGGGCTACCTGCCTGACGACATCCTCGTCAAACTGGATCGCGCGGCAATGAGCGTCAGTCTGGAGACGCGGGTGCCGTTTCTTGACCATCACGTGATCGAATTTGCCTGGCAATTGCCGCTGTCGATGAAAATCCGCGGGACACAGGGCAAATGGCTGCTGCGCCAGTTGCTCTACCAGCATGTTCCGGCGGCGCTGGTGGAGCGACCGAAAACCGGTTTCGGCGTACCGCTGGACCACTGGCTGCGCGGCCCGCTCAGGTCGTGGGCTGCCGACCTGCTCGCGCCGGCCCGTCTGGCCCGCGAAGGGTATCTGCACGCCGATCCGGTCACCTGCCTGTGGCAGGAACACCTGTCCGGCCGGTATAACCGGCAGCACGCGCTCTGGAATGTCCTGATGTTTGAATCATGGCTGGCGGCGCAACAATGACGCCCGCGAAGCGGCCGCGCAAGATTCTCTACTTCGCCACCGAAGATTGGGTGTTTTGCCTGCACCGCCTGCCGCTCGCGCGTGCCGCGCGCGAAGCCGGCCACGAGGTTGTCGTCGTCACGCGCGTGCGCGAGCATGCGGCACCGATCACCGCAGCCGGGTTGCGTCTGCTGCCGCTCGAAATGTCGCGCGGCGGCATGCGGCCGTGGCAGGAACTGCGCACCCTGCTGCAGCTTTGGCGCATTTACCGCCGCGAACGCCCTGATCTCGCGCACCATGTCGCGGTCAAACCCGTGTTGTACGGAGCGATGGCTGCCGCGCTTACGGGTGTGCCCGCCGTGGTCAACGCGCTGACCGGTCTGGGTTTCATTTTCACTTCGCAGCGCCGGCTCGCGCGGCTGTTGCGTCCGCCGGTCGAACTTGCCCTGCGTGTATTGCTCAACCGGCGCGGCAGCCGCGTGATCTTCCAGAACGCCGACGACCTCCGTGCGCTGACGGCAAGACAGATCGTCGATGCAGACAAGGCGCGGCTCATCCGCGGCTCCGGCGTCGATGTCGATGTGTTTACGCCGAGCGCCGAACCGGCCGGCGTGCCGGTGGTGGTGTTGCCCGCCCGTCTGTTATGGGACAAGGGCGTCGGCGAATTTGTCGCTGCAGCACGCCTGCTCAGGGCACGCGGAATCAGCGCGCGCTTCGCGCTGGTCGGCGACCGCGATGCCGAAAATCCCGCCGCCGTGCCGCAGGCCACGCTCGATGCCTGGCACACCGAGCGCGTGGTGGAATTCTGGGGCTGGCGTAACGACATGGCGCAGGTCTATCGCGAATGCCACATCGTCTGTCTGCCGTCGTATCGTGAAGGATTCCCCAAGGTGCTGCTCGAAGCGGCCGCCTGTGCCCGGGCGCTGGTCAGCACCGATGTCGAAGGCTGCCGCGAAGCAGTCGCGCACGGTGTAAGCGGCCTGCTGGTTCCGGTGCGCGATGCACCGGCTCTCGCCGATGCGCTCGCACAGATCCTCGCCGATCCCGCCCGCCGCGCCGCCTTCGGCGCCGCCGCCCGTGCCATCGTCGTCGGCGAACGTGCGCTGCCGGTGGTGATCGCGCGCACGCTCGCCGTCTACGCTGAAATCCTGCCTGCCTGACCGGGCGGTACACCGGCCGTGGGCGTGCATCGCGATGTTATGATCGCGACTTTGCCCGCGACCCTGCCTTCGATGCCTGCCCCCGCTTCTGCCGTCGCGATTCCGCCGCTGCTCGCACTGTCGGCCGCCGCCCTCGTGATCGGCGTGCTGCTGCGCAGCCGCGCCGCCGCCCGCGTGCTGGCTCAGCCCA
>SXGQ01831798.1_pt1 | contig 14244 bp, 11 predicted proteins | sample 3178371 | NCBI WGS metagenome assembly SXGQ01 (sample SAMN11356859, study PRJNA531348) | freshwater metagenome | isolation source: freshwater sample F1-20 | place: China: Fuxian Lake, Yuxi | collected 2017-12-25
AGAAGGCGAGGGCCTGGGCTTCGTCGGAGAGGCGGGTGCGGCCGGCGGAGAGGCGGATTTTTGCTTTGGGCATGGCGATGCGGGCGACGGCGATCATGCGGACGAGGTCGAAGGGGTCGACGGCGTCGTTTTCGGCTAGGGGGGTGCCGGGCATGGGCATGAGCGAGTTGATGGGGACGCTTTCGGGTTGAGGGTTGAAGTTTGAGATAACTTCGAGGAGGCGGAGGCGGTCGGTGATGGTTTCGCCGAGGCCGAGGATGCCGCCGCAGCAGACGGACATGCCGGCGTCCTGGACGTTTTTGATGGTGCGGAGGCGATCGTCGTAGGTGTGGGTGGTGACGATGTTCGGGTAGTGCTCCGGGGAGGTGTCGAGGTTGTGGCTGTAGGCGGTGACGCCGGCTTGGCGGAGGCGGACGGCTTCTTCTGGGCCGAGTTCGCCGAGGGTGACGCAGACTTCCATGCCGAGGGTTGAGACGTCCTGGATGATGTCGAGGACTTGTTCGAAGCGTTGGGTTCCGCCGCGGACGCCGCGCCATGCGGCACCCATGCAGAAGCGGGTGGAGCCGGTATCGCGGGCGGCGCGGGCGCGTTCCATGATGGCTTCCTTGCTCATGAGTCGCTCGACTTCGATGCCTGAGTTGTAGCGTGCGGATTGGGCGCAGTAGGAGCAGTCTTCAGAGCAACCGCCGGTTTTGATGGAGAGGAGGGTGCAGAGCTGAACATCGCGGTCCGGCCAGTTTTCCTCGTGGATTTTACGGGACTTTTGGATGAGCTCGAAGAAGGGGAGATCGTGGAGGGCTTGGAGTTCGTGGAAGGTCATGGGGAAAATGCTGAAAAGCTGAAAGTGAAAACTGGAAAGCTGAGATGAGAGAGGGAGGTGGGGAGGATGCTGAAAGGGTTGAAGGCTGGGATGAAAGGGGATTTCTTTTTTGAGTGGTTCCCTCTTTCAGTATCTAACTTCTCATCTTGCCCAGCCGCCTTCGACGATGGGCATTTCGCCGCGGCCGACGGAGGTGTAGAGGGTTTTGCCGCGGGCGCCTTCGAGGGGGATTCCGACGGTGCGTTTCCAGGCGGCGCTCATGCTTTCTCCGGTGTGGCAGCCCCAGCTTTTGCAGTAGGCGTTGCGGTCGAAGACGGAGGATTTGATGCGTGAGAGGTCGCGCTCGTGGAGGACGGCGGTGGATGCGGCCATGATTTCGTTGCCGTAATCGAGCATGAAGGCAAAGCGGTTGGAGTGGCCGAAGAAGTCGAAGGTTTTGATGGAGCCGCGGGGGCGTGAGTTGATGGCGTTGATGATTTCGCTGGTGGTATTGACCCAGATGAGGGTGGCGCTGCGTTTGGCGGCCTGTTCTGCGATCCAAGTGGTGTAGGGTTTGCCGTCTTCGCGGCCGCGGGTTTGATAGCTGCGTTGATGGACGATCCAGACGAGTTTGGCATCGCTGCCGTAGGCTTTGCGGATTTCGACCATGCGGAGGGTTGAGGCGCGGATGAAGTTGGCCCACCAGCGGTCGTGTTGGTCTTCCGGGACGCGGAGGTTTTCCCATCTGCGGAGGGATGGGCCGCCTGCGAGGATGACGTGTTCGGCTTGCGAAACGGCTGCGAGCAGGAAAAACAGGAGGGCGATCAGGCGGTTGCGACCGGGCATGGGTGGGAGGATAATGAGCGCGGGGGCGGGTGGGAAGCGGGAAGTGCGGGTGGTGACTGAGGGGGAGGGTGTGGTGATTTTCGGCTTTCGGCACGGTTTGAGCTGTCATTCCCATTTCCAATCGCAAAACTTTTCCAATCATGAGCACACTTGCAACCACTGTTGATGGCTTGAAATTCACCAATCCGTTTGTGATCGGATCGGGGCCTCCGGGGACGAACGTGAAGGTGATCAAGCGTGCGTTCAAGGAAGGTTGGGGCGGTGTGATTGCGAAAACGGTGAGTCTGGATTGCTCGAAGGTGGTCAATGTGGGGCCGCGTTATGCGAAGCTGATGGCGAATGACGGCAAGGAGGTGATCGGTTGGGAGAACATCGAGCTGATCAGCGACCGGAAGTTTGAGATTTGGTTGGATGAATTCAAAGAGGCGAAGGATGCGTGCCCGGAAGGGATTCTGATCGCGTCGGTGATGGAGGAATACAACAAGGACGCGTGGTGTCAGATCATCGAGCGTTGTCAGGATGCGGGGGTGGATGCGTTTGAGTTGAATTTTTCATGTCCGCATGGTTTGCCCGAGCGGAAGATGGGTGCGGCGATGGGGCAGGATCCGGGGATTTTGGAAAAGGTTTGCGGTTGGGTGATGGGTGTTTCGAAAATTCCGGTGTGGGCGAAGATGACGCCGAATGTGACGCATATCGAGGAACCGACCGCAGCGGCCTTGCGGGCGGGATGCCATGGCGTGAGTGCGATCAACACGATCCGCAGCGTGATGGGGGTGAATTTGGAAACCTTGCGTCCGGAGCCGACGGTCGAAGGCTACACGACACCGGGTGGTTATTCCTCGAAAGCGGTGAAGCCGATCGCGTTGCGGATGGTGATGGAGATCGCGCAGTTGATCAAAAAGGATTTTCCGGGAAGGACCTTGTCCGGTCTAGGCGGGGTGGAGACCGGGGCGGATGCGGCGCAGTTCATCCTGTTAGGGAGTGACACGGTGCAGGTTTGCACGGGGGTAATGAAGTTCGGTTATGGGTTGGCGAAGGATCTTTGCGAGGGCTTGTTGGAATTCATGGAGTCGAAGGGATTTGAAACGATCGACGATTTCAAAGGACTGAGCCTGCCGTACTTCACGACCCACGCCGAGCTGGTGCGGATGCAACTGGCGCGAAAGGCGGAAGATGCGGCGGCGAAGGAGCGTGCGAGCATGGTGAAGAATGATGCCGAATGGGATGGTGATGATTTCGTGAAGCAATCGAACGAGCTCTCGCGTTGATCAGCGGTGGAGGATCCACTCGATGGTTTTGCTGGCGAGGCGGTCGAGGGCTTCGACGCTGAGTTCGATGTGCTCTTCGAGGGTATCTTCGATCTTGTTGTGGCTGATGCCGTGGAGGCTCTGGACGAACATCATGACGGTGGGGATGCCTGAGAGGGCGACTTCGGCTGCATCGTGGAGCGGACCGGAGGGCATGCGGTGAGTGGTGCCGGAAGTTTCCCTAACAGCCTCGTCGCAGAGAGAGATGAGGGATTTGTCGAAGAGCACTGGAGCGATCTGCCAGATTCGATCCCAGTGGACGGTGCAGCCGCCTTCGTCGGCGAAGCGCTGGCTGGCGGCTCTGGCTTCGGCGAGCATGGTTGCGAGGGCGTCGGGATCGAGGTGGCGTTGGTCGAGAGTGAGTGTGCATTCGGCGACGACGCTGGTGACGATGCCGGGTTTGGTTTTGCAGGAGCCGATGGTGCAAACGCCGCCGTGGCGCGAGGTGATCTGATAGATTTCCGGTGCCATTTGCGCGGCGGCGAGGAAGGCGTCCTTGCGGCGGTTCATCGGGGTGCTGCCGGAGTGGGCGGCCTGGCCGTGGAAGGTGATGGACCAGCGTTCGACGCCGCAGGTGCCGAGGACGGTGGCGAGCGGGAGGTTAAGGTCTAGCAGCACGGGGCCTTGCTCGATGTGGAGTTCGAGGTAGGCGGCGGCGTTTTTGCGCTCGGTGCCGGCGTTGAGCACGGCTTCGAAGTTGATGCCGCAAGTTTCGAGAGCGGTGGGAAGGGAGACGCCCTCTTTGTCTGTTAGGTCACGGGCTTCATCCATGTTGAGATTTCCGGAAAAGGCGGATGAGCCGAAGAGGCTTTTGCCGAAACGTGCTCCTTCCTCATCTGCCCAATCGACGAGGCGGATGGTGATAGGTGGGCGGCCTTGGTATTCCGCATTAATGCGGCGGATGACTTCGAGGCCAGCGATGAGGTTGAGGCAGCCATCGAGCCAGCCGCCGTTCGGGACGGAGTCGATGTGGCCGCCGATGAGGAGGGACTGATCGGACTGGCCGTGGAGGGTGAACCAAAGGTTTCCTGCGGCATCGAGGTGGGATTCGACGGGGAGTTCGGACATTTTGCCTTTCAGCCAATCGCGCGCGTCTTGCCAGACTGGGGTGAAGGCGACGCGTTGGGCGCCATCGTCGTTGCCGGTGAGGGTGCGGAGTTCCTTCAGGTCCGCGACCGTGCGTTTCGGGTCGAGTGAGGGATGGCAATCGGCTTTCATCGTCTTGCTTTATGCAGACTGCATGCAAGGTGGGACGAAATGTAAAGCGGCGAAGCATTTGCTTGTATGGCACGGAAAACGCTGGAAGATGAGGCAATGATGAGTTCGAGCATACCGCCTGTTTGTCCGTTGTATATTGGGGGGAAGTGGCTGACGCCGGATCTGGCGACGATGGGGGCGGTTCATAATCCATCGCGGGGCTCTGTGTTGGCGACGGTTCCGATGTGTGGTGCGGCGGAGGTGGATGCGGCGGTGGCGGCGGCGAAGGCTGCGTTTCCGGATTGGCGGGACACGCCGCCGAACGAGCGGGCGCAGGTGATGTTCCGTGCGAAGATTTTGTTAGAAGATGCGTTCGAAGAACTCTGCCTTGGGATTGCGACCGAGCATGGCAAGACCTTGTCCGAGGCGCGTGGGGATTTGCGGCGGGGAATCGAGGTGGTGGAGTATGCGTGCGGGATTCCCACGTTGCTGATGGGTGAGAGTCTGGAGAACATCGCGCGGGGGATCGACTGTCATACCGACCGCCATCCGTTAGGGGTGGTGGCGGGGATATGTCCGTTCAATTTTCCGGCTTTAGTTCCGATGTGGATGTGGCCGTTGGCGATCGCGTGTGGGAACACTTTTGTGCTGAAGCCCAGTGAGAAAGTTCCGCTGACGATGCAGCGAATCACCGCGATTTTGGAAAAGGCGGGAATGCCGGCCGGGGTGATCAACATCGTGCATGGCGGCCGGGAGGCGGTTGATGCTTTGTTAGAACACCCGGATGTGAAGGCGATCAGTTTTGTTGGGTCGACACCGGTGGCGCGGGAGATTCACCGGAAGGGGACGTTGCACGGCAAGCGGGTGCAGGCGGCGGGAGGGGCGAAGAATTTCATCATTCTGATGCCGGACGCGGATGTTGAGCGGACGGTGGAGGCGGTGAAGGACGGTGCCTTTGGTTGTGCGGGGGAGCGTTGCATGGCCGGGTCCACGGCGGTGGCGGTGGGAGAGGCGGGGGAGCGGTTGTTGCCGGCGCTTGCGGATTTGGTTTCCTCGATGCGGGTGGGGCCGACGGATGTGCGGGAGACGCAACCGGACATGGGTGCGGTGATTTCGGCGGAGCATCGGGCGCGGGTGGCGGGTTTGATCGATGCGGGGGAGAAGGGCGGGGCGAAGGTTCTAACAGACGGTCGCGGGGTTCTTGTGGATGATGCGCCTGAGGGGTATTTCCTCGGGCCGACGCTGATTGACCGGGTGGATGAGGGAAATCCGCTGATGCGGACGGAGGTGTTTGGGCCGGTGCTTGCGGTGATGCGGGCGAAGACGCTGGGTGAGGCTGTGGCGATGGCGAACCGGCAGGCGTATGGGAACGGTGCGGCGATTTTCACCAACTCGGGCAAGGCGGCCCGCGAGTTCCGGCGGACGGTGAGTGCGGGGATGGTGGGGATCAACGTGGGAGTGCCCGCACCGTTGGCTTATTTTCCTTTTACGGGGTGGAATGATTCGTTTTTCGGGGATTTGCATATTCAGGGCAAGGAGGGTGTGGAGTTTTACACCCAGCGCAAGACAACCACGACACGGTGGTTCAGCTTTGGTGATGGCGAGATCTGGGCGAAATGAGATAAGAAAAACCCAACGGACTGATCAAGATGACACTATTGATAAGGAACGGGACGATTGTTACGGAAGGTGCCTCTTTCGTCGGTGATGTGCTTTGTCGTGATGGTTTGATTGTGGAAATCGGGGAGATATTGGAGGTGCCGGCGGATGCGGAGGTGATTGATGCTGAAGATAAGCTGGTGTTTCCCGGATTCATCGATCCCCACGTGCATATTTATTTGCCGTTCATGGGGACTTTTTCAAAAGACGACTATGTTTCCGGAAGTAAGGCGGCTCTGATGGGCGGGACGACGACGCTGATTGAGATGTGTTGTCCATCGCGGGCTGATGATCCGCGCGAGGCGATCCGGTTGTGGAAAAGCAAGGCAGCCGGAATTTCCTCATGTGATTACACGTTTCACATGGGAGTGACGCGCTTTGATGAGGGGACGGCTGAAGTGCTGCGGGAGATTGTAGTGGAGGAAGGGATCACATCGTTCAAGGTGTTTCTTGCATATAAAGGTGCGTTTGGCATTGAGGATGCGGAGCTTTACAAAACTCTCGCACTAGCGAAGGAGCTGGGGGTGGTGGTGACTGCGCACTGTGAAAATGCGGATCTGGTGGCGGAGATGCAGAAGAAGCTGGTGGCCGAGGGGAAGACTGGGCCCGAGTGGCATGAGCCATCGAGGCCGGTGACGGTTGAGGCTGAGGGATGTCATCATTTGATGGCGTTTGCCGAGATGACGGGAGCGGAGGTCTATGTGGTTCATACCAGTTGCATTCCGGCAGTTGAGGCGGTGGTGGCGGCGCGTGAACGCGGCGTGAAGGCATGGATTGAGACCGTGGCTCCCTATTTGATTCTTGATAGCTCGTATGCAGAGCTATCGGACTTTGAGGGTGCGAAGTATGTGATGAGTCCGCCGATCCGGTCGAAGGAACATGGGGATTTTTTATGGAAGTGCCTGGCGGATGGAATAATCGATACGGTGGGGACGGATCATGCGCCGTTTGATTTCGAAACCCAGAAGCACATGGGGCACCCGGATGCGGAGATGTGTGTGGGTGCGGATTTGAAGCCGACGGGTAGGGCTGGAAACTTCACGATGATTCCTAATGGGATTCCGAGTGTCGAGGAGCGGGTGAAGTTGTTATACAACGAGGGAGTTTGCACCCGACGGATCGACCTGCAGACGTTGGTTCGGTGCGCGAGTACGAATGCCGCGAAGATTTTCGGGCTTTATCCACGGAAAGGGACGATTCAGGTGGGCAGCGATGCGGATCTGGTGGTTTGGGATCCTGAGTGGTCCGGGATCATTTCACAGCGGACGCATTCGATGGCGACGGATTATTCGGCGTTTGATGGGTATTCGCATCTTGGTCGGCCCGAAGTGGTCACGGTGCGGGGCAAGGTGATGGTGCGGGATGGCAAGTGGGTGGGGGTAGGGGGATGGGGTGAGTTTTTGCATCGGGAACCGAAGGAGAAATGATATGAATATCTCCGGTCAGGTTGATGCTTCGCTGATCAACGAGGATCTGGCACCGGTTCCTCCGGAACGGCGGACTTGGTCGATGGGGAATATCGCTGCGTTGTGGGTGGGGATGGCGGTTTGCATTCCGACTTATAGTCTAGCCAGCGGGATGATCGGGGCGGGGATGACGTGGTGGCAGGCGCTGTTGACGGTGTTTTTGGGGAATCTGATTGTATTGATTCCGATGACTCTCAACGCGCATCCGGGGACTGCTTATGGAATTCCTTTTCCGGTTTTGTTGCGGGCGAGTTTCGGGATCCGGGGTGCTAACATTGCGGCGTTGCTGCGCGGGGTGGTGGCGTGCGGGTGGTTTGGAATTCAAACATGGATCGGAGGTGCGGCGATTTATTCGACGTTGGCGATGATCATTGGATTTGAGGGTGGTGAGCCGATTTCCTGGTTGGGGATCAGCGGATCGCAGTTGATGTGTTTCATGGCGTTTTGGGCGGTGAATGTGGTGTTCATCTGGCGGGGGATGGAATCGATCAAGTGGCTTGAGGTGTTGAGTGCGCCGTTTTTGTTGGCGGTGGGGATGTTGCTGTTGGTGTGGGCGGTGATGAAGACGGATGGATTTGGTCCGATTTTTGCAAAGCCTTCCGGGTTTGCGACTTCTGGGGCGTTTTGGGCGGCGTTTGGAGCCGGTTTGACGGCAATGGTCGGGTTTTGGTCGACGTTGTCGCTGAACATTCCGGATTTTTCGAGATATGCGAATTCGCAGCGGGCGCAGGTGTTGGGTCAGGCGCTGGGTTTGCCGCCGACGATGGCGTTTTACTCGTTCATCGGGATTGTGGTGACGAGTGCGACAGTGGTTGTTTTTGGCGAGGCGATTTGGGATCCGGTGGAGGTGATCAACCGGCTTGAGAGCAAATGGCTGTCTTGTGTCGCGCTGGTGGCGTTGGCGGTGGCTACGTTGTCGACCAACATAGCAGCGAATGTGGTTTCTCCGGCGAATGATTTTTCGAATCTTGCGCCGAGGCGGATTAGTTTCCGGACCGGGGGAATGATTACGGCGGGAATCGGGGTGTTGATGATGCCGTGGAAGCTGTTGGCGGATCCGAATGGTTATATTTTCACGTGGCTGATCGGATATAGCGGGTTGTTGGGGCCGATCGCGGGGATCATGATTGCGGATTATTTCGTATTGAGGCGTAAGCATCTGGAGGTGACGGATCTTTATCGGGGGAATGGAATTTACCGTTATAGCAAAGGATTCAGTGGTGCGGCGCTGTGGGCGTTTGTGCTGGCGGTTCTGCCGAATCTTCCGGGGTTTTTCGCACAGGTGGGATGGATTTCGGAGGTGCCGCGATTTTTCACGCTGATTTACCCGCAGGCATGGTTTACCGGTTTCGGGCTGGCCTTCGGGCTTTATCTGTTGTTCCGCAAGATTTCACCTGTTCCGATCCGACATTAATCCAATCCCATCATGAGCACACTGCCACCATTTGATTATTCTCCGATGCCGTATGAAGGTCCAACACCTGATGAGGTGTTGGCGTTGCGCAAGGAATTTCTGAACCCTGCGATTTTCCATTATTACAAGAAGCCGCTCATGATCGTGGAGGGGAAGGGGCAGTATCTTTTTGATGAGACGGGGCGGAGGTATTTGGATGGGTTTGGGGGGATTGTGACGGTGAGCGTTGGGCATTGTCATCCGGAGGTGATTGAGGCGGCTCGGGTGCAGAATGAGACGATCCAGCACACGACGACGATTTATCTGAATCCGGGGATCGCGCTGTATGCGAAGGAGCTTGCGGCGAAGATGCCGGGTGATCTGAAGGTTTGCTATTTCGTGAATTCAGGATCGGAGGCAAATGATCTGGCGGTGTTGATGGCGCGGGCTTACACCGGGAATTATGATTTGGTGGCGTTGCGGAATGCTTATCATGGCGGGAGCCCGGGGACGATGGCGCTAACATCACATCATACCTGGAAGTTCAATGTTCCGCATTCATTCGGAGTGCAGCATGCGCGGATGCCGGATCTTTATCGTGGGCCATTCGGGGCGGATGATCCTGAGGCGGGTATCAAGTATGCAGCGGATGTTGCGGAGACGATTCAATTTGCAACGTCTGGAAAGATTGCGGCGTTTATCGCGGAGTCGATCCAGGGAGTGGGTGGTTCGGTAGTGTTTCCGGATGGTTATTTGAAGCATGCCTATGAGCATGCGAAGGCGGCGGGTGGGTTGTGCATTGCGGATGAAGTGCAGGCGGGGTTCGGGAGGACGGGAACCCACTATTGGGGATTCGAAACGCAAGGGGTGATGCCTGATATCGTGACGATGGCGAAAGGGATAGGAAATGGTTGCCCATTGGCAGCGGTGGTGACGACTCCGGAGATTGCGCGCTCGTTGGCGAGCCGGATTCATTTCAATACGTTTGGTGGAAATCCGGTGAGTTGTGCCCAGGGTAGGGCGGTGTTGCGGGTGATCGAGAAGGAGGGGTTGCAGGCCAACTGTTTGGAGCTAGGGGCATACCTAACAGAGGGGTTCGAGAGGTTGGCAGAGAAGCATTCGCTGATCGGGCAGGTGCGAGGTAAGGGGCTCATGCTTGGAGTTGAACTGGTAAAGGATCGTTCGACTAAGGAGCCGGCTCGGGACGAGTGCGCGTTTGTGTTCGAGCGATGCAAGGAGTTGGGGCTGTTGATTGGAAAAGGCGGGCTCTGGGGGAACACTCTCCGGATCAAGCCGCCGATGTGCATCCATCGTGCGGATGCGGATTTTCTGTTGTCGGTGGTGGATGAGGCTTTGGGGGGCGTTTGAGGTCCGATGTTTCCCTTGGATTGGAAAGTGGTCTGGATAGTCTGTGGGGATGGCAGAGCCTGAGATCAGAGGAAGATTTTTACCGTCGAGGGTTTACAGTCGTTGGCTTTGGACGGTTCGCTTTGGTTTGATGGTGGTGCCGCTGTTGGTGTTTTTATCGGGAGGTTTGATTTTGTATCTTACGCCGAATGAATACCAGAGCGTGGTGTTGTTCGAGGTTGAGGATGGACCGGAGCCGGATGAGGTGGTTGCTTTGGTGAGATCCAATGAGGTGATTTCACGGACGGAGGGATTGTTGGGATTGAACGAGCGGTTGAATTTGGATCGCGAAACTGCGGCACGTGAGTTATTGTCCGGAGTTCGGGTTTATGCCGAGAAGCGCACGGGGATGGTCCGGTTGGAAGTGACGCATCGAAATAAGGAGATTGCAAAGGAGGTTGCCGCGGAGTTGCCGCCTCAACTGATGGCTTATCTTTTGGAGAATGTGGAGAGTGTGAAGGTTGGGAAGATCCGCGATTGGGATTCGTTGATTCTTGAGGCGAGGGATGAGGCGGAGGATCGAGCGGTGGTTTTGGCGAAGCTGGAACGGGTTCATGGATCAGAACCGGGCGGGGCGGAGAGGGCGAAGGTGGAGCGAGCACGTCGCGCTTCGATTCTTTCGGATGGGGAGGTGGAGAGGTTGAGTGCGATGAAGTTTTCGGCTTTGGCGGCTGGAATCAATGAGAAGCCGCATTTGTTGATCCATACCGCGCCCAAGATTTCACAGACTCCGGTGAATCCGAAGATGAAGGGTGAGCTGAATGAGCTTGCGGTTACTTCGCTGATTGCCGGGCTGATTTGTGCTCTGTCGTTGCCTTATCTGATGGAGTTGGCGTTTCCTCCGAGGATTGGGCGGGTGAGGAAAGAAGAGCCGGTGATTGATTTGTGAAGCGAGGCTTCGAAGTCAGTAGGCGCCTGATGCTTCGGAGAAGATGTAGGGTGCCTGGTAGTTGCCGGTTTTCTCCTTCTGGAGCTGGCGCAGGAGGTCGTTGAGGAGGGCTGATGCTCCGAAGCGGTAGCGGGTGTTGTTTAGCCATGCATCGCCGAGGGTTTCCTTGATGGCGACGAGGAAATGGAGGGCCTGTTTGGCGGTGCGGATGCCGCCGGCGGGCTTCATTGCGATTTCGATGCCGGTGGCGAGGAAGTGGTCGCGGATGGCTTCGATCATCACCTGGTTGTTGCCGAGGGTGGCGTTGAGCGAGGTTTTTCCGGTGGATGTTTTGATGAAGTCGCCGGGGCGTATGGCGCGCATGGCGAGGAAAGATGCGGCGCGGATGGCGTCGTAGGTTTCGAGTTCGCTGACTTCGAGGATGACTTTGAGGGTCGCATCCCCGCAGGCTTCGACGACGGCGTAGATTTCATCCTGGACGAGGTTGAGTTCGCCGGCGTGGAAGGCACCGCGGTTGATGACCATGTCGATTTCGTCGGCACCATCGGCGACGGCCTGTCTGACTTCTGCTAGGCGAAGCTTGATGGGGGATTGGCCGGAGGGGAATGCGGTGGCCACGGACGCGATCTTGACTGAGGTGCCTTTGACGTGTTTGGCCGCGTGCTTAACCATGGCCGGGTAAACGCAGACTGCGGCGGTGGTGGGGCAGTCGAGTCCGGGGTGGGGGTGGAGGGCCTTTTGGCAGAGCGAGGCGACTTTGCCGGGGGTGTCTTTGCCTTCGAGGGTTGTTAGATCGACCATCGAAACGGCGAGATTCAGGCCGAAGACCTTAGAGGCCTTCTTGATCGAGCGGGTTTGGTATTTCACGACTCTTTCCTCAATGCCGGTGGCGTCGACGGGGCCGACTTCGTCGATGAGGCGCTTGAGAGCGGAAATGCTGTGGCTGGCCATGGGGCGAGCATCCGGAAAAACTGCGTCCTTTCAAGAGGATTTGCTGGATTTCAAGGCATCGAAGGGTGGATTGCAGGGTTTTATCGATGGAGTGTTTTCGATTTGCCTCGGGGATTTGATCGGGATGATCACATGGGGGGTAGGGCTTGGTTGGATCCTCTGTGGATTGAATGGATCTTGGTAGGAGGGTTCTTGAATGCGACAGATGGATGAATGGGGGTTGGGTGGACCTAAGGTGGCGGGGGAATAGGGATCGATGCGGATTTTCTTTGGGGTTAGCTGCACTTGGTGGTTTGGAAGAGGGCTCCCAACTGCGGAATTGGTCGTCGAATTGCAGGTCTCGGCCGCAATCGAGCCTTGAATGGGTGAAAACGGCGTGCATTCTCGCCGCCCGCCCATGGCAGGACCCTCTTTCCAAGCTCTTCCAGGTTTCCGCGACTTCATTCCCCGTGAATGCGCGGTTCGCAATTATTTGTTCGAAACCTGGCGTTCGGTGGCCCGGCGGTGCGGATATGTCGAGTATGAGTCGCCGATTCTGGAGGATACGGGGCTATATTTGCGGAAATCGGGTGGGGAGCTTTCTTCGCAGTTGTTTCGATTTGAGGATCAGGGTGGGCGTGATGTGACGCTGCGTCCCGAGGTCACCGCCTCGCTAGCGCGGCTTGCGGCGGAGCATCAACGTCATTTTCCAAAGCCGCTGAAGTGGTTCGAGATCGGGCAGTGTTTCCGATACGAGAAACCGCAGAAGGGCAGGGGGCGTGAGTTTCATCAGTTCAATGTGGATATTCTTGGAGAGGCTGGGCCAACCGCGGATGCGGAGCTGATTTCGTTGGCGATTGAAGCGATGTTGGCGTTCGGGTTCGTTGAAGGAGATTTCATCGTTCGTGTTTCAGATCGCAATGCATGGATCGGTTTTGCGAACAACCATGGGGTCTCTGAGGATGCGATTCCGGATTTTCTCAACCTTGTCGACAAGATCGAGCGGGAGAAGCCCGATGTGTTGGCGCAGAAGCTTGCTGCGTTTTCGCTCACTCCGGAGATGGTCCGTGCATTCATCGCTGATTCAGGAAATGCATCGACTGCATTTACCGCGATCCAAGCTGATTTGACCGCCCGGGGGCTTGGTGGGTTTGTGGAATTGGATCTCTCGATTGTGCGTGGCCTGGCGTATTACACCGGGGTTGTGTTCGAGGTATTCGATTCGCGCAAGTCGATGCGTGCTGTGGCCGGTGGAGGGCGTTATGATACGCTTGTCTCGACCATTTCCGATGGAGCTGTCGATTTGCCAGCGACGGGTTTTGCGATGGGCGATTACGTGATCCGCAATCTCATCGAGGAAACGCCGCATGCGTCGATCCTGATGGATGCATGGCTGCAACGGAACACCGCCGCTTGTGAGGTTTACGTGGTCATCGCGGATGAGGCGCGGCGCGATGAATCGTTGAAACTTGTCACTCAACTCCGCCGCGCGGGGGTTGCCACGGATTTCCCTCTTAACGCCGCCAAAGTGCCGAAGCAGTTCCAGTCCGCAGAACGCTGCGGCGCGCGGTTCGCATTGGTGGTTGGTGCCGAGTATCCCGATCTCAAACTGAAAATCCTGTCCAACCGCACCGAGGAATCCGGGAATGCGGAAAATGCCATCGATTGGCTCACCTCCCGTTTACAACAGCCCGACGGCCCGCTGTTGGCTTGAGAGAACTAAATCATATCTGAACCCATCCCTGTTTCCTCGGTTAGAACTTATCCTTTTCCCACCATGCGAACCCACCATTGCAACGAACTCCGCGATTCCCACATCGGCCAAACCGTCACGCTGATCGGTTGGGTGAATTCCGCCCGTGATCACGGCGGGGTGATCTTCATCGACCTTCGTGACCGCGAGGGTCTTACCCAGTGTGTGTTCCATCCGGAGGAAAATCCCGAAATTGCGAGCCTTTCCCACACGCTTCGTGAAGAGGACGTCGTTCAGGTCACAGGTGTGGTTTCCAAGCGCCTCGAAGGAACCGTCAACGAAAAGATCGGCACCGGCGCGATTGAGATTGTTGCCAAGGAGCTCAAGATCGTGAACAAGGCGGACGTGCTTCCGTTCCAGCTCGACAAGGAGCTTTCCAATGAAGACCTGCGGATGAAATACCGCTACCTCGACCTGCGCCGCGCGCGCATGAGCAAAAACATCCGCCAGCGCAGCGTGATCACCTCCGCAGCACGCCGTCATCTTGACGAATCCGGATTCTTTGAAATCGAGACGCCGATTCTTTCCAACCCGACGCCGGAAGGTGCCCGGGATTTCCTCGTGCCATCCCGCCTCAATCCCGGTCGTTTTTACGCAC
>SXGQ01525604.1_pt1 | contig 14240 bp, 8 predicted proteins | sample 3178371 | NCBI WGS metagenome assembly SXGQ01 (sample SAMN11356859, study PRJNA531348) | freshwater metagenome | isolation source: freshwater sample F1-20 | place: China: Fuxian Lake, Yuxi | collected 2017-12-25
AGTATCGCCGATAAGCGTGACCGGTCAGATCGTCCAAAGTCATTCCGCGCGCCGTCAGCCAGGCTTCCGTCTCCTCGGCCGTGATCAAGTCGTGCCGGTAGCGGACATCTTCCGACAAGTGCTGCAGCGTCTCCGAGTCCGGCTCCAGACCCTCCTCGTCTGCCCTTTGTTTGCGAGCGGCTCCAAGCATCGAAGTCTCCCAGTGGGATTGCACTTCTCCGCGAAACCACGCCGCATCGATCACATGGGCTGCACTGTAGTGTCGTTCACCTACCGAAAATGCTGGGAAATCTATCATTGGCGACGGTGACATGTAGCACGCACTATCCGTCTCCTCCCCTCGAGAACAATCTCAAAATCGGGGAAAGAAAAGGGAGAGAAAAGGAGTCAAACTTTGCATTTTGCAATCACCTTGAGTGGCGTTTGAAAGGGACTGGGGTACGCGCGGCAGGAGCTGACCAGCCGGCTAAGTCGAAACGGACTCCCCATGCCGAGCGCCTCGGCGAGCCAAGGATTTGAGGCCGTGGTGGTCGTTTTCATGCTCGTCGCGATAGCCACTTTCCAAGCCGCGCCTTTGGGGTCGTTCGCGATTGAACGGCTGTCTTTCATCGCGCTGAGCGTGGAACAGAAGACCCAGTCAGAGTTGCTGAGAGCAGAATGTGTGACGGTGCGCGTGAACCCCACCAGTTGGGGCAGCAAGGCGATGTTATCCAGGACGAGGTGACGACAGACGCGAAATCCTGCCGCCAGACCGCGCAGGGCGGCAAGAAGGAGGGAATGCAGGGCAATTCGGCCTGCGTCGATTCGGTCAACCATCAGCGATCTTCGTACGGATGGAATTATTGCCTCACACAACCGGACCGGGCAAGGGCCATTGACCGGGCGTCACCCATCCGAGGATTTCTTCCCCATCGTCCACACCGTGAGCCCGGTGAGATCCCGTGGCGGCGGCTTCCGCACGAGGCTGATGCCATAGGCGATTACCATGAACACCAAATTCACCACCGCCCCCACCCAGTAACTGTGCACGCCGATGCGCCAGGCCTCGGGCAGCACCTTCATGACACCGAGCCCGAGGTAGATGTTGAGCGCAATCGCCACGGCCAGCGCGACGTTGACGGCAAAGCCGTCGACCCGGCGGGTGAAGAACCCCAGCATGTAGATGCCTGTGATGGCACCGCCGAGCACGCTGAAGACGATCAGGCTCACGTCGTTCATGCTCTCCTTCTCGAGCCGGGAAAACGTGAAGGCCCCCGCGGTCATCGCCAGAATCGCCCCGCCGGTGACGAACCTCGCGGCGCGCAGGTAAAACGTGTCGCTGCGTCCCGGCGCGAGGTGCGGCTTCAAAAGATCGATCACCACAACGGTCGCAATCGAGTTCACGCCTGAATCGAGCGAACTCATGGCCGCGGCGATCACCGCGGCGATGACCAGACCGGCGAGACCGGCGGGAATATGCTTCAGGATAAAATACGGCAGCACCTGGTCCGGTTGCAGCGCGGCCGCCACCGGATCCGGATGCACGCGGAAGAACACGAAGAGCGCCGTGCCGATGAAAAAGAACGACGTCCACATCGGCACCGCGATGCCGGAAAACAGCAGGGTCGCCTTGCGCGCCTCCCGCAGCGAACTCGCCGAGACATAGCGCTGTACCAGCGTCTGCTCACCCGAGTAGATGTTCAGCCAGTTGATGATGCCCAGAATCAAGACCGTCCAAAACGTGCGCTGATGCACGTTCCATTCGAGCGCCCCGAGGCTGAACTTGTTGTGCTCCAGCCCGACCGACACGACCTGGGTGAAGCCGTCGGGCAGCTGGAAGACGACGAAACCCAGGCAGAGTAGTCCGCCGACGAGCATGATGATTGCCTGGACCATGCCGGCCCAAACCACCGTCTCCATGCCGCCCGCGATGGTGTACAGGGCGACGAAGACCCCGGAGCCCACGATGACCCACTCGATCGGCGCGCCGGTGAGGAACTGCAGTGGGAGCGAAACCAGAAACAGGACCTGCGCCACGCGGATCAGCTGCAGGAACACAAAGCTTAGCATGCCATAGGTGCGGGCCACCGTCCCGAAGCGATCGCCGAGATATTCAAACGCCGAGGTCAGTCCACCCCGTCGAAAAAAGGGAATGAAGACCACCACCGCCAGGATGGCGATGAACGGCACCACCAAGTTCACCGTCAGCTGCCGCCAGTCGAGCACGTAGGCCGCGGCGGGCAGCGCCAGAAACGTCGTCGAGCTCACGATCGTGCCGAGCATCGACAACGCGACCACCCACCCCGGAAAGTTGCGCCGCCCCACGAAGTAATTTTCCGCCGCGCTGGTCTGCCGGGCACAGTAAGCCCCGAGGCCGAGCATCATGACAAGATACCCGACAACCGCGGCGACATCGAGGGGACGGATATCGAGGTCCATAAAGAGGGCGCAGGATCAGCGTCAGCCGGGGCGGAGTGAGCTTACCCACCTCCGGCAACCCGGGCGAACGGGGCGATTGCGTCGGCCAGGGGTGAATTCATTTCGCCGCCTTCACCGGCCGGGCCTTTTCCAGCAGCGCCAAGTCCGCCACGCGGATATTCAGCACCTCGACGGTCGACTTCGCGGTCGCGAAGGCGACAAACAGCGCGCCCTCGTGATGCATCACGTGCGGATAGTCGACGTGGCGGCCACCAACAAGATATCCCATCGAAGTGAAGACGAGGCCATCGGTACTCAAGGCCAGGGTGAGCGGATCGCGCTTCTTCGGATTCGCATTCGACACGAGCACGTAGCGTCCGTCCGGCAGCCGCACCGCGCTGAACTTCGAGGTCGCATCGGGGAAGTTCGTCCGAACAGGTGTGGTCCACGTCCGGCCGTTGTCGGTCGAGAAACCACGGGCCAGAAAGCCGGATTTGCCGTTGTCCCGACAAAGCGCGGCGATCGACTTGCCATCCGGCAACACCCACCAGTATGGCTCCTCCGGCCGGTTGTCGCCCTGCCGATAGCTCGCCGCCGAAAACGACTCCCAGCGGTCGAACGATGTCACCCCGCCCACGAGGTAATGCACGTCCTGATTCCCGTCGCGCCGCGACATCATCCACTCGCCCGAGGGCAGCCGCTTGGGCGGAAAATTGTTCATCGCGTTGTCGTACACCAGCCCGAGATGCCGCCAATGCGCCGGTTCGGACGACGTGAGTTCCCACGCGTGCAGTGAAAGCCCGGGCCCCGCATAGCCCGGCGCCTCGTAGCGGCTCGCAAGCGCGAGCAGCTTGCCCTCACGAATCCAGAAGCCGCGGGCGATCCACCCGTAGCCCGGGTCCGGTCGGCCGGTCAGATTGTCGATCGCACCCCACTTCAATCCGTCCGGGCTGGTGGCGAACGACACGTGCTGGTCGGCGCGATCGTGGCCCGGAACCTTGCCCGGGCCACGCGACTCGCCCGGGCCGTCACTCCACATCGCCCAGAACCGGCCCGCGAAGTGCACGAGATAATTGTGCTGGTTCACCCGGTGCCCGCCGGCGCCGAGCACATCGCTGACGACAGCATGCTGGGACGGGATGCGCGGCAAGGCGTCGAAGTCGATCTTATGAGGATCGGCCGGTACCCAGCCGCCGGCGAGCATCAGGGGGGACGCCGGATTTTCGGTCGGATGCGGCGACGCCGCCGGCGACGTCGCGGCCCATGCGGAAACAACCGCTGCCGGCAGAATCGTGACGCAGAGGAAAACAGAACGGATCAATAATCTCATGAATGAATCAGCGAAGGGATGGTCGGCGCGTGCCTCAGGCGGCGCCCGGCGAGACGTCCCGCTCCCAGGCCGCGAGTTCGGCGCGCATCTCGCGCACGTGTTCCGGGCGGCTGGTGGCGAGGTTGTGTCGTTCGCCGATGTCATCGGCGAGATTGAAGAGTTCCTCGCCCTTCGTACCCAGCGCGAGTTTCCACGGGCCGCGCCGCATGGCCTTTTGATCTGCATCGCGCCAGAAGAGCGAACGCTCCCCGATCGACTCACCGCGCAGCAGAACGCCGCTCAAATCCACGCCGTCGGTGTGCAGACTTCCGGGCCGCGCCGCGCCGGTGATCGCCAGCAGAGTGGGCAGGAGATCCATCGTCATGGCCGTCACCGCCGTGGTCCGGCCTGCCGCAATCTTGCCGGGCCAATTGGCAATCGCCGGCACCCGGTGGCCGCCCTCGTGAAGATCGCCCTTTTCCCCGCGCAGCGGGCCGTTGCTCCCCACCCAGGCATAGGCCCCGTTGTCGGCACAGACAAAGATCAGCGTGCGCTCGCGCAGTTTCAGTTCATCGATCGCCGCCACGACCGCGCCCACGCTCGCGTCGACCGCCTCCACCATCTCGCGGTAGGCCCGCGGAAACTCCTTCTTCGGCAGGGGACCATAACGATCGTTCCCATCCCATTTGCGTCCGGTGGTGCGGTGCGGTGGATCGCGCGGCCCCTGGAAAGGAAAGTGCACTGCGAGTTGCGGCACGTAGAGGAAGAACGGCCGCGCGTGATGCTCGTGGATGAAGTTCACCGCGTGGTGCGTCACCCGTTCGACCAGGTAACCCGGTTCGTCGGCCAGCTGCTGGTTCTTCCACCAGTCGACCTTGCCATCGCGCGACACGTGCGAGTGGTAGTCGGGGTTGTTGTTGGAACAATGGCTCTCATGAAAGCCCTGCGAATTGGGGCCGAAGCGCGTCACGTGGCCCACATGCCACTTGCCAAAAACCCCACAGCGGTAACCGGCCGGGGCCAGCACCTCGGCGATCATCGTCTGCCCGAGCGGTACGCCCTCCTCCAACGTGAAGCCAATCGCCGCCTCGATCCCGCTGCGTTGCGAGTACTGCCCGGTCAGCAGAGCCGCCCGCGTCGGACTGCACACCGCGCCGTTGGAATGAAAATCTGTAAACCGGACCCCGCCCGCCGCCAGGCGATCGAGGTGCGGCGTGCGGTGTCGCGTATTGCTATAGCAACCGAGATCGCCGTAGCCGAGGTCGTCAATCAGGATGAGCACGACGTTGGGCTGAACTGCGGCGGCCGCCCCTGCACCGAGGGCACCAAACCAAAGGCCGAGCGCGATCCAGCCAGGGAGGGGGAGGAAAACTTTCATGGCGGCAAAGCCGACTCCGGGTTCCACGTGGTCGCGGCAATGAAGCGCTCGCTGTGGATGCCGTCGTTGTAATAATAGACGCTGACGATGCGGCCGTCCGATCGTTGGGCGCTGCGCGGATATCCGAGATCGTGGGCCGCGGCGTCCGTCCGCAGGACAATTTCCGGTTCCCACGTGCGGCCCCCGTCCGCGCTCAGCCGCGCGCGAATGCCGTAGGGTGGCGATCTATACCCGTACGTCAGGCAAAGGCGCCCGTCACGAAGCCGGATCAGGTGCGGTGGATTCCCGGAGGTGCCGCCCGCATCGGGCACCGCCCGACCCGCCGGCTGCCAGCTGCCACCGCGATCGACGGATCGCCAGGCGTCGATCCAGCTCCCGGTCGCCTCCTTCACCCGAATGGTCGCAAGCCAACTCTCGTCGTCGAGGGCGAACGTGGACGGCATGATGGCGAACCCGGCCGGCTCGGGTCCGATATACGACCGTCTCGTCCACGTCAGGCCGCCATCCGTGGTGCGCAGCGCCGCCGGCCGGCCCTCGCGACCGTCGCGCTTCAGCGCTGTCACGAACGCCGTCAGCTCCCGCGGGCCGTGCGCTAGATAATCCGTGCGCGCCTGCCAACCCGGCGAGTCCAACCGTGGCAACGCATGCGGTCCGTGCCAGGTACGGCCCCGGTCGTACGAGTACTGAAAATACGACACGGCCTCGTGGTACCGCAGCGTCAGCGCGAAACCGGGCCGTTGAAAATCGACCGGAGTCGCAAGGGGTCGGAGCGCCGCGACCGCCGCCGCCGCCCCCAGCAAGCCCGACGGCCGCTCGATGCTCCAGGTGCGGCCCCCATCGACGCTGCGCGCCAGCGCGGACTCCGGCGGCCGGCTCCGGTCGATCTGATGCCGCGCGGCATCTTGCTTCTGGTGCCAGCCCTCAGCAAACCCCACGAGCAGCTCGTCACCCCAGGACCAGCCGCCGTGATTCGCAGGCCAGCCGCCAAAGCGTCCGGGAGCGCGGAATACAACCTGGTGTTCGGGCTGCACCGCCGCGGCCGAGGCATCAACCCGATGCATGAATTCCGTGATGGCGCGCGCGACCTCCCCGGCAAACGGCGGGTCGGTGACATAATGATCCGCACCCGCAATCCAGTCCAGCTGCACATTCGCCGAGTCGGGCAGGAGCAACTGCGTCCGGGCGGGCCGGGGAGAACGGCCGCGATCACCCCAGACACTGAGTAACGGGTAACGGGTTTCGCGCACCACGCCCTCACCACTCTGCCATTCCGTCCAGATCTTTCCCAGGGCCGTCACTTCCTCCGGCGACCAGCGCTGGCTGCGGTAGCGCTCTGCGCGCTGGCGCCGGGACTCTTCGCGCTCGGCGTCGGAGGGTGGAGTGAGGACCGGAAAGGCCAGCCGCTGCACCCGCGAATGCACCCATCCTTCCAACGCGATTGCGCCGCGCAGCCCAGCCGGACGGCGACCCATGATTTCCAGCGCGATCATGCCGCCAAGGCTGTGGCCGGCGACGTACCAATGGGAGAGTGCGAGCCGCGCTACCACCGCCAGCACGTCGGTCGCATAGCGCTCGATCGACGCCTCGGCCGCAGCGGGAGGCGGCCAGCTTCTCCCCTGGCCGCGCGATTCGATCACAATCAGCTGGAAGCCGGGGTCGAGGTGATCGACGAAGGTCGGTTCGTAGAACTGCGTCCGGTCACCATGCGTTTCCGGCACGAGCACGAGCGACGCGCCCGAACCGGGTCGGACGTAGTACGCGAGCAACGCCCCGTCCGGCAGAACCAGGGCGTGGCGGGCGAAACGGGGATCGTCGGTCGCGGCCTTGGGCATCACCTGGTGGCGCGGTGCCGCGACGGCGACGGCGCACCACAAAATACCCAAACCAAACATCGCGAGCCCCGGCCACGACCCGGCCCGGCGGACCGCCGCGTGGCTTGAACTTCCTCCCGCGCTGGAAAAATTTGCCATCGAACGCTGGGCGCTCTCCTGCCGCTCAGAACCGGCCCGAGACGCCCATGTTGTAGCGGGTGCCGTATTCGTCGCTGAACGTGATGCGGCCCTGATCCGTACCGGTGTAGTTTTCCGGCCACTTGCTCTTCAGATTCACGATGTCGAAATAAAACGAGAGGCGCGGGCGGAAATCGTACTTGAGGTTGATGTCGATACTTTCAGTCGGTCGGAATCGATTCTGGAGATACACGAGGGCGTTGTAGCTTCGCAGGTTTGCCCCCGTGTAACGCCACGCGACGCGGGCCTCGAGCTTCCGCCAGCGGAACGACGCGCCCGCATTTCCGGCCTTGGGCACAAAGCCGGCGAGCTCCGTCGCGCCCTCCCGGTACTTCCCCGAGGTCTTGAGCCGGGTGTAGTTGGCAAAAAGTCCGAGGCCGTTGAACGGCTTGGGCAGCATCGTCAACCGCTGGGTGTAGTTGATTTCAAAGCCATCGATGCGGGCGGTGCCCTCGTTGGTCGTGGTATTCAGTGTGAAGCCGGCGAAGTCGCCGCCGAATCCGTTGTCCGGGCCCGCATCAATCTCATCCGAGGTGCGCGAGAAAAAGTCCGTGATGTCCTTTCGAAAGAAACCGACTGAAAGCACGCCCGCCGGTTCGAAATAGTATTCGAGCGACAAATCGTAGTTTTCAGACTCCTGCGGTCGGAGGGCGGAGTTGGCCTGGGTGACGGTGCCGAGCGCGGTGGTCGTACTGTAGCTGACGGTGGTCGTCGGATACAGGTCGGTCATGTTGGGCCGCGCGGCACCGGTGGAATAACTGGCGCGCGCCATCAATTGGCGCGTGAGATCGTACCGCAGGTGCAAGCTCGGAAAATACGCGTCGTAGCCCCCGGACCGCGTCGCGCGGGCCACGGTCGCACGCCGGGGATCGGTGTTGCGGCCCACGGCATCAACTTCCGTCCGCTCCAAGCGCACGCCGCCCAGCACGGACAGGCGGTGGACTTGGACGTGCCCCTGCACATACGCCGCATACACGTCCTCCGTGATCTCGCTGGTGTTCGGCGCGTCCGTGTTCGAGGTGCCCACCGGACGAAAGAGCTCGGGTTTCGTATTAAAAAGATTCCACGCCTTGGGGAAATCCACGCCGGGAAGTTGCTGCCAGACGCCGCCGCTGTTGAACACGGTGTAGGCCGGACGGGGCAGCATCAGGGAGGCGAGATCGTCGTCAGCGTTGCCCGCGATGCCATCGGCACCGGTGTAATTCCAGTTGGGCCGCCCCACGACCAGATTGCGATACTGCTGCCGCCAGACCATCCCGCTCTTGAACTCGATGGGGTGCTCCCCGCCCTTAAATTTCTTGATGTAGTCCGCCTTCGCGTTGATGACATCCTCCGCTCCGGTTTCGGGCTGACCCTGCATCTGGCCGCGATAGAGGCGGAAATTCGCCTCCCCAAACAGAATGCTCGGTCCGTAAGTCTGGCGAAAGAGGGGGCGCGAGCGGTTGGCGCGCGTGTCGACCGACATGCCGATGCCGTTCGGCACGGGCAGGGTCATCAGGAACGTCCGCAAGTTGCTCTTGTACGTGGAGGGCGCAAACGAGGCTTGATACCTGAGTTCCTGATCGCCGCCGAGTTTCGTCACACCTCGCGCGTCAAAATAATACTGCCGTCCGGTCCGCTCGTTGTTGTCGCCATCGAAGGACCATGCCGCATTGAGCATTTCGGTGAAGCTGTCGGTGTACCCCGGGGCGACACTCGCGGTGAGATTCGCCGTGGTGCGCGGCACGGCACCGGCGACGATTTGCGCCCGGCTCACGACGTTGTAATCCGCCACCCGCCGGGTGGCGGAGTCGGACGCGGCGTAGACCAGCCGGTTGCTGTCGAAAAAGTAATAGTTGTGCTGAAACTTCAACGACAGGCTCGTCCGTTCACTGGGACGAAAATCAAACTTCAACCCGGCTCCGCCCCGGATGCGTTGATTTACATTCGTCAACGTGCGCGCCTGGGTCGCCCGCCCGTCGGCTTCGGATCGCTGGGTCTGCACGCGGTCACGCGGCGCCTCGGTGTCCGAATAGCTGAGCGACAGTGCCAGGCCGATCTTGCGGCCCGGGCCGATACGAGTGAGCCAGGTCATGGCCGTATTGGGCGTGAAGTTTTTCAGGTCGTCGCGATGGGCGTTGTAGTTGGCGCCGACGCGGTAGGTCAGGACGTTTTCCTTGAAGTCGAGCGCCGACTTGGTGACGAGATTGGTCGAGCCGCCGATCGAATCGGCGGGCATGTCGGGAGTCGGCGCCTTCGTCACCTGCACCTCCTTGATGAATTCGGCCGGAATCTGGTCGCTCTGCGCTCCGCGGTCACCCTGCGTGTTGAAACCCGAGTGCGCGCCCGAGGTCCGCACTCCGTCGAGGTTCATCGCGCTGAACTCCGGTGGTGTCCCGCGGATCTTGATTCCCGTGACTTCGCCGTTCTCCCACTCGCCCGAAATGCCCGGCAGTCGCACCATCATGTTGCCGATGTTACCGTCGGCCACGCTCCCGAAGGCGTCGGTCGAGACCACGTTCATCACGTTCGCGGCGGTGCGCTGCCGGGTGATCGAGGCCGCCTCGCCCTCGCGATCGGCCGAGACGGTGACGGCGTCGAGTTGCAGCACTTTCGGCTCGACCGCCACGGTCACGTCCACCGTCTGCCCGGGTCGGACCTCGACCGTGGGCGTCGCCACGTCGAGCCCGGTGTAATAGACCCGCAGGCGCTGCGTTCCGGCGGGTACGCGGTCGAGCGTGAAATTTCCGTTGCGATCGGTCAGCACGCGCGCGCCGGTGCCGACCGAAACCTCGGCGCCTTCAAGGTAGGCCCCGGTGGCGTTATTGACGACCCGGCCTGAGACCGCACCGGTGCCGGAAGACTGGGCATGAACGTCGACGATGCAGGCAAGCAGCGCCGTCGCAAGGAGCAGCGAACAGCGCCGGAGGACAGAGGGGAGTTTGGTCATGGTTGGAGGGGGAGGAAAGGCGACAGGGAGGATCACCGGGGTTGATTATCGCACGGAATCAACGGGGCCGGCCAACACCGCGATGGCCGCCGGCGCGGATGCGAATTACCTGACAAGAGAGGAAAAAAGGTAGCGTCGGTCCCCCTTGGTTCACTTTGGCGCGGACGGCATCTTCAGCGCGTCGAGGTCGGCGATCCGCACGCGTTGGATCTCGACCGACTGCTTTCCGCCGGAATGGGCGATGTAGAGAAACCCGCCGTGTTCGATCATGTGCGGATAGTCCACGTGCCGGCCGCCAACCAAATAAAAAAGCCGGTCGAAAATCAGGCCGTCGTTGCTCAACGCCAGCGTGAGCGGATCGCGCTTCTTCGGATTCGAGTTGGAGACGAGCGCGTAACGCCCGTCCTTCAACCGCAGCCCGTGCACCTTGGAGCGGGCGTCGGGAAAGTCCGTCTGCACCGGCGTGCTCCACGTCCGGCCTGCGTCCGTCGAGAAAGCGCGGAACAGATACTGGCTATTGTTGTTGTCGCGAAACAGCGCCTGCAGGCTGCCGTCGGGCAAGGTCCACCAGATCGGTTCCTCCGCCTTCAGGGTCAAGTCGCGGCCCGGTCCGCCCACGACGGGCACCGAAATCCAGTCATTCAGCGCCTTCACGCCGCCGATGAGGAATTCCACCCCGGTGTCCTTGTAGTCGTGTTTACGGCGGGACATCGCCCACTCGCCGGTGGGCAGGCGCTGCGGGGGAAAATTATTGATCGCGTTGTCCTGCACGACGCCGGCGTCGTCCCACTTCTGCGCGGACTTGTTCCACCGGAAGGCGCGCAACTCCAGACTCTCGCCAAAAAAACCGGCGGCCTCGTCGAGTGAGACGAGCGCGAGCAACTGGCCTTCGCGCACCCACAGGCCGCGGGAGATGTAGCGCAGTCCCTCCTTCTTCCGGGTGTTGTAGTGCGGCGAGTCCGGACCGGAATTCGGCGGGTAGCCGGTGATGAACTTCGACTCGACCCACTTCAGGCCGTCGAGGCTGGTCGAGTATTTCACGACTTGGCCGACCATGTCCTCGATCCGGGGGCCGTCGCTCCACATCGCCCAGAAGCGTCCGTCGTGATGGATGAGATAGTTGTGCTGGTTGACGCCATTGCGCGGGCGCGCATCGCTGACGATCACGTGTTGCACCGGGACGCGCGGGAGTTTTTCAAAATCGATCGTGTGCGGGTCGTCCGGCACCCACGCGCCCTTGAGCATAATCCGCGAGCCGGGGTTCTTCGCAGGGTGCGGGGCGGCGGTGTTGCGATTGGGATGCGACGCAGCCGCCGCCGGCACAACTGCGAGCATGGTGAGAAGGGCCGAGGTCGCGAGGACCGCGAGAGCGCGAGGGGTCTTCATGGGATGGTGAAAAGAGTGTGGCCCGCGGAGCGCACCCGCACAGGCGAATAATCTAGCAAGACGCGGAAAAACGTAGCGTCGCCGTGCGCACGGCCCACGCCGCTTGTCGTCCATTCGAGGGCAAACCTCCGCGGACTCGATCCCGGCGCCGTCAGTGCTCGCTCCGCTTGCGGTATTCGCCGGGGGTGAAACCGAAGCGCACGCGGAAGCAGCGGATGAAGTATTGTACGTCGGTGAAGCCGCAGAGGCACGCGACGTCGGTGACATTGTAGCGCAGATCGCGCAGGAAGTGCAGGCTGCGTTCGAGCCGGATTTCGTTTACGTAGGTGCGGAAATTCCGCTTCGCGTGCGCGTGGAAGAACCGCGAGAAATGATTCGGATGCCGGTTGAAAAAATCCGCCGTGCCCTTGCGGCTGAGCTGCGGATCGGACCAATGCTCGGAGAGGTAGTCGCACACCGATTGCCAGAGCACCGAGTGGGTTGCCCGCTGGTGCTCCGACGCGTGCTCCACGAGGTGCGCGAGTTCCGCGACCAGAATCGTCATCAAGGCGGAAAATGCGCGCGCTCCCAACCTCTCCGCCGGCGGCTCACGCAGCAGTTGCAGCAGGTGATCGCCCTTGGTGCCGAGCGTTTCCAAAGTGCCCCACTGGGCCAGGTAGCGCCCCGTGATCGCGCCGTCCTGAGCCATCCCCTGTCGGCTGTGGATGGTCAGTCGGGTCGAGTCTGGACGCAGGACGACTCCCAGCGATCGGTAGGGCGTGCGCGGAACCGGGCAAATCCAAGTGTAAGGGGCAAGAAAGAGCACTTCCCCGGCCGCGAGGTCGAACACGACTTCCTGATTATTCTCGACGGTGAGGAACATACCCCTGCCCTCCAGTCCGATGATGAGCCGCGGGACCTCCATGAAATAGGCCGGCTGCTCGTGCTCCGGCCGTTTGCCCTCGAGCACTCGCCGGATCGGTAGTGGCGACGGCTCCTTCAGCCACGCGTCGAGAGCAGCGAGGATCTTCTTGCGGTCACTTTCAGGGCGCATGGGGCAGAGTCATGAAGGCTCTGTGCGCCACGTCCCGCAAGCCCGGCCTCTGCTCAGGCCCGGAGACCGAAGGCGTCGTGCACCTCGTCCGGCGGCGCATCCAGACGGTCGTGGGCCGGTATCAGCGGCGCTCCCTCAACCCGCTCCACAGAACCGTGCCAAAATCGCAGAGCTCCGGACTGATCCACGTAGGCCACCGCCAGCCCCGTCCGTGTCGCCACCAGCGCCGGCCTCACCGCCGGGTCGCAGTCAGCCGCCAGCCGGCCGGACGCCGACCATGTGACACCTCCGTCCGCCGACAGCGAAACGGCCAACTCCGTCTTCCCGCCCTCGACCCGCGCGATCCGACCATCGTCCAGAACGACCTGGGGCGCCGCCGGCACCGGCAGGTCCGGCCGGGCTGCCGGGGATTGCGGTTGCGTCCACCGCCTCTCGCGGCGTTCGGCCCACCAGCGGCCGCCGGTCTGCCCGGATGAGTCTGGTCCGGCCCACATCACGACAAACCTGGCGTCACGGCCCTGCGCAATCGCCAGTGCCGTCGGACGCGTCTCCGCGGTCTCCGCATCGCGGATGACCTCGTGGGCGAACAGGTCGCACCGCAGGTATTCACCATAGTCCGACAGATTGAGCGACTGGCCGCCGGCCGTGATCGCCGCCTGCAAGCGCGGCACGTCGATCTCGCCCAAGTCCATGTTTCTCTCGAGACATTGCCGCGCCGCGTGCCCCGCGGCGAAGCCCATCTGCGCCACCACCGCCATCACTCGAAATGCGCTCATCGCGGTCTGGTCCCCGGAGGCACCCCGCCCTGGCACGAGGAGGTTTTTCGCCCCGCGTGGGATCATCATGCGCAACGGCAGGTGATGCGGATCAAGCATGTCCGTTATGCCCGTGCCCGCGCGTTCCATCCGGTCGGGCCAGTGGAAGTCGATGTGGTAGGTGTTGACCGCGACCGCGTCCGCGAAAATCGCCGCCCGCCGCGCCTCGGCCTCGGTCAGGAGATGCTCGCCCACGATCCGCCGCTCCTCGCGCACGCCGATGCCGCGCGACACCGAGGCGAGCGCGTGTGTATCAAGTTTTCGCCCACGATAGCCGGTCGTCTGCAGGTAGTGGATCAGCGCGTGCATCTGCCGCCGCGCAAACAGTTCCGCCGCCGATCGCCCCGCCCCGTCCGCTGCGTCAAAACCCACCACTTTCATCTTCACCTCCACCTTGCCGCTGGGAAAGCGGTGCAGGCTGGTCATCGGAATCTCGCGGTCGTCGGACCAGCGCGGACAGCCCTCGGGGAGAATGGGCGTCACTTTTTTCCCGGTGTCCCACAGCGTGAAGTAGAGGCTCATCGGCAGCTGCCGGTTTGCGCCCTCATGCATCACCGGAAATCCCGTCAACACGGGCACCACGCACGCGCCGGAGGCATCGATGACGAACCCCGGGGTCAGGTTCAGGACGCCGCCCGCCGTGGCGACGGTGAGTTCACACACCCGACCTTCGTCGGCGCGCGCTCCGATAACGCGCGTGTGCAGCAACACCTCGATGCCCTGCGCCAGCACCATCTCCTGCAGGAAGAACGCGCACCACTCCAGATCGTAGGCCCGCCGGTCGTCGTTCGGCCGGTACGGCTCGATCAGGCCGTGCCGTTCCAGTCGCGCGATCAACTCGGCGAACGGTCGGTTCACCCGCACCGTGTCGCCGCAAAAGCCCGCCACGCCGCCCGCCGTGCCCTGGCCGCCGAGCACGTTGCTTGGTTCGAGGATCAGGACGCGATTCGTCGGAGTCTTGGCCGCAAACGCCGCCATCACACC
>SXGQ01744014.1_pt1 | contig 14240 bp, 18 predicted proteins | sample 3178371 | NCBI WGS metagenome assembly SXGQ01 (sample SAMN11356859, study PRJNA531348) | freshwater metagenome | isolation source: freshwater sample F1-20 | place: China: Fuxian Lake, Yuxi | collected 2017-12-25
GTTTTTGCTGCAATAGATGATGCTGAAACAAGTTTGTATACACTTGAATCAAAAATTGACGACTTGTAATGACTCAAAAGGAGGCATATTCTTATTTTTTTCCTGAAATAAGAGACAATGGACAAGAATATTATAAGACTTGCCTCATTTATGCTTATCCTGCCACTTTAAATCAATATATAGAGACTTGGACTGCTGATGGATTAGAAACAACAAATTATGCAAAAGAAGGCGATTTTGTAGTTAAAAATTTACACACTGAATGTCAAGAAGAATATATTGTTCCTTGTGATATGCTTTTCAAAAGATATAAGTTTTTTTATTTCTTTGAAAAGGGAGCAGTTTACATTCCCCAAGGTAAAATTTTAGCCTGTAGATATTATGGTTCCGAGTTAGAATTTATTGCTAAATGGGGTAGGCTAATGACTCTGAAGCCTGGAGATTATATAGTTGCTCCATCACCAAATTATTCTGAAGTTTACAGAATCGCAGCACAAGAATTTTTTGAAACATATGAAAAAATAAGCCCCTTGTCATAGGGGTTTATTTTTATGCTGGTTTTGCTTGAGCAGAATACTTTCTGATTCTATTATCAAGTGCTGTGATTGCTAACTGCGCATTGATATTCGGATACATCGGAGCCAAGTTATTGATTTTTGTAATAATTTTATCTCTGTAGTTTTTCAAATTTTCCAAAGTTATATTAGTCGTTTGTACTGTATCAACATATGCTTTGTATAGTAAATCATTGTGATTTTTTAGTTGTTGAGATTGTTGAGATTGTTGAGACTGTTGCGTTTGATTATTAACTTGTTGTCTACCCGGTGTATTTGGAGTTTGATTGACTGATTGTTCTTGACCCGCAGCTTGTTGCTTATATTGTTTATAAAATCCACCAGAGCCTAATGCACCTGAAAATTGTGTAAATCTTATGTCATCTCGCTTCGAAAGCCAAGGATGTTTCTGTACCATACCAGGATCTTGTAAGATGTCTACGATTTTTCTTCCTGATTGTATCAATGGAATTGATTCTTTGAGTGCATTTTGAACTGCCGGATCTAGTTTACTTATATCAACAGTTCTGAAATCAATTTCGTCTGTTTGTCTTCTCATACTAGGCCCAGTTATTCGGATTCCCATATAACTCAATCCCGCTTCAGGATTTCCGAAGAACTCAACTACATCAGCAGCACCTAAGTTTACTGCGCCGATGGCAATGACAAGTCCTGGACCAACAATAGGAATTGCGCCAAGAGCCGCTAAAACCTGCGTAGAAATAGATGCACAAGCAGCAATAAATTCTATTGTTTGCTTGTAATCTAAAGTTCCTTTTAATAATGCTCCAACAAATCTTATAAAATTTGATAAAATAAATACAAACTTGACTTTGCTTAACACCTTAAAAACTGGAGGTGGAATTTTTGACACAACAGAATTGAAAATTCTTTGAGCACCGTACAATGCCTTGACTAAATTTTGCCCTGCTTTTGTGGTGTTAAGAATTTTAGCAAAGTTAGAAGCCGAAAAACCTTCAACTACTGCTTGCCCTGCTTGTCCTGCTTTACTTGCTGCACTTCCTGCACTTGCTGCACCTCCAAGATTTCCTTGAGCCTTGAAGCGTTTCTGCAGTTCGATAAGATTTTCTTTTCCCCTAGCAGATAAATATCCAGTTTTTGGATCAAAATTTCCAAGACTTTCTTCCAACTCTAATGCTGCTCTAAATGAAGGATCAGTTTTAGGGTTAGCATAAATCTCTCTTAAATATTTCATCCACTTAACTTCAGCCTGTGTGAAAGGTGATTTGACTGGATTAGGTGCAGGTGCTTGTACTTTGGTAAACCGTCCTTTTGGATCCCTAACATCGTAGTAATTTCTTGGAGTTTTAACTTTCTGCTGGGTATCGACGGGAGTTTGATTTACTGGAGTTGCTGGTTGTTGAGTTGCAGGCGCTGGTACGGGCGCTGCTACTGGCGCTGCTACTGGCGCTGCTGGTACTGTAACTGGTGCTGCAGGTCTTGCACCAGGCATTGGCTTGAACTGAGGACGTGGTCTTCTTCTTCCATAATATACATCCTGCCCGTAAAATTTTTCTCGTGCCAATCTTATCATTGTATTTATGACAAAATCGGCTTCGACATACATACCTGTTGAGTCAAGAATATTGGCTGTTTTAATTAAGAAATCTGAAGTCATATTTTACGTTTACCTAAACTTATCAAATTATTTTTTTACAAATCAAATTCTTTATAACCTTTTTATGAGTTACACAACTTTAACTTTTGAGCCAAAAATAGACAATAAAACAAATCCTGAAATCATTTTATGGAAAGGACAAGTTAGCGCTCCTCAAAATCACAAATCGATTATGATCACTTTACTCGAAGACTTAATTGTGTTAAATAATAGAAGAACTTTGTCTCAATGGATTCAAATATTAAAAGAAAATAATTTCGAATATGAAATTAACTTTGACCACGATTCTTGTAAAGAGTATGTAATTAGAGACAGTGATTGTTTATCATATTCTCTTCAACTATTTGCTTGTGATTTATCAGAGGGGCAAAACAAAGTTGAAATTTCCAATGAACACATAATTCCAATTTTGTTTATATTAGATTTACAAAAAAATAAATCTTACAATCCAGTTGTGATGAGTAAAAAAATTGAAAAGGCTTTAGAATTAATATCAGAAACTTCTCCAAATCCTACAAATCTTGCTATTATTAGTAACTTAAAAATATTAAACAAACTTGTTCTTGTTTGCATAGATTACGAAGTTGATATAAAATGTACAATTGAAGTTAGAACATAATTCTGCTTTGGAGTGTACAATATCTTTATGAAAATTTTATATATTTCTGGCAATCAAAGATCCGCTCAATTTCCTTGGCTTACAGATTACCAAGATGACTGTTTGTTAATTGGTCTCAAGGAATTGTTTGGTGATGATGTCGTAGATTGCAATAAGCGTTATCACTTATATTCAGATTATTCAGATGCTGATATCGCCACTGAATATGGAAAAGGATTCACAGTTTGCCGCAATATAACTTCAGATAACACTGATCGTGAAGATATTATCAGAAAAATCAAGAATAAATTTTTTGATTTAGTTGTTTATGGAAGTATTTGGCGTTGTCAAGATCATCTTCAATTAGTTTTAGACACTTATGACAAGAAACAAATTGTATACGTCGATGGAGAAGACACGAACTTTTTCCACGATAGAATCAAAGATGAAGCAATTTATTTCAAACGAGAACTTTATCCAGATCAAAAGCAAGCAAATCTTCAAGAGTATATGAAGAATGTACTTCCCATTCAGTTTGCTATTCCAACAAATAAAGTTACTGGTGGAGCAAATAAAGAAAGAAGAGTTGCTTTTATTGATCCAAGAAACAAGAGTACTTATGTTTACACAAACGAAGTAGATTACTATCAGGACTACAAGTTTTCAAAGTTTGCAAGAACAACTCGTAAAGCAGGTTGGGATTGTATGCGTCACTATGAAATTATGGCAAATGGATGTATTCCATTATTTGATGATATTGCTAACTGTCCACGTTTTGTTATGATGCGAGCACCAAAAGCATTGTGGACAAAGATTGCATTTTTTGAAAAGAATGATCCAAAATGGCTTGATAAAAACTATGAGTACTTCCAAAATGAGACTATGGAGCATTTGCTGAAGTACAACACAACAGTTAAAAATGCTGAACACTTCCTTAAGGAAATTAGACTTCACACTAAGTAAAACTCAAAATGGAGGAACTACAAATAGTTCCTCCATTTTGATACGAACGCTTGTTCTAATCCAAAAGTGTTCTTGTACCAGTCTTCTTGATTTTTGAAAATACCGTGAGAAGATTGCCCAAAATGATTTACCTTTGAACCACCAACTAAAGCGTGTTTACAGCCGTTCTGCTTCAATCTCATAATAATATCATTGTCTTGAAAAAAGAAAGAGAATTGTTCATCCAATGGGAAAAGCCAATCTTTTACTTCTTTTTTCATAATCCAACACCAACCACAGAAATGTACTATGAGTTCAAAACCTTCCTTGACAACTGATTCTGGTGTATATCTATGTCTAATTTCAGCGTGAGGAACAATACCTTTCTGAACAGTTGGAGATCGAGGAGATGCTGTGTCAAGATTGTGCTTGATCATTGCTTGTTCCATCTTGTACCACCAATCTTTGTGAAAGATGACATCATTATTGACAATACCAACATAATCTGAATCACAATTTTCAATAGCAATATTTAAGTAAGTATTGTAATTGAAATCAATAGGTGGTTTGAGATAAAAATTGACGTGTTCATAATTCCAATCTCTATCTTTATTAGACTCGACCAAAACTACGTTAAAATCTTTAGAGCCTATTGATTCGTGTAAGGTAGTCAATGCCTTTTGTGTCATATTAAAAATATCTTCATTGACTGTATTAGTCAACATAATCATTGAAAGAGTACTCATATGATTATTATAAACAAAAAACCAGACTTAGTCTGGTTTTTGTGCTGTACGATATTCTTTTAGATTGAATGACTTTTTCTTGCGTTTTTTGCGTTTATTGTATTGAGAATATGCTATTGCCCAAGCAGTAGATTCCCTATCTTTTTTATCTTTTTTTGGATAAAATTCTGGGTCACCTAATAAGGTTTGAACTAAGTCATCAACTGGTTTTGGCATTATGGCTTGAACACCGTCAGTAATGCTAATGGTTCTTGTTTATCCCTATTAGCAAAATTCCATTTATTGATAGCAACATTGATAGGCCTGAGATATTGTGTTATTTCTGTATTTTTAGGATATTTATTCAAAAATTGTTGCTGAAATAAATCTAACAATCTATCAATTTCATTTCTGTCATTACTTGATTTAAGCTGACCAATAATATCTCTTGCTGCAACATTATAGTCAACTACAAAGAAAGAATTTCCAGCAGATGTAAATCCTTCTGGGTTGAATGCTTTTTGATAATTGATTTTTGCTTGTTCAAGTCTGCGTTTAATTTCAGAACCTTCTTCCAATAAAATGCCGTTTTTCTTTTCATTGTAAGTATCAACTATGACTTTGAATAAATCTTTAAACTGTTTTTTATATGCTTGAGGATTCTGTTCAAATAATTTATCAAGATTATCAATGAGTTGTATTACTATTTGAGCGTCTGGAGAAGTAATTTCAAATACTTGATCTCCCGCAGAAGGGAATTTGCCGAAAGTGACAGGTTCTAAGTTTGGTCTTGCTGGGTTGCCTGCTTCTGTTTTGTTATTAGAAACTCCGCCACCTTTACCACTAATTTTTTCATCAAGTTTCTTAATAGCAGACTCTAATAAAGGTGGAATATTGGGATAATTTCTTTGAATGTATGGCTCATTAGCAATTCTATTTAATTGTGCTAATAATTTTTCTCTGTTGGATTCAGTGTAAAAACTATCACCAGAAAATCCAGGAGTTTTAGTAGCAGCAAGATAGAGAAAATCATTGCCATTTTTAATTTTTGCTAAATAAGGATAAAGTTTGTTAGTTTTTTCTTTCGCATTATTATAAATACCATCAGGAGTATTTGGCGGTGTTTGTTGAAAACTAGCAGAACCAAATAAAGCCATAACTTTTTCTTGATGATACGGTGTCAAACGAGAGTAATCTTGACTAAACTCTCTCTTGAACATATTTGCTTTTTCGGATTCTGGAATGCTTGTATCATTCTTAATTTCATTGGCCCTAGCCATAACTCTTTCAAAAAGTTTTGGTTCTTGCTTATTATCTATAGATGGATTCTGAGCCAATCTTATATTGCGAAAATTATTAAAAAATTTCATAACTTTACCCTTATATAATTTTATATGTTATGAAAAACGATTATTCCTCCTCATACTCAAATCCAAATTGCTTCAAATAAGCCCAACAAGGATCGTTATCTTTTGGTTGAGGCTCTTTACCCGCCAAAAGTGGAATAATATTTTCTGATATAAATTTTACAAAATCATTCTCATCCCAAGAATATTCAATATACTTAAAGTCACCTGATAAATTGGCAACACCATCTTGGTTCATATCAAATGAGTTTGGCTGAAATACAAACAAGCCTATTTTTTCATTTACATTAACAGAATAATCAGATGAGGAATTAGGATGTCTTAAGGCATAACTGTAACAAGATAACTGCCTAATATATTTGCGCAAAGTGATTTCTGATATTTCGCAAGTTTTGAAATCAATTACACTGTGACTCATATCAGGGAAACGCAACAATCCGTCAATCTTTCCACGCAAACAAACTTCAATATCTGGATATTCTGGATTTTGAATAGGTTTGCTCTTCACCCATTGATCAGCATCAACCAACAAAGCATCAGGAAAATTAGAGTCAAAATTAGCCATACTTTTATTTAAGAATGTTAACTTTGTCAAAACATCAATCGTCGTAAAAATTTTGGGTATGATTACTGGAGGACGTTTGATATTTGAGGAATACTTTTGGTAAAATCCCCAAGCACTTTCTTCGTAAAGAAAAGCCAAGTCTGAAGGGCTGAGTAAAATTGTTTTCATTTTTTCAATCTTTCTGTATAAGATGTAAGAATCATACCAGAAATGTTATTGAAAATCAAATTTACAAAGCAAGAAGTTTCAGGTATTATAAGTTTGATCAAATGATCTCGAGGTTATATAACAAATGGATGAAAATGTAGTAGATGAAGTTGAGGTAAGCGAGGAGCAACCTTCTATCACTCACGAAGAGTATCTTGAACTTGTCTCTATGCGTCAGCAATTGCTTGAGCTCAAGGCTCAGAAGTCTGATGTTCTTGAGTTTGTCAATGTTGCTCAGCAATATGCTTCTCAATTGCAACAGGCTCAACAGCAACTCAATGCACTTAATGAAGCACTTAATGAGAACTCAACAGCGCTTCAGGAGCGAATGAAGGAAATTGTAACTCCTCTCGGCATTACAGGTGAGTTTACAATTACTGATTCTGAACCACACTTTATCGTTTCAAACTCTTAGGCCTAACAAATTAAAAAAAGCAGACGAAAGTCTGCTTTTTTTTATATCTTAATTATTGGATAAAACTTTTCTTTTGTTATCAATCCAACATTATTTGACTCATCAATATCAATACCCCAAAGCCTAGTGTATACGAGTTGAGTTTTACGTATATCTAAATATTTACAAACGCTATCACAATAAATATCATTCAACTTCCAAAGTTCTGGCAAAGATTCAAAAAAATTACAAACACCCAATGTTTGCCATAAATTTTCTAATAGAGGTGTTTCGGAAAAATCTTCATTGACTCCGAAATTTACTACAATAATCATTTCACGTTCCGGCTTTTTTACTTTCTCTTATTTTTTTTCTTTCTAATTTTGCTGCTTCTTTTTCATCTCTTTCTTCAGTGTAGTCTTCATAAAGATGCTTATATCGAAAGATTGTAATTTCTATTCTTGGATTTTCCTTATCTATACCTTGAAACCAGTGTGTTCTTATATTTTCTGAGTCAGTATCTGTCCAGTGGATATATTTGTCATTTTCAATAATTTCCCACTTTTCTAGAATGTCACCAATTGATTGAAGAATTCCAACGTGATCTGGTAAGATCCATCTTGAAAGCCAAACTTTGACTTGAATTGCCACTCCAAATTTCATAGGCTCTTTGTTTTGATTTTTCCATACATCTAAACAGAATGGCTTGCAATACTTTTCGTATTCTTCATACTGTTTAGATGGAAAAATTCTAGGATATCCACCTACTCTCATAATTCTTTGGTGTGTTTTTTTAGTTACGGGATTGCCAGGAATTGTAAACCTTAATATTTCTTCCATAACTAAATTTGTACATTAATAAGATCTACGGATAAATGCTTGGAAAGAAACTCTTGCTTGGGTAAGTTGACTTGAACGCATATCAAACTCAACTCTTGGAGGGACTAAAAAACTACCAAAATCAATTTTTCTATTGCCTCTGTAAGAATCTATAAGAGTTAATCCAATAGAATTTTGAAATACATAAAAATATCCTGGCGCTTGATAAAGTTTTAAACTATCAAACTGTTCTGGTAATATTGAAATTACAGCGTCACCAGAAATAGAATACCCAGTAATAACAAAGTCAGGAACAACATTACCATTATAGAAATTGTTTCCTAAGTTTGTAACTTTATCAGCAACGACTTTTATATTAAGAGTTGCCTGAGTTAATGCATAAAAATCACCAAATAGCCTTAAACCAAAATCCCAAAACTTGACAACTCTTCCCATAACTCTAGGTTCATCTAAAATTTTACTGGCTGTTGATGGAGTCAGAACATTGAATTCGTTAGAAGAAAATCCTTTTGGATAAATACTTGTGACTGTTGCAGTCGTATTGACTTCTGAACTATTGATAGAGATTTGAGCATTGTCAAGAAAGAATGGAAGGAGTTGAGGAGGGAAATAACCTGTGCCATCATCTCTCAATGGCTGTATCACCATATTTAAATTATCAACTATTAAGTCAAAAATATCGTAAAGACCTGTTGGCTGATTCCTCTTTGATTGATCTTGATCATTTGCATAAGAGAGTTCTGCGTCCAAATCCTTAAGGATCAAAATTGGACCAGACATTGTTGCTTGGTGAAAGGGATTTGACACTTCTACTATTCTTGTGCCAATATCACCTTGAATAAATGATTTTTCTGAAACATCTTGCTGGACATTTTCATTCCAAGATTCCAAAATGTACCGTCTCAAAGCACCATCTTTATTCAGCAAGATCGTATAGTAGTTTGAAATAAGTTCTGATGATAAAATAGGCATTATAGTCTTGCGTATCCCTTGAAATTTATTGTTGCTGTCATAATCCCTTCAGACATACTAAATTCAATTGAATCTTCAACTAATATTTGTCCTAACCGTAAATATCTATTGCCTACAAGTAAAGAAAAATTCACCTTTTTAGGCCCGTTTGTTGAATCAAAAAAGAACTTCAAGTCATACCAGTTTTTCGCAGGAGTTTTGATACTCCCGCTTACGTCATATCCATTTGGAGAATACAATGGATATTCGGATTCTTGATTAGCAAGGTAAATTTTTGAGTAGTTGACATTTATATTTATGTCTGCAGATAAAACCTTGTATGTTGTAGTTGGGTCGTCTGTTACAAAAAACTTACAGTCATAGTTTCTTGCAGTACGTGCTAAAAAATCATAGTTTGGAGGGAAATAATCTGCAAACTGTATATTTACGAATTGATCAAAAGAGCAATTGTAATTCAGAGAGCATCTTACATTGTTAGATATATTAATTGACGCAGAAGTGAGCAAATTCCTTGAATTTAAGCCTGTTGGATAAGTTCTATTATTGTATGGGTCAAAAAATATAATAAACGCTTTTATTTTATCAAAGTCAGTAATTAGCAAATCAAAAGAATCCCTATACAAGTAAGATGATTGCATAGGTGCTTCTGAAATATGAATTTTGCCATCGTTGATATTATTTTGCTTATATGTGTCTCTATAAGAATTTCTGAGTAAAATGTCTGAAGATATTGAAACAGTATTCTCTATGCCGTTAAATCCCATAACGTGAGTTCCACCATCACCCATAATAAGTTTTTTGGGTTGTATTTCTCTTTGTATTTGGCTTGTAAACTGCTCTGCTAAAACAACGTATCCGTCATATTTTAGCCAATGCCATTTACCTATGTGATTTGAAGTATAGATTGCCATATTTATGAATTGGGATCAGGGACAAAACCAAAAATACCCTCATCTATTTGCAACATTAATGTTCTAACATTGTCTATAGTAGGTTGAATCTCTCCGCTCAATAAAAGTTCTCTTAATTGATTTAGTTGATTTAAAACACCAGCAATTTCTGGGTCTGTTAGAACTTCATCATATCTTTTCTTAAAATCATATAAAGGAGATTCTTCTAATGTTCTTCTTTCTATTTGAATTCTTTCAATCTGTTTTTGAGCAGTGATTTTTTGCTCCATAGTTGCTGTTCTACTGTTGAGAATTCTTAGGGCATTTTGATTATTAACTTTGAGACCATCCATATAATCTCGATGTGCTCTCATAGTTTGTCTATCAAAACCAGGTCTACCGACAAATTCTTTCTTTACTTTGCGAAGTACTTTTTGAAATTTAACGTTTGTAATTACACTGTCAATAAGCCTTACACATTTATTTTTCTCATCATATACATTTCTTCTGTGATATTCAGGATTGTTTAGGTTTTCTCTAAGCTCAAATGCAAGACTGTTATCAATCATCTTTTTCGCTTTACAGAGATCGTTTGATGGTGAACATCCTGAATAATTATAGATAATGTCTTTGTCATCTAACTTTTTAGCAATTGACTTATATGGAATCTTGAGGTCAGAATCGTCAAAATACAAAGCATCTGCACCCATAATGTGAGAAACAGTTTCGTATGTAAACTTTTTCCATAAAGTTTTAAGATCGTAAATATGACCTTCTCTTGCTTTTTTACCTGGTTCAAGTGGATCGTATGTTTTCAATACTTCTCCCGTTACTGAACTTATTTTGGGCGGTGGAGTATAAATAGATCCATCAGGTGTAACCCAAGGACGACCTCTATCTACAATTTCTCTTTCTTTGTCGCTCTTAAAACCAAAATACTCTCCTACAAATACCGCTTTTTGTGTTATTTTTGGCTCAAATGTTTCAGGATCGATATAATCTAAAACATCAACAAAAATCATAAAATCGATATCAAAATTGTCTGTATTTGTAGGACAATCTGAAGGGACAGGGATTAACACTGGAAAAGGAACAGCATCAATACCAAATTGATCTCTTAATACTTCTATAATCTTGAATTCTTGATTAGAGTTTACAGTAAGTCTTGCTGCTTCGTAACTTGGGTCTACTTTAAGTCCAACCTCATTCAAAGCACCATAATGTTCTTCAAGACCTAAAGTTCTCAAGTCTCTCAAGAATAATTCTCTATCTCTTTTGCAAATGACTCTGAAATAAAATTGGATAGCTAAACCTGTTTGATCAAGAACAATATTGTCAGACAAAATTAATGTTTTAAGTTGCTGGCCATCATATCCGTTATTGATAAATTCATATAACCTTTCAAGCGCATATTTGGATCTTAGTTCAGCTTGCGATCTCTTTATAAAATTCAATCTAGTATCAATATCAAAAGGTAAATTGCTAGGATCTTGACCGCCAAACTTTTCCTCCATATATCTCATTTCGGATTCTGATAAAAATGGTCTTCCAGTTGCGGGATCAAATTGTGGTTTGAAGATAGAATAATATTGTTGTCTTACGCTTGGATCTCTAAAACCTACATTTTTTACTGTTTCTGGTTTTTGCAACTTCTCTTCATTCATTCCAACACTTACAAGACCAGCATCCTTGACAATTTCATACAAATTGAATTTGATTGGGTGGTCAATAAGTTTTTTCCATTTTTCTAAATCTTCTTGAGATAACTTTTCAGAAAGACCAAGAATTTTTGTCCATCCAGCATCACTTCTTAATGCAACTTTTTTAGCAAGTTTTTGAACTTCATCGTTTGCAAATTCAACTTGTCTTACTACTTCAGGATCAGTGAATTTTGAAGGTAGAGGGGTGTCTCCAGTTTTACGTCTATTAGGGAAAATAACTTTCAATGCTTCAATAGGAGTGTGAGTGAGCATTATTGCAAGATCAGAATCATCGAAATCTTTAATTCTTAATGCTCTGTCTCTTATTTCCTTATATTCATCGACAATGCTGTTTATTTCACGTTCGATTTCTCTTGATATCCATAATTTGATTGAAGAAATTTGTTCAGGATCTTCATAGGTCGTCAAGTTAGTCAGTAATCTCATAGCTTCATCACTTGCACGTTTTGAAGTTCTGTTCAGTTCTACAAGCTCAGGAATAAAAACTTGTCTGACTCTTTCCAATAATTTATTAAGAACGAGCTTTGAAATTTCTTCAGGACTCAAACCTGTTTCACTCATTTCAGATTTGATAAAACTTGCTTGTTGAAGTAATTGTGAAATGTTAAAACGATACTTTTCGAGATATTCCAATCCATCAGCAACGCCAGTAACTTTAGTCTCAGCTAGAAGTTTATATGCAGTATCAATGTCTATTTCTCCAGACATTAACTTATCGCCAATTTCCTTATCAAGATACTCAGCAATATAAGCTGCTTTTTGCTCTATAGTTGCTCCTGGAATATCTTGAGGATTTATTTTTTTAGTAAGATCTACTGCTTTTTTGAAATTCTTGAAATTAAACATAGTTGAACTCGAAAGTGATATATCTATTTTTTCTTCTCGTTAAGTTTGTGCTCCTACAATACAGAATAATTAATAGTGTGTTAAGTTATTCTTAAGGGGGAAAACAATGGCGTTAACTCACAAACTTTTCGTCTCTATAAAGGCTATAGTTCTATTACTATTTTCTTTATATTCTTCAGATAATAATTATTTATTATACTTGAACAACCCTGAAACAGTGAAAACCTCTGGAATACTTCATCAAAAAAAATATACAAGTAATTCAAAAGTTAGATACTTTGTCCATTACAAAAATGGGACTGACAAAAATCAGAAATTTTTTATGACATCAGATAAAAAAATAAAAAATCTGAAAAAATCTTTTAGTTCTCATACAAGACCAGAATATGCAGGAGCACAAGCAGTTAAAAATTTTTTTACTAATCCAACTGTATATTCAAATCTCAATATATCTTCTACATTACAACCAGAAGAAACTATTTCTGGAATTTTTGAGGGAGATATTGAAAAAAATACCAATGTCATATGCAGACTCGGAAATGAAAATAATTATATAAATAGTCTGGATGTTTATCAATTAGACTACGAAATAAATAAATTTCTTTCCTTAAATTTGCAACAAAAAACGAGTCTTAAGATTGGCGAAATAATTGATGGTAAAGTTGATGGTCAATACGGCTCTCACATAAATGTAAAAATACATCCCAAAGAAACAGGCATATTAAAATTCTCATTTTCTCCGAGAGGAGGAGATGGCATTCTTGTTTTTATGCATAGGGGTATAATACATTCAACAAAACTTTTACCAGCTAAAAAGACTTATGATGTAGTAGCAGTTTATGTTGAAAAAGATAAAACTGAAACATTTACATTCATTCCTCTTGGTGGACTCAATTATCCACTTAGACTTGATTTCCAATTAAGTAAACTTTTAGCTGACAATATGGCATAGGAAAATATATATGGAAAGAAAAACAGCAGGAATTATTGTTGACGAAGCAACTGCTCAACGTTTCTCTGAAGAAGCGTTAGCAGAAATGATGAATTCAAATGACTATCTAAATATGAACACTCACACTATCGTGGTTGAAAAAGATGGTCAAATGATTGAAATTGAAGTGCCAATTGATGACATTGATCTTCTTGATGAAATGGATGACGAAGATTTGACAGAAGAAGGCGAGAGATCTTTAGGAATTATTGAAGCTGATCACGACACTACATCAAATGAAACAGCAACGAAGAAAGAACGTATTGGAATGGCAGTAGTCGATGTTGTTATGGATAGCAAAGAAGGCAAACTTAATATAGTTTGTCCATATACTGGAAGTCCGAATGTTTATCATATAAGTTCCACTACTTGGGCAAGCTATGAAACAGATGAACCTTTCAAAGTTAGAATTAAGATGATGGATGAGGAAGACTAATCTTCCTCATTCTCTTCATCCTCTAAAATCACTCCAAATCCAAGATTAGATTTATCTTCTAATTCTTGGATTTTTTCTTCTATATAGGCTAATTTGTCTTCTATATTTTTTAGTATATTTTTGATGTCTTTTGAATGTCTACTTGAAGATTCTAAACTGGCACTACATATTTCAGCAACTTCAGACATAGAAATTGTTTCTTTTTGAATCTTTTCGTTTAATTCGTTAAGTCTATTCTGTGTCATTATCCCCTCCTCAATTTTGGCTTTGGATATGATGAGTTATTTTCAGCCTGTGGACAATTGATAATTAAATTAATAATCTTATCTAATTTCTCTTTTCCAGCTCTTGCCTCATCAGAAACTAAAGCTGCTTCTGCTAAAACAGAACGTAAATCGTATAACTCTGTTAATAACATATCCCTGTCTATATTTATTTTCATAATGCTTTTGCCAACACTGCACAGATTTATTATATCAAATAACGAAATTTTAGGATGTATAGTTAGTCCAGGAATTTTGTCAGATACTAAGCTTGTTTTTACAAAAGATTA
>SXGQ01512854.1_pt1 | contig 14238 bp, 11 predicted proteins | sample 3178371 | NCBI WGS metagenome assembly SXGQ01 (sample SAMN11356859, study PRJNA531348) | freshwater metagenome | isolation source: freshwater sample F1-20 | place: China: Fuxian Lake, Yuxi | collected 2017-12-25
GCACCGTCGAGCACCAGAATGCGCTGTTTCAAGATGGCACGGAGGCTGTCCTCCAGGGGACAGGGAAGGCGGGAAGAAGCGTTGCGCGCGTTCATCGCGGGGCCTCTGATTCAAAAGCAGAAAACCCGCCATTATATGCGGCGGCGCGCAGTTCCCAAAGTCTGTTCGATGACACCCCAGTCCAATTTTTCGAGCGGGGCATTGATGCGCCATTGATCCGGGCCACCCAACTGACGCGCCTGCAGCAGACGCTGTGCTGCCTGAACAGCCGGGACAGTCTCTGTCGAGGCCGATAAAACCGCTGTCGTGTGCGGTGTCTGCCGTGATACCGGTGCCCGCGGCGTTACAAAACACAGCACATCGGCGCACGACAGCGCAGACTCGGTCATCGCTTCGTCGGGCTTAGGCGGCACCAGAGGCAACAACGCCATGCACCGAACCTGCGTCAGCCACCCCTCCCATTCAGGGCCTGCCAACCACGCGAGTGTCTTGGGAAGATGATCATCCAGAAAAGCCTCGATGAACAGCCGGTCAGGACGTCGCATGCGCAGGGTGCGGGCCACATGGGTTTTCAGCACCATCCTGCCATTGCAACAGGCGCAGTCATGGGCCAGATGGATGACATGGGCGCCTTCGGAGCGGCAACGCGGTCCGTCAGCTTGTGTGTTCAGCTCATCCTGCGCTTGCTCACCCTGGTTGACGGTCTCTCCGCGCGTGATGAAAGTCCAGCGCTGTCCGTCGGGAACCTGTGAAGCCCACTGCTCAAGCAAGCGGGTTTTACCGCTGCCCGGATTGGCCGCAAGCACGAGTACGGGTACCGCCGGGACCGTGTATGCTACTTTCACTGCCGCAGACGCAGCGGCAGTAGGCGCCACATCAGCGTGACCGGTCTGATCTGACCCGGGCTGTCCACCTGCGCTCACGCTCGGCGCGAGCTTCGGCTGGCCTCAACTCCCAATTGCTTGAGCTTGCGGTACAGATGGGTGCGTTCAATACCGGTCTTCTCAGCCAGGCGGGTCATGCTGCCGTTTTCCTGATTGAGGTGGTATTCGAAGTAGATTTTTTCAAACTGGTCGCGCACTTCGCGCAACTGCTGGGACAGGTCCAGCGCAGCCAATGCATCGATTGCCAGTTCAAGTGCGGTCTTCTCTGGCTCCTGCTGGGCGGCTGCCGCATGAGATGCCTGCAGTGCGGCACCGATGGCTGCGGCTTCGTCGCGCAATTCCCTCTGTCTGCGACCTTTGGCCAGCGCGTCAGCCACCGTACCCAAAAGCTTTTGCAGGGCGATGGGCTTTTCGAGAAAGTCCATCGCACCGATACGGGTCGCCTCCACGGCGGTGTCAATGGTGCCGTGACCGGACATCATCACCACCGGCATGGTCAACTGTCCTTTGGAGGACCACTCGCGCAGCAGGGTCACACCGTCTGTGTCGGGCATCCAGATGTCGAGCAGAACAAGTTCGGGAACAAGCTGGTCGCGATGCGCACGCGCCTGATGCGCATTTTCGGCGAGGAGCACTTCGTGCCCTTCGTCACCTAGAATCTCCGAGAGCAATTCCCGGATTCCGATTTCGTCATCCACCACCAGAATATTGGCCATGCGCTGTAGGTCTCTCTAACGATGCTGCGTCATTCTAGCGGTTCTTTTGTATTTTCGCCCTCAGCCAATCGAAGGAATGTAATTTCAATCGCGGCGCCCGCTGTTTCGCCCGCTGAATTGGTCCGGTTGCGCAAACTGATTCGGCCCCCGTGTTCATCCACGATTTTTTTGACGATGGCCAGACCCAACCCCGTGCCACCGGCCTTGTTGGTGACATAGGGCTCAAATGCCCGCGCCATCATTTCCGTTGCAAAACCGCTGCCGTTGTCGGCGATGACCAGCTTGACTGCCTGCTGCGCTCCGCTTGAGTTTCGCTGTGCAGTCAACAGCTCCGTGCGTATCTCGACGCGACCATCCGGCTTATTGTTGACCGAGTCGTGCGCGTTCTGCAACAGGTTGTGGATGACCTGCCGCAACTGGGTGGCATCGCCTTCCACCAGCGGCAGTGAATCGGCCAGCAACGGCAATACCCGCTGCCGTATCTCGGGGCGGTCCGGATCCGCATGCCCATAGAGTCCCAACACGTCATGCACCAGCTCATTCAAATCCAGCGGCTTGAGTTCCGTTGCAGGCATGCGCGAATAATCGCGGAACTCATCGACCATCCGCTTCATGGCACCCACCTGGTTGACGATGGTTTTGGTGGCGCGCGTCAATATGCCCAGATGCTGTTCATCCAGACTGCTGGCCAGCTTCATCTGCAGGCGCTCGGCCGACAATTGTATGGGGGTCAGCGGATTCTTGATCTCGTGCGCCAGCCGCCGCGCCACCTCTGCCCACGCCACGGCGCGTTGGGCCGACACCAGCTCGGAGATGTCGTCACACACCATCACGTAGTCCGCATCACCGCCCACATTCATGCGACTGCCGCGAACCAGCAGCATCTTCATGCTGTTGGGGTCGTCGTGCCGGGGCAGTTCTATCTGTCGCTGCCAACTCGGGCTGTCCTGCGTTTCATCCAGATCTGCGAACGCAGCCCGGATACTGACGGCAAAGCCTTCCATACCCTCAAATTCATCAATCGGACGACCCGTCAGCTTGGCCAGGTCGCGCTCAAAAATCCGCTGCGCACCGTTGTTGTAGACACGCAGATGAAAATCGCGGTCCAGCACCAGCACGCCGGCAGACAGGCTGCCGAGCAGCCGCTTCAAAAACTCGTTGGCCCGCGTCACGTTCATCTGGTGCGTCTCCAGACGCTCGCGCGCTTCTGCCAATTGCATCGTCATGCCATTGAAAGAGTCCACCAGTTCACGCAGTTCGGCATCGGCGGTCACGGGCTTCATGGGCTGAAAATTTCCCCCTGCCACCGCCCGGGTGCCATCGGCCAACCACAAGATGGGCGCAGCCAGACGTGAGGACAACCAGAACGCCACGGCGATGGCAAGAAACACCGTCAGAAACATGGCCAAGGTGAGGGTGACGCCATAAATCTTTCGCAACCCGGCCTTAGACAGCATCAGTTCCTGATAGTCCCGATAGGTTCGCTGCACCGACTGGGCCTGCTGAGAGAGCGTGCCCGGCAACTTCACGACAGCCATGACATAGCGGGGCTGTGCGTTCAGTCCCAGGCGCTCATTGGGCAGGGCCGCGATGACGCGAATGTGGATGTCAGCGAGATCATCGGAGGCTTCGTTTTCCAGACGGGCATAGGGCCTGCCTGGCGGTATCTGTCGCAAGGTGGCTGCGCCGGGCGCCTCAGCGGTCAGCGTCGCCAGACTGTCGGTGGTGGAAAACAGCACGCGTCCGGAGTTGCTCAGCAAGCTGAGCTCATCAAGGCTGTTGGCATCCCGCAGGCGGCTCAACATCAGCCCCTGTTGCTCATCGGCGGCCAGCGCCAGCTCCTGCGCAATGGCCAGCGTCCGGTTGCGGGCATCAGCCATCTGGTTATCGACGGCCAGACGCCCGAGGTTCAGACCGGCCTCCAGCGCGCTGTCAACCCGAACGTTAAACCAGCTGTCCAGACTGCGCGCCAGAAACTGGACGGACACCACGTACAGCAGCAGCCCCGGTACCAGGCCCATCAGCGCAAACGACAGCGACAGCCTGACCAGCAGGCGCGATCCGAAAACGCCTTGGCGGTAACGCTGCACCAGCCGAAACACGAGCAGAAGCACCAGCAGCAGCAGCCCGCCCGCCGCCAGTCCGTTCAACAGCACCAACGTTGAATAGTTCTCGTCGAACAGCGAATTGCTGGAGGATGCAGAAGCCAGCAAAAACATGAGGATGCCGCTGAAGGCACCAAGTACCACGAGGGCATAGCGCAGCGGACGGGTGGCTTGAAGCAGGGGGTTCATGGCGTACCGGAGACAGAGGGTTCCGGCGGTGTGAACACAAAGCGCCTCCAGTCTGAGGCCAGCGTCCATTCGCGGTTGGTCATGGCATTGATCTGGAAGGGCTTGGGCAGTTGGCTCACATCCAGACGCATGCGCACCGCCACCTCATACTGCGACCCGGGTTTCAGCTCCGAACGCGCAGCCAGCCGCAGCCGGCTGACCCTGCTGATCATGTTGATGGCTTCGGGCAGGGAGTTGAAACGCTGGGTCAGGGAGCCGGACGCCACGCGATACTGCTGCGTCAATGCGTTGTATGACAATCGGTTGACCTGGGTGAGCGATACAGTCTTTTCGTTGAACCAGTACCAGCGCGGTCGCGCGATTTCCACTTCGGTCAGGAAAATCAAGGGCAAGCCCTTGCCCACCGCGTCTTCAAGTCGCTGCCCCAGCTCCATCTGAAAGCTGGCATTCAGCGTCCACGTCGCTTCTGCACCTTCACCCGACACTTCCAGTCGGGCATCCTGCACCACGATGCCATCGGCCCGGGCTGCAAACGACAGGACGAGCAGCAGCGTCGCTGTCATCAACCATGACAACAAGCACCGGGAAAATCCGGTGATATCTGTATGCCCCACCCTGCCTGAACAATTCATGCCTGCGTGAGGGGAGGCTTCTGCAGTCTCGCATAGAAAAATCCGTCATGTCCCGGACCGTTGTGTTGCGCTTGGGGCAACACAAGACCCGGGGACGGCAAAGCGACGGCTTCGGGGTGTCGCCCCATGAACCGCGCCAGCAGATGCTCGCCCTCTTCTCCGAATATCGAACACGTCACGAGAAGCAATGTACCACCCGGCTTGAGCACCGACCAAAGAACATCCAGCAATTTCATCTGCAACTGCGACATCGCTGCAACATCCCCCGATCGACGTAACCATCGGATATCCGGGTGACGGCGGGTTACACCCGAGCCCGTACAGGGAACATCGGCCAAAATGGCATCAAACGGCTTTCCGTCCCACCAGGTATCGGGGGCTGCGGCGTCAGCCGCCTTCAAGGTCACCCCCGAGGAGAGCAGACCCAGACGTCGCAGATTGTCCGACACACGTTGCATGCGTTTGACATCCACATCCAGAGCCAGCAGGTCCAGATCAGCAAGCTCCAGCAAATGCCCGGTCTTGCCGCCGGGCGCACAACAGGCGTCCAGCACCCGCATCCCGTCCCGTACGTCCAGCAGCGGGGCTGCCCTCTGCGCAGTCAAGTCCTGAACCGACACGTGCCCATCGGCGAAGCCCGGTATGCGGGACACCGGAACCGGCTTAGGTAGCCAAACCGCCTGTCCGTCCAGCGCTCTGGCCTCGAGCCCTTCCCGTTCACAGGCCTGCAAAAACGCATCAACGGTGCAGCGGCGACGGTTGACCCGCAGCACCAACGGCGGCTGTCCGTATGAGGCGCTCAATACCTCCCGCCAACCGGAGGGCTGCTCTTTCTGCAATTTTTTGACCCACCACGCCGGAAAACCCCAGCGCGCAGCCAGATCACTGTCGCTGCGGGAGAACAGGGCGTCTTTTTCGCGGTAAAAACGGCGCAGGCAGGCATTGATCAGTCCTTTACCGGGGCGCAGCGCCACTTGGCTGTCGGCCGCCACTACCGTCTGATTGACCAGCGTATGCGCCTCATAGCGCTCTTCGGTCGGGTCCACGGCCAAACCCAGACTGGTCGCCAGCAGATAGCCCATACCGATCGGTTTCAAGGGTCTACCACCCGTGAGTTCTGTCAGCACAGCATACGCACGCCCCCAGTTGCGCACGGCGGTGTAGGAAATATCCTGCACGGCAGCGCGTTGGGCAGGATCGGCCATGGTCAGAATCCCATCGGACATGACGTCACTGAGCGAACGCCCCCTGTCCATGACCTGTTCCAGTACATAAGCGGCTGCCAGCAGACTGGCCGCCAGCGAGTCATGCGGCAACGGGTGGTTGATGTCCCGGGTCATGCGGGAGTATTTCCGCCAAGCTGCATGCCTGGTTTGAGAGTGACAGAAGCGAGTGCCTGATGGGCAAGCATACGCCTGCCGCCGGGTCGTTGGGCAGAGGCAAAGCACACCGCCTGGCTGCTGGATGCAGGCGATGTACCGTTTTCAGCTCGCGCGTCCCGTCCCCCGCAGACCACCGTAATACCGTCGCTGGTGACGGCCAATACCGTGCCGGGCACCGGCATACGCGACTGGCTGTCGTTCTTCACCTCGACGACGCGCGCATCAAACAGCTTGAGGTCAGGATTGTCGGATGCGCTGTCCAGACATTCAAGCGGTAACCGGGTGACGCTGCCGGGCTGCGGGTCAAATGCGGCTGCACGATTGCGTACCTGCGTTGCTGTCTGCGTCCAGTCAATACGCGACTCTTCCCGGTTGATCTTGTTGGCATAGGTGACACCGATCTCCGGTTGTCGCGTACGTGTGAGTCTGCCAGCCTGCAGATCGGAGAGGGCAGCCACAATCTCGGCAGCGCCGAGCGCAGCCAGGCGGTCATGCAGTTGACCGGTGGTGTCTGTTGCGATGTCGATGGCGGCCATGCGCAGCATGTCGCCGGTGTCGAGGCCTTCATCCATCTGCATGATGGTGATGCCGGTCTGCAAGTCTCCGGCCTCAATGGCCCGGTGTATGGGCGCCGCCCCGCGCCAGCGTGGCAGCAGGCTGGCATGGATGTTCAGACAACCGTGCAGGGGCAGATCAAGCACCGACTTGGGCAGGATCAGTCCGTAGGCTGCAACCACCATCACGTCAGGCCGGCCCGCGCCGTCCGGGTTCATCAAATAGTCGAGTGTCTGCTGTGCCTGCTCGCCACTGCGCAGTTTTTCCGGTTGAAGGACAGGCAAGCCCAATTGCAGCGCCAGCTGCTTGACCGGTGAGGCCTGCAATTTCATGCCGCGCCCGGCCGGACGGTCTGGCTGCGTCAGCACACAGACCATGGTGTGACCGGCATCCGACAGCGATTGCAAAGCGGAGGCGGCGAATGCCGGGGTGCCGGCAAACACCACCCTCACGCTTTTTGCCTTTCCTGCTTTTTCAGCTTTGTGCGGATACGATTTTGCTTGAGCTCAGACAGATATTCGACAAAGACCTTGCCGTCCAGATGGTCGATTTCGTGCTGTATGCACACTGCCAGCAAACCATCTGCCTGCAGCTCAAAGCTTTCACCCTTGAGGTTCTGGGCGCGTACCCGGATGACGGCCGGGCGCACCACTTCGTCATAAATTCCGGGAACCGACAGGCAGCCTTCCTCGTAAGGTGATGTTTCAACGCTGGATTCGATGATCTCCGGATTGACGAGGACTTTGAGTTCATTGTGCTGCTCGGATACATCTGCCACGAGCATGCGGACATGATGATCCACCTGCGTGGCCGCCAGTCCGATACCGGGTGCGTCATACATGGTTTCTGCCATGTCGGCCGCCAGCCGGGCCAAGGCATCATCAAACCGGGTGACCTGTTTGGCCACGATTTTCAGTCTTGGGTCGGGATAGCGCAGAATCGGCAAAAGAGCCATGTTTCATTTCCTGTAGAGCGGGCTGAAGACGCCAAGCGCAGCATTTTCTGCGCAGCCGTCTTCTTCACTCCTTCATTTTACATCCAGCACCACCATGACCCAAGACCCTGACCCACAAAGCGTCGACAAACTGTCAGCCTGTCTGCATTTTTTGTTGCACCCGGCACTGAGCGCTGGCGAAAAACGCCTGCTCGCAGATGCCATCCGCTTTCCCCAAGAGGCACTGCTGGCGCAGCCGCCGATCTCATTGAGCGCCACAGTCGGCCAGCCCCGGGGGAGCGAGCCGGGCGAACTTGCCTTTCATCCATCGCCGCTGTCGGAACCGCAATCTAAACGATGGGAACAATGGCGATCTCCATTGGGACGCATCCGCACGGCTGCCGACTTTATCGGGTCCTGGTTGCAAGCCACTCCGACAGCCGGCGCACGGCGACATTGGGTGTGTTACTGGGATACAGACTATCCGCCCCTGCTGCGCAATCTGGCACGACCGCCGTGGCTGCTGCTGCTTGAAGGCGAACTCCCGGATGTGAATGCGCCAACGCTGGCCATGGTGGGCAGTCGCAACGCAACCCGGGCCGGATTGCGCCGTGCCCGCGAGTTTGCATCCGAACTGTCAGCAGGCGGTTGGGTGATTGTCAGCGGCATGGCCAAGGGGATCGACGCTCAGGCACACGCGGGCGCTCTGGATGCAAACGGTCCCACCATTGCCGTGCTCGGTTGCGGCATCGATGTGACCTATCCACCCGAAAATGCGTCCCTGCGCAGTGCCATCCTGTCGGCTGGGGGGCTGCTCATGTCCGAATACCCACCGGGAACGCCTCCAAACGAACGGTTCTTTCCCGCACGCAACCGCATCATCGCCGGCTTGTCGCAAGGTGTGCTCGTGGTAGAGGCCGCCGTGCGGTCCGGCTCACTGATCACTGCCCATCAGGCCAATGAATTGGGCCGGTCTGTCATGGCCATACCGGGCTCAATTGACACACCGCAGGCCCGCGGCTGCCACCAGATGATCCGGGAAGGCGCGCGGCTGGTCGAAACCCTCAGTGACATCCTTGAAGAACTTCAAGGCGTGACCGCAAAAACTCCGGCAACCCCACCTGCCAACCGTCGCAAACGCAACCGGACCACGCCCACGCTCTGGAATGAGCCCGCGCAGGCGTCTGATTTAGATCCGTCGCTTCGCAAGCTGTTGTCGGCGCTGAACGGCCAACCCATGCAATTTGACGATATTTCAATAACTTGCAATTTTCCCGCGCAACAGTTGTCGGCCGCCCTCACACAACTGGAAATGGCAGGGCTGCTGGAGGCCAGGCCGGGTCAATGGTGGGCTCCGGTATGAGCCATTCCCTGCTTCTGGTGCTGCCCTGGTCCGCAAGTGCGCTTGCAAAATGTTTTACCACCCCCTTACACTCTGGCGCGATGAAATGCCCGAAAGCTGTCAATTGAACGATACCGCCCCCAAAACACTGGTCATAGCTGAAAAGCCATCCGTGGCCGCCGACATTGCCCGGGCCCTGGGCGGTATGACCAAACACGACGATTTTTTTGAAAACGACGACTATGTTGTTTCGTCAGCCGTCGGCCATCTGCTCGAAATCGCCGCACCCGAAGCCTTCGAAGTCAAGCGGGGCAAATGGAGCTTTGCCAACTTGCCGGTGCTGCCCGATTATTTCGATCTCAAGCCCATCGCCAAAACAGAAAGCCGTCTCAAAGTCCTGTCCAAATTGCTCAAACGCAAAGACGTCGCCCGTGTCATCAACGCATGTGACGCGGGGCGGGAAGGTGAACTGATTTTCCGGCTCATCATGCAGCATGCCAAAAGCCAGAAACCGGTGTTCCGCTTGTGGCTGCAGTCCATGACACCAGCTGCCATCCGCGACGCCTTCAAGGCACTTCGCACGGATGCTGACATGCAGCCGCTGGCCGACGCCGCGCGCTGCCGTTCCGAGGCTGACTGGCTGGTCGGTATCAACGGCACACGGGCCATGACCGCTTTCAACAGCAAAGAGGGCGGTTTTTACCTGACCACAGTGGGCCGCGTGCAAACCCCGACACTGACCATCGTGGTGGAGCGCGAAGAAAAAATCCGCAAATTTGTTCCACGCGCCTACAGCGAAATAAAAGCCTCTTTCAAAGCGGCTGCGGGTGTTTATGAGGGTAAGTGGTTCGATCCGCAATTCAAGAAAGGCGACGACCCCGATGCGCGCGCTGACCGACTCTGGGATCCTGCCAAAGCAGCCGAGATCGTCAAGGCCTGCACCGACAAAACGGGTGTGGCCACCGACGAGAGCAAGCCGTCGACTCAGATTGCACCGCAGTTGTTTGACCTGACGACCCTGCAACGCGAGGCCAACAGCCGGTTCGGTTTTTCCGCCAAAAATACGCTGGGTCTGGCTCAGGCGCTGTACGAAAAACACAAGGTACTGACCTATCCGCGAACCGACTCAAAAGCACTGCCGGAAGATTATCTGGGCACCGTGATCAAGACGCTGGAGGCCTTGGTGCAAGGCGCGTCTGACAAACCCGACGTTGCCCAATACGCCAAGCCGCACGCACCGTTTGCAAAAACCATTTTGGCCAAAGGCTGGGTCAAGCCCAACAAACGGGTATTTGACAACAGCAAGGTATCGGACCACTTTGCCATCATCCCGACACTGCAGACACCTAAAAACCTGTCCGAGCCCGAGCAGAAGCTGTATGACCTGGTAGTACGCCGATTCCTCGCGGTTTTCTATCCGGCCGCCGAGTTTCTGGTCACCACCCGCATCACGAAGGTGGATCAGCACGCGTTCCGTACCGAAGGAAAGGTGCTAACCGAACCGGGCTGGCTGGCCATTTACGGCAAGTCCGGCAGCGACGAGAACGACACGCTGGTGGCCATCAAACCGTCCGAGAAAGTACCGGTTGAGTACATCGAGAAAATCGATCTCTTCACCCGCCCGCCTGCCCGCTATTCCGAGGCGACGTTGCTGTCAGCCATGGAGAGCGCCGGCAAACTGGTGGACGACGATGAACTGCGCGAGGCCATGGGAGAAAAAGGGCTTGGCACACCGGCCACGCGCGCAGCCATCATCGAAGGTCTGTTGGCAGAAAAATATCTGGTGCGCGATGCACGCGAGTTGATACCGACTGCCAAGGCCTTCCAGTTACTCACGCTGCTGCGCGGTCTGGGTGTCAAGGAATTGACCATGCCGGAGTTGACCGGCGAATGGGAATTCAAGCTCAGTCAGATGGAGAAGGGACGACTCTCGCGCGACACTTTCATGAGCGAGATTGCCAGCATCACGCAAAACATTGTTGACCGCGCTAAAAACTACACCGAGGCCACCATCCCCGGCGATTATGCAACGCTGAAAACGCCGTGCCCCAAATGCGGAAGTGTGGTCAAGGAAAACTACCGCCGCTTCCAGTGCACCAACACCGAAAAATGTGACTTTTCCATTTCAAAAGTACCGGGTGGACGACAGTTCGAGGTTGAAGAGGTCGAACAACTTCTGCGCGAACACTCGCTCCCCATGCTCGATGGTTTCCGCAGCAAAATGGGACGACCCTTCTCGGCGGTACTCAAGCTCACGGACGAATTCAAGCTCGAGTTTGACTTCGGCCAGGGATCGGGCGGTGATGGCGATGACGAGGAGGCTCCCGACTTTTCTGACAAAGAACGGGTGGGTACGTGCCCGAAATGCGGTTCAGGTATTTTTGACAACATCAACAGCTATGTCTGCGAAAAGTCCTTGGGCCCCGCCAAATCGTGCGACTTCAAGTCGGGCAAGGTGATTCTGCAGCAACCCATCGAGCCTGCGCAGATGAACAAGCTGCTGGAAACGGGCAAGACAGACCTGTTGACGCGTTTTGTGTCTTCCAAGACACGCAGGTCATTCAAGGCTTATCTGGTCTTGGGCAAGGACGGCAAGGTCGGTTTCGAATTTGAAGCGCGTGAGAAAAAACGCCCTGGCAAAACAGCCGCGAGCAAGTCCTGAGGCAAGGGCGGGCACCGTCCCGCCCACCATGCGCTGATAATGTCAGCAGTCAACGCGGCCCACGTCAACCCCCGCGACCCGAAACCGGTCGCAAACCAGATGGATACCAACGGGTTTCCCCGGTCGTCAATGGCCGGGCCGACCGCCGGCAATCGATCGGGCCACATGGTGCGGATGGCGCTTCGACCGCCCGTCACCTCCAACGGCGGAATACCTGCAAACGCAGACTGCAGACGCTGCATGTTTTGCTGGTGAGCCATCTCGCTGACCTCCGAGTCCAATGCGGGTCGTTCGTAGGTAGCCCCAATCAGCCATGTAGCGGGTTCTGGCTCGATTGCATAGGCAGCCCCAGACACAACCCTCCGAAGCCTTGCAGGTGCCTTTACGAGGCTTACCTGGCCCTTTACCGACCGGGACTGCACAGCAGGTTGAGCAAAAAGCTCAAGACTGTGCCTTGCAGCTGCAATGACGACCCTGTCGTACCGCATTGTTTCGACTGCCTCAGTGGTGGCCGTCAGCACTTCACAAGCCCCGTCGGGCACAAGCCGGATGGAGGTAACCTGCATACCCATCCGCAACTCCACCTTTGAAGAGGACAGCAGCGCCTTGCACCACGCCACCGGTTTGACCCAGCCGGCTCTTCTGAAGAACAGCCCGCCTCGCAAAGGGGTGATTCCAAGGTCTTGGGCAATAGCTGCCGCCTCTTTCCACTGCATGACAGAGTGCAAGTGTGTCAGACGCTCAAACGTTTCGCGCGTCCTGATTTCATCCTCGTCGCTGTCACAGATCTGGACGTGCCCGTCACAAGCCCAATCCTCGCCACATGTCAGCAAACCAGCGTGTGTCAACTGTTCAAGAGAAGAGAGGGTGGCTTCGATGCCGTATCGGCTCAAGCGGGACATGGGTGCATCGTCGCGGGAAACGTGTGCGTGAAATGCACCCGCCGGATTGCCCGATGCACCGCTACAGATATCGGGCGCGCTATCGATGAGGGTCACTCGCCAACCCTGCATGGCCAGTGCACTGGCCACATGAATGCCGGCAATGCCGGCACCAATGACCGCAACCGTGTTGCAGTTCTTCTCCACACCGTCAGTCACACTGGCACACACCGCATCTCAAGCGGGCGAAATCAGGCAATGCGTCGCTGGCCTGTTGATTGCTCGGACGATTGTTGAATTCGTTCGAACAAAGCCTGGAACTGCTGTGTGATCTTGTGCGACGGATCCATGTCAATCATGGGCCGGGACTGTTCGTGGCTTTCTTTGATCTTCACGGACGAGGACAGGTAAGGCTCAAGCAGGGGCAGGCCTTCGTCGAGCATTTCAGTGACCAACTGCTGGGGTAAGCTGGCGCGTGCCTGGAACTGGTTGACCACGATGCCCTCCAGTTTCAAGCTGGAATTGTGATCCCCGCGGATTTCTTCCAGATTTTCCATCAGGGTATACAAGGCACGACGTGAAAAGTTATCGCAATCAAACGGAATGAGAACACTGTCAGCGGCAATCAGCGCGGAACGTGAGTAGAAATTCAGTGACGGAGGGGTGTCGATAAAAATCTGGTCAAAGTTTTTCAGTTCATTCAGTGAATCACGCAACTTGAAAATTTTGTAACGCGATTCCAGCTTGGATTGCATCTCTTCCAGACTGGGATGACTTGGCAGCACATACAGATTTTCATACGACGTTGAATAAATCAGGTCTTCTGTTTTCTTGCTGCGCAACTTGAAATTCAATGTCTGATCAAAAAAATCAGCCAATCCTACTTCGAGTTCGTCACCTGATTTGCCCAGCAGGTACTGCGTGGAATTGCCCTGCGGGTCGAGGTCTACCACCAGAGTGCGCAGTCCTGATTTCGCACTGATGGCAGCCAGATTGCAAGTGATGGTGGATTTGCCGACACCACCTTTTTGGTTGAATACGACCCGTTTCATTTTGCTCTCCTCAGATATCCACGTTGGCTGCCAACAGGGCGTTGGTCTCGATAAAGGCCCTGCGCGGTTCCACATCATCGCCCATCAAAGTAGAAAAGATCTGATCGGCTGCAATGGCATCTTCGATCTGCACCCGCAATAGACGGCGTACACTCGGATCCATCGTGGTTTCCCACAACTGGTCTGGATTCATTTCACCCAGACCTTTGTAACGCTGTTTGCTCACTGCATTTTCCGCCTGCTGCAACAACCAGTTCATGGCTTCACCAAACTCGGTGACCGCCATCGTTTTGGCTTTGTCGCCTTCGCCGCGGGAAATGAGAGCGCCTTCACCCAGCAGACCCTTGAAGGTGGCTGCAGCGTTATGCAAGACAGGATAATCGGCACCATGCACGAAATCGGAATCAATCAAGCTGACTTTCACATTACCGTGATGCTTGCGGTGAATCATCACCTGATGCTTATCCAGACGTTCGTCGTATTGTGCAAAAACGGCGTACTCAGTCGGATTCAAAACCGCTCTGAGATGATCTGCAGACTGCTGTGTCTGCGCTGCGTCATCCAGTTGCAGTTCAACACCCTGAACAATGGCACGCAGAACCGCCTCGTCAATAACCCGTGACAATCGCCTGACCACGGCATCAGCCAAGGCAAACTGTGAAGCCAATGTGCTCAGTGCATCACCGGAAATTTCCGATGCTCCTGCACGCGGCAGCAATCGCGCCTCCTTGAGAGCCAGACGCAACATGTATTCGGTCTCTTCATGTTCGTCTTTCAGATATCGCTCTTCTTTTCCGTGCTTGATCTTGAACAGCGGTGGTTGAGCGATATACACATATCCACGCTCAATCAATGCCGGCATCTTGCGATACAGCAAGGTGAGCAGCAGCGTGCGGATGTGGGC
>SXGQ01191405.1_pt1 | contig 14236 bp, 15 predicted proteins | sample 3178371 | NCBI WGS metagenome assembly SXGQ01 (sample SAMN11356859, study PRJNA531348) | freshwater metagenome | isolation source: freshwater sample F1-20 | place: China: Fuxian Lake, Yuxi | collected 2017-12-25
ATTCGGGCCGGTGTCGCCCTCGCCGATGCGTTTGTGGTCACGGGTCGGCGGCATTAATGCAAAGTTTTTGCCGTCGGCAAAAAGTATCAGAGAGACCTCACGGCCGAACAGACACTCTTCAAGAACGATTGTCGATGCAGCGTCCGCCCCGACCAGCGACTCAAGCTCGTTGATCTCATTGATCGCCTCGGAACGGTCGCGGGCGACCACCACGCCTTTCCCGGCCGCGAGCCCATCTGCCTTTACGACGACCGGTCTCGAAGCGTCACCGAATCGGCCCGTCTCGAGAAGCTCAATAGCTTCTGTCGGTGACATTGCGACGGCATAGTCAGCCGTCGGAATACCGTACCTTTTCATGAAATCCTTCGCAAACGCTTTGCTTGCCTCGAGCCTCGCCGCCGCCTTCGAAGCTCCAATGATCTTTAACCCGCGGGCCTCGAATTCATCAACCGCGCCAAGCGCCAGCGACGTCTCGCCGCCAACAAATGTCAGGTCGATGGCTTCGCTTTCCGCGAAATCGGCAAGCCGCCCGATCTCATAGGGCTTGATGTCAACCAGCTCGGCGATGGATGCGATGCCTGCGTTCCCATTTGCGCAGTAGATCTTTGTCACCCGTTGGCTTTTTGAAAAGGCATAACAGATGGCGTGCTCGCGGCCGCCGGAACCGATAACCAGAATTTTCATACGCTTCGACAATCTTTACAGAGAAATCAGGCCAATTCAAATCCCATTACCTTGACATGGATTAGCTAATTTTATAACTTCTGTTTTTGTTCCCGCATGGCCCTCTCCCCGCACAAGTTGGCTAGCACTCCCGGATGCCGGCCGCAGTGAAAAGGGCATTTACTACATTTCCCGGCCAGAAGGGTTCGGCTGCCGATCGCGTTTTTTGCGGTCAGAATTTTCATTGACGATTAAGAGGTAGGGCATGTCAGAGAACGGCTTCTCAGAATCATTCAACGTGGCGACGCAGGACAACCCCGGTGAACCGGAGTTTACCGACCAGACGATAAACTGCATCGATTGCCGGGGAGATTTCATCTGGACCGCCGGTGAGCAGCAGTTCTTCTACGATAAAAATCTAAAGAACCCGCCGAAGCGCTGTAAGCCCTGTAAGCAGGCAAAAAATGAACGGATAGCTGCGATCAACGCCGCGCACGAACTTGGCGTTAAACAGCGGATCGAAGTGACGGTCGCCTGTGCCAAGTGCGGCTGCAATACTACCGTGCCGTTCTATCCCTCGCAGGGGCGTCCGGTCTATTGCCGTTCATGTTATTTGGAACTGAATCCTTCGCTACTGCCGCCCCATCAATAATCACTAGCCGCCTACATGCACATTCGGGCGGAGTTCCGGATCGGTCTCGGCCTGTCTTAGGATCTCACGTGTAACAGGTGCCGTATCGCCCTCACCAAACAAAATGTAGCGGGCAAGGTACATTATCGGGTTGCCCTCGCTCCATCCGAAATAAACGTGGGGTATCTTGCCGGTCCTATCGCGAAGATCGAGCAGCAAAGCTGCGATCGCGTTCGGCACAGCCGGCGATTCCGTCCGAAGTATCTTGTAGCCGTCCACATCTACGCCGCGAATGTTGATCGTGCCCTTGAACTCAGACGCGTCTCCAAGATCGACCTCATAGAAGATCACCGGATCGGTCGAGGGAATGTGGTTGTCGATACGCTTTTCGTGTTCCTTGAAACGGTATTCGACAACGTTGCCGACCTCGCGACGGTTGGTCACAATTCGAATATCGCCCTCGGCCATCTCCTTGATGAACTCGAGAGCCGTCTCGTCGTATTCGATCTTATCGATGCGCAGTTCCGTCGTCCGCAATGCTCGCGAGACGAACGAAGTGACGATGATCCCTATTATGAAGAGTGTCGCGATCTGGATGCCGCTCGGCTGTGCGACCATGTTTGCTATGGTCGTATAGCTAAAGATCAGAGTGATGATCAGAAACGCTATCCACTTCTTTTCGTTCTTTCGCTTTGCCGAAATGGTTACTGCGACCGCCGCCGAGGTCATCAGCATCAGAACGCCTGTCGCATAGGCTCCGCCCTGGGCCGAGACACTTGCCTCAAAGAAGATCGTGACGACGATACAAATGGCCGAAAAAACGATAACAAGCGGACGCGTTGCACGCGCCCAGTCCGGAGCCATACCGTAACGCGGCAGATATCTCGGTACGATGTTGAGAAGACCTGCCATCGCCGAAGCACCCGCGAACCATAGTATGACGATCGTCGAAAGGTCGTAGGCAGTGCCGAATGCCGGCCCGAGATATTCGTGTGCGAGATAGGCTATTGCACGCCCATAAGCCTTTCCGCCGGGACCGATCTCCGATTGCGGAACAAGCATCGTTGTAATAATGCTCGACCCGATCAGGAAAAAGCTCATTATCACGGCGGCACCTGTTAGCAGTTTCTTCCCGCCTCGGATGCGGCCCTCAATATGTGCCTTAACGTCATCCGGAGCCTCAGATCGATCAACCTGCGTCGTGTGAAAGGCAACAAGCTGCGACTTCTTGACCTCGACCTCGCTTTTGATCAGCGGCATCACAACCACACCGGTCTCAAAGCCGGAAAGCCCAAGTGCGAGCTTTGGAAATGTCAGCAACGACGCGGCGATGAGCATGAAAATGCTCCCGTTTACGTTTGGCTGCGTCCAGAGAAGTGCGCTCCAGTTGGGAATGATGTCCGGCTGTATCCAGAAAATCTGATAAAGCCCGACGCCGATAGTGACCAGATTGAGTGTTAGAAAGACTACTACAATTCCGACCGCCAACCCGATCACTTCGCTAAAGCCTCGAAGAAAGACCGCACCTAGAAGGACGATCAGAACGAGCGTAACGATAACCTCATGGTGGAGGAAGTGAAGATTCTGATCGACGAACGGATTCTCGATAATATGTTTTGTCGCATCTGCGGCAGAGAGCGTTATCGTGATAATAAAGCTCGTCGCAACGAATCCAAGAAGCGCAAGCACGAACATCTTCCCTTTCCAACGTGAAAGGAGACGCTCGAGCATTGAGATGCTGCCATCGCCGTGCGGGCTTTCCTCGGCGACCCGCCGATACATCGGCAACGCCCCAAAAAGTGTCAGCGAGACGAGAACAAGCGTCGCGAACGGGGATAAGGCTCCTGCGGCAAGTAATGCAATTCCCGGCTGGTACCCGAGCGTGGAGAAATAATCAACGCCCGTGAGGCACATAACCTGCCACCATGAATGTTTTTTGTGGCGACCTTCAGGTTCGTGAGGGCCCTCGACCTCCGGAACTCCTTCGAACATCCATTGGCCGAGTTTGCCGCGCTTCTTCGTTGCCATAAAAAATCAAAAGAACCGCATCCCGACCCTCAGCCGAGATTAGGCTCTTCCAACTAACGTTCATTCAAATAGGCAGCCGTGCCAAAGCCGACCGCTGCAAAACATTCAGAGCATATACCAACGCATGCGTCATTCCAAAACGAAGCGAGATACGGCAATCATCGATCCGGTCTGATAGATCGATCTTCAAGTGGAACGGGCGGATAAGGCCTGAAAAGAAAATGGGCGGCGTCTCCCACACCGCCGCCCGTTTTGGCCGCAAGTCCTCACCCCTTGCGGACCGATGTTCACCGGGGAGGTGAACGCCTCGATTATGCACAATATGGAGAAAAAAAGGAAGAAGTTTTTAAACTTTTCTTAATATTTTGAAAAGTCCCGCTTATACCACGGGTTTTGATATGCCGAAACGGTGAAAACACCGGGGAAACAGACTTCACTGCCCGAACGATCGACCGAGCATAGTGAGTAGGCTCCCGCCGATGCGTCGCTCCCGACCGTTACGTCAAAGATCGCGATCGAACGTCCAAGCGGGTCTTTTGTTAGCAGAATGTTGTTTTCATCAACAACGATAAACGGTGAGTGGGAAAAAAGAATAGGCAGGGGTTGCAATTCATCCGCCAACACAAGCGAAACGGTAAAAGTCTTGCCGGCATTCAGCGGCACGCTCAGTGCCGTCGTTTCGCCATTGAGGCCAATGAGTATCGAAGAATTCCCGACGGATACATCCCCCATGGCAAAAGCGACCGTCTTTCCATTAGCCACCTCAAGTGTTCCGGCCATTGTGCCGCCGCTAATCCCCTCGGGAGCCGTGTTCGAAAAATAGATGTTATAGGTTCCTTCAGGCACCAAACGGAGGCGAACGCTTTCGAGATCTGAATTGATCGAGGAAGTGGTGAAAATCTTTCCGCTCCCGGCATTCTCAAGCCAAATGAATGCAGAGTCATTCAACTTTCCCGCTCGGCCTGCAAAAATTATCTCGACCGAACCGCAGCACTCTTCGTCATCGGGATTTGTGCCGTAGATCTCACGAACGGATGCAATATCGTGTTCCAAAAGCTCGCGTCGGAAAAAAGAACTGACAGAGAAAAGGCCATTGCGGCTGATCTGCGGCCACATCAGGCTTCCGACCGTTGACGAATGGTCGAGGCCAAGCAGGTGCCCGGCTTCGTGCATCAGCACTGTCTCAAGGTCGTATGTGCCGAATGTCCCATCGGTCGAGAATTGATGGCTGGCGTTAAGAACGATGTCGGCTTCGGAGATATTTCCGCTGCGGTCAAAGAAGATCCGTGTGGCGGCGGGCAGGTGATTTCCGTTCTTGCTGAATACCAGCGAATTTTCTGATGTGGATGCGATAGTGATCAGCGAAATGCCATCGCCTCTTGGGCCTGAAGGGCTGACGTTTTGAAGCGGAGTATGAAAGACCTGTAAATTAATGCCTGCTGCGTCGGCCCAACGCTGCAGGCTTCGTTCAATCGCTGCTGCGACATCGCTTCCCCGCTTTATCGATGGGCTCTGATCAGTAAGCGATGTCGAAATGCCTATTCGGATGGTGTTCCCACGCCAACGCAGCTCGGGAATTTCGCCTGACTCTACGGAATCGAGGGATGAAGCAAAGCCCACTTGAGCACTCAGGATGAGCGCTGCCGAAAGGAAAAGACATTTAAGGCTTCGTTTCATTAAAACGAACCGCCGAGAAGATACCTAGTCAGATTCAGAACCAGCAAGGTCCTGGCGATCAATATTCTCAAGATCGGAAAATGCCACGATCAGGAGCAATACGGAGAGTGCAACGGTCGCGAGGAGATAGATAACTGCGATCTGATGCAACGCAATAAGGATTCCGATCACGATCGCAACGCCGACCAACCAAATGAGGGCGGACATCCGCCTGCTAAGCTTTCTTTTTTCAGCCATAAAAAACCTGCCGTTCGATACCGGCAACTTTTAATAATAACCCGATTCCGAAGCCCTTTACAATGTTTGCGTTCGATCGGACACGATCAGTCCTAATCTACAACACGCAGAGGAAGCTCCTCTCGGAGAACCGATGCGGCGCCACTGCCTTCAACGACGGGCGGAAATTGCCTTCGTTCGCGGCCCTTTATCCCGATATCCACAATGTCGTAGGGCTTAAGCTCAATGTCGTTGGTGGGGTCGGTTGCGATCTTTTCCAGGTCGGCCTCGATCACAGAACTCGATCCGCCGTCGCGCCGGAAGATTACTACCCGCGACGCCACACCATTCTTGTCCAGTCCGCCGCCCGCGGCCACCGCACGCGACAGAGTCAGTTCCGATCGGAAAAGCTGCCGGCCCGGCCTTGCAATACCTCCGATCACATAGATCGGGAACGCCTCATTCACATCAACAATATCGCCCGTAAGGATCTGCGGATTGGCCGCCGGGTCGCCCGCGAGAATATCGCTGATCTTTATTCGCAGAGTCTGCGGCGAACCAGCCGCACTCGCTCCCGCGTCGCAGCTCGTGTCGGCCCGGCGAAAGAGCGTTATCTCGCCGCTCGCAAACTCGGTCAATCCGCCGCTCAAGATCAGGAGTTCCTGAAGGTTTGCCGCCCGCATCAGTCGAAACCTTTGCGGATTTCGCACACCGCCGGTCAAAAACACGTTCGGCCTGCCTGATGTATCGATGATCCGAACCGTAACCACTGGTTCGCGAAGAAAACGCGAGTAAAGCCGAGCGACCTCGGCTGCCACCTCTGCCTCGGTTTTACAGAGCACGTACACCTGCTCCTCGACTCGGTCGAACCCATCGAGAAACCCTTCGGGATTAATTCCGCCCCGCCAATCGTACTCAAAGCTTCCGAGAACATCGATCTCGATCCGATCGCCAAAATGAACTGTTCTGAGGAGGTTTGACTGGGCAACAGCGGCGGTCGCTGCCAAAAAAATGACAGCGATCGAACCGGCCATACATACTGGCCTTTGCGGGTTAAAACGACTCAAATCGATCATTCTCACGAGAAGTGAGGCAACGTGACACACGCGATAATCAATGAAGCCTTTTATTCTGCCTCTGATCGGCCCAATTCCGCATTCATTATCCGCGTTCCCGCTTTTTTGAACGTGAACCGACAGTTCCCGGAATAGCGAAACCCCGAAATTCGAGATTACAATTATCGCAAAGGAGATTAAAGCGAAATATGATTTTAAGGAAAAAAGGCGTCGGCCGATATCCGCGTCGGATACGGTCACTGCGACATTTTGGACAGCGTTGAGAGATCATCGTATAAAAGTGCGTTGCCGTTCCCGGCTAAGCATCAAGCCCTTTGGGCAATATTCTAACAGAGATTTAACGCGTGAGTTCAAAAACATCGAAAAAGTTGCAATGCTCTCACGGTTAGCATTTTTAAGACTTATGAATCTAAGGTTCAGTTTCGATGATCTCGCCTTCTACATCGATCACTTTGCCGAAACCACTGTCTTGACCGTATCCCGCAAAGTTCTCGCGAAGCTCGATCAGTACCCGTTCTTCCGGATAATGAAGTAAGGCTGTATCTAGTGCATGTGCAGCACGTTGCCACCTCTGATTTTTTTCATCCTCGCTCTCGCCTTCCGCCGAGCCTGATGCCTCGAGCTTTGCCCAGCGGATCATGTGCTCGTAATGGAGCCGATTGGCCAGAACTGTTCCCTTTCTGAAAGCCGCAAAACGCGGCGAACCGGCAGCGACCCGAGGCAGCTCGCTCTTTATGACCTCAAGATACTCCTCACAAAGACGAAAGACCTGGCGATGCCCGTCGGCAAGTCCACCGAGTACATTTGCCGCCTCAGATTTCTGCTGCATTGACCGGATCCATGCAGCATTATGCTCAACGGTAAGCTTAGTTGGCGGCCTTGGAGCTTCGAACTCACCCGATACATTACTAACCAGCCGACGTTCCCGCGAGATCATACTTCGCCTCAATCTGCGAAGAAACGCTTCGCGAAAAATGACCGCGCCCGAAAGGCAGGCGACCCCGGAAATGATCGCCCAGTTCGCGGCGGAGTCGTCTCCGGTTTCATGAAGGATCATCCATACGAATAGAGCGGCAAGCAGCGAAAACAGAACAATTGCAAAATAAAAACGTATCGCCGGCAGGCGAAAAGGCTCGCGTTTCGCCGACGTTCCACGGCGTGGGCCGGCATCCCGATTAGCTCCGCTAAATGTACTTGCCTGTCTTCCAGTCACTTCCGACGTAAATACTGTATCGTTTCGGTCATTTAGTCAATGCGTTTACCAATTCGCCTTGGTGTGGGACGTTAAACTGTCAGCGTACTCTGCTATAATACCGGACGCTGTGACTAAGGGACGCAAAAAGAAACGAACGACGATATTCGAATCGATCCGAAAGCCGACTGCTCCCCCAAGCCGCAAGATCGACCAGGATAAACCGGCGGAAAAGCTCTATCCTTCAGGCCGAAAAAGCAAACATAAGCAGAAGTCCACGTTGGAGGACAATTCTGATGTTTAATAAGCGTAAACAGGAACCGATCAAAAAGCACATCTGGGCTCGGCCCGAGATGCTGGTGACCTTCCGAGCCGAAATAATGCCCGGCAAAACCCGCGACGAACGAACTTATAAGGTGAAAGAGGTTCGGCCAAACGGCCGGGTTAAGCTTTATGACTTTCCGGACGAACACCGTCAAAGCTCATTCGAACCCATCAATTTCCTGCGAGCGGCTGCGACAAAGGCTCAGAAATGATAGAGCCTGACGGGCTCGACAATAGTTACTTCACGGCTTAGGGTCGCCCGTAGCTCGTCGATCACTTCATCACGGTACATCGGCTTAATATTGATAATGCAGACCTTTACATCGAGCTTGAGCCGCCTCAGATCGGCCTCTAGCGTCTTGGGTGTAAAGTGATGCGAAGCCTCGGCGAGTTCTGACATTCGATCGGGAAACGCACATTCGACAAGCACTGCCTTGATGTCATCTCTTTCATTGACGCTCTCCCAAAATGCCACCGAGCTCGACGTATCTCCGGAAAAAGCTATAGCCGAGCTGCCGTCATCTATAACAAAGCCTGACGATGGGACTTTGTGGTCAACGGGGATCGAGGAGAAGGTCAGGCCGCCAATATTGAAACGGGCACCGAGTTCAAAGGGCCGATATTCCATCACCGGCCCATTATCATTCTGCAGTTCGGAAAATCGCGGATAGACGGACCAATTGAATACATCGCGCTCCAAAACCTCGATTACGTTTGCCGTCGCGTGGATCCTTATCGGTTCAGCAAGTGAAGCAAATAGATCATCGATGAAGAGCGGGAGGCCTGCGATGTGATCTAAATGGGCATGGGTCAGCACGATATCGCGGACCTTTCGGCGATCCATTTCTGTAGCGGCCATTGCGAGACTGCCAGCATCGAGGGCAACGCTGTCATCGATCAGAAACGACGTCAGGTGCTGGCCGACTGAATGCCCGCCGCTATCGTCAAATGAGCTTGGAAGAAGTTTTATCTTCACTGCGATATCACTGATCCTACAGCACTATCTTAGGCATGTCTGGCCTCGCCCACCGTCGATCTCATAGGTTACACCCGTGATCCAGCCTGCTTTTTCCGTAGCCAGGAACGCAACCAACTCGGCTATCTCGCTTGCTTCGCCGGGCCGCCCAAGCGGATGTGTCCGTTTGGCGTTCTCTAGAAATGTCTCGTAGGCTTCTTCGGACATTCCGCCGCGTTTATGTAGGTTCGTCACAACCACACCCGGATTGACCGCATTAACCCGAACACCCTTTTCCGCAAGTTCAAGAGCCGCACAACGGGTCAGTTGATCGACCGCGGCTTTCGAAATGCAATAGGCCATCACACCCGGAAAGGCCCTGGAACCAGCTATGCTTGAGATGTTGACGATGTTTCCGCTCGTTTTTTCCAAAAAAGGTAAAACTTTTTGCATTAAATAATAAACAGAGCGGAGATTTATGTTCATTAACTTGTCCAGATCATCGACCGAGGTATCCAAAAGCGAGCCCGAGCGAATGATGCCGGCGGCGTTGACCAATACGTCAATCTGACCGCAATGCTGCACGGTCTCGGAGACAAGACGGTCGATCTGCGACTGTTCCGTCAGGTCGGCAAGGTGAACGCGCAGGGTCCCTTCGAGTTCACGCACATCGTCTCGAAGCTCGCTGAACCCGGCTTCGTTACGGCCGACGGCGACGACCGTCGCCCCTTCCCGAGCAAATTTGACCGCCGTAGCCTTGCCGATACCGCTGCTCGCACCGGTTACGATAGCAACTTTATCCTTCATTGTTTTGGGGAATCCGTATAAATTTAGAACACACAGGATAGCAATATGAGTTGAATCGTTGCAAAAGGCTTGAAGCAAAGAAAAGAAAAAGCCGGTCACATGCCGGCTCAAGTATAGGTATATAAGGGCTTTAGCTAGTCAGTTCTAACCTTCTGAGGTTCTCGGGGTTTGGACAAAGAGCTTCTCGAACGCGATGTATGTCTCTTCGCTCTTACGAGATTGGAAATCACTCACCCAGGCAGAAACGGTCTTAACTGCGTCACGGGCGGCATCGCGGGCTTTTGTAGGTTGTTTGATACTCTTTTCCGCCGATGCCTCAAACGCTGCTTTCTTTATGATCTTGACCTTTCTATCTTTCATTGCTTTGTTACTGTTATTCCCAATCTCGGAAAAAATATTCCCAAAACTCTCTGGCCGAATTGATTGCCCGCTATTACTTTCAGCAATCACCGTGCCATTAACATAAGAACGACTGAAATGGGAGATTTTGCATAATCACTTCGATTTCGTGCTGCAAATGTGAGAATTTCGCATTTTGCGAACCAGTTTCACCAATTTTTTGCGATTTCCCTAAATTTGCCTTACGAATTCACAAGGCCCTAGGTTCCTAAATTATTATTAAAGCCTTTGCTTCTCGTTAATTAAGACGTAATGGGAGCAAGCAACCGGACACGTTGACAGCAGGAACGATACTTGCCGCGAGAACCGCGATGGCCGTTGATATCATTCTTGCCTATCTTGCTCTTGGATCTCCCGTTGGCGTTTATTTACTGCTTCAAGCCGAGATATCACGACCAACTTTTTCAACAATCGGAAGAGCGTTCGTCGGTTTCGGTCTCTGGCCGATCTTTTTAGGCATTCTGCTGTACAAGCGAAAACCTGTATTGATTACTGTCTCTACCTTCGATACGCGTAATACATCGGATTCACGTATCACTCGCAATGCAACTTCGTTGAGATCGGCAATCGAAGGCCATTTCGAAGGGTCGGAGGACCGCCGCTTTGCTTTACGAAAGGAGCTGTTTGACGCAATCGATCGGTTTGTCGGCCTTCGACTCGCGAGCCACGAGAACTTTGCCGTGCAGCAAAGCAATGCCGAGATCTTTACGGTTGCGGGACATCCAAATCCGGGCCTTGCGAGCATGTGCCTCGCCCGCCGGAACGCTCGGCGGGTCGCGATCCACGCACGACGTTCAGCCGATGATCTGAGAGAAACGCTTTGGCTCAGAGCTCCGGAAGTCGCCGGATCGGCGTTGGCCAACGAGCTATTTACCGATTGCACGGTATCAGAGCTACAGCGAGCAACTGCCGGGCATAACGCCGTCATCATATCGGGGAGTTCATATGGAAACGATAACGCAGGTTGACGAAAACACTCTTTCACCTTTGATGGCCGGCGACGACCTTGATTACGAAAGGCGTATCGACGAGCTTCGCAGAGCTACGAGCGAACTTGCGATCACTTCCGGTAATGCCCCCAAAGCGTTAAGCTTTTTTAACCGGGAAGTCGACCTCACGGCATCCATCAAATACTTGCGATCGGCACCGTGCCGACCGGGGCGATACTTGTTCGATTGTTCGTAGTGGATTCATCTCCAAACCCGGCAGTCCTTTTGCTTGCAGCTCTGGCGATCGCCGTGACCGGAGCAGTGGGCTTTTTGACTGGCGGTGCAGTTGCTCGATCGCTGGACAATATTCTCGCGTCAGGGTTCCTTCGTTCAATCTTGTTCATCCCGATCCTCGGCGCCGCTTGGGGGATCGTTGCGGGTGCGGCTGGGGGCTTATTCTTGTTCGTTGTTGGCTCGATCGTTGGGGCCATCATTGGTGGAGCTGTCGCCGCGGCAGTGCTCCCTCTTTTCGCCGCCTTTCACTGTCTAATTGCCGATGAAGGCCAGGTCTCTGTCAAGCGCTTTCTTCCAATAGCTGCTGGACTCTCTGGTACAGCGGCCGCGGTCTTCCTTGGTATGTAAGCAGCATAGCTATACCTCGTTTGTAACAACTCCGTAACACTGTGTTAACATGTTTCTCGCAACCAAGCCTTAGTTGAGAGCGAGAATGTGAAAAAATCAGTCGAACTCCTTAAACCGCTTTTCTGTCTTAATGTTTGTCTCGCGCTGAGCACCATTACGGCATTTGCTCAATCGACCTCAGGCCAGCGCGACTTTCAAGTCTGGAGCGAAACTGTAGTAACCATACCGTTGGTCAAGAAACGCGATGCGAATGACAAGGAGTACAAAGACCTATCGCTGCTATTGATCGGCAGCATCCGCCTTGGCCGCAACAAGCTCTATCCCGTCGACGAACGTTTGGGAATCGGCTTTGAAAAGCGGATTAACAAATTCGTCTCGATCGCACCTACCTATATCTACAAATATGCTGAGCAGTTTCTGGGGCGAAAGGATCTGGAACATCGGGTGCGCGTCGATACGACGATTTCTCTTAAATACAAAGAACTGTCGATTAAAGACCGCAATCGGGTCGAATACAGATTTCGTCACAGCCGGCAAGACACGGTTCGTTACCGCAATCGCATAACGCTAAAGCATCCGGTCAAGAATAGTGGCAAGACGCTTTTCTCGCCCTTCGTCGCCAACGAAGTATTCTATGATTTTCGCGAAGGCCGATTTTTTCGAAATGAGATTTCGATCGGGATCGAACGTAAAGTGACCTCCAATTTTTCGGCTGAGATCTTTTACCTGAATCGCTATAACTCGGGCGGACTTCCCAAGTACATAAACGCCATCGGCGTTAACCTCAAGATCGAGATCGACTAGGCCGCACCCGGGACGCTCATTTCCGCTATCGTTGCTGCGGGCTTAGAATGCTGTTGATGTTCGCATTCTTTCAGCTCGCGGTCGTGATCCTTCTGGTTCTTCTTGGGTTCTTTGTTTTTGTCAATGACCCTCGGAGCCGGGCAAACCAAAAGTTTGGTGCCTTTATCGCGTTTCTCGCTTTCTGGACCACCAAGGATCTGGTGTTCTGGAACTTCAATGACCCGGCATTTGGGACAGGTTGGTGGGCCGCAGCAAGCTTTACGACAGCTCTTCTGCTTCAGTACGCACTGGTCATATTCGCCTGGGTGTTTCCCGAAAACAATCGAATACCAAGGGAAAAAGCGGCGGTATTATTTGCTCCAGGGTTGATCTTCATTCCCGCCGCTTTTTTTGGGTATCTTTGGGAATCGATCGAATTTGCCGGCGATCGTTTTTCAGTTTCGCTCTCGCCACTAGCGTATTTTTTCGTGGGGTACGTTTACTTTCTGTTCTCCTACGGATTCATTGTGCTAGCTCGGAAATATAGGCTTTTTACCGGTACACAGCGGGCAAAACAGCTCGGGGCCATCATCCTCGCACTCGCAATAACCGGTGTCCTAAAAACTCTCGCAAATCTCTTACTTCCATACTTTGGCCACTATGAACTATTGCCATTCAGTTCGCTTTTTGTCATTCCCGGCGTTCTGATATACGCCTATGCGATAACGAATTTCAAGCTTCTGTCGCTGCAGACCGCTCTCGATCAGTTTCGGCTTTTTCCGATCACTTACAAGATCGCAGTTAGCATTGCTGCGGTAGCAGTTCCTTCGTTCTTTGTTTTTCAGGTGCCGATCGCCTGGTGGGCATTCCGCGATGGGATGACGGTATTTGCGTGGCAGAAATATCTGATCTTCAGCATCATCTCTGCCCTCATACCCAATTTACTCCTACTGCTGATGATCGTTCGCTCGGTCTCGAGGCCGTTACAACGAATAACCCTTGCGGCGATTGAGGTAACAAATGGACGTTACGGTGCGGAGGCCGATCTTAGGAAAAGCAATGACGAGATCGGTCTGCTTGCATCTTCCTTTAATGAAATGAGCCGCAAAATGGCCGAAGACCTCGAACGTCTTCGTCGCATGAATGAACAGCTACAACGAGCAGACCGACTCGCTGCGATGGGAACGCTTGCTACAGGGGTCGCTCATGAAGTGAATAATCCGCTGGCGTCTATATCGTCGCTCATCCAGATCATCCGTTCTCGCAAAGACAATGACCGTGAAACAAAAGAAGACCTCGACCTTGTAGCCGCACAGATCGAGAGGATCAAGCGAGTAACGCACGACCTAACGGACTTCTCTCGAAGCCGTCCGCCCGGCCGTTCCTTAGTGAACGTCAAGGATGTAGTGAACTCGGCTCTACAGCTTGCGAATTACGATGCAAGCTTTAGCCGGCTTGAGATCAGGACAAGTGTCTCGGATGATCTTCCGCAGATAATGGCTGATGCAAGCCAATTGCAACAGGTGCTCTTGAATCTATTCTTAAACGCCCGCGATGCAATGGAGGACGGTGGTATCTTGGAAGTAAATGCCGAGCGATCGGGCAACACGCTGCGAGTGAATGTCGCTGATACCGGAAGCGGATTTGACGAAACCGTTTCGCGAAACGCCTTCGATCCGTTCTTCACGACCAAGCCTGCGGGAAAGGGCACTGGCCTTGGCCTTGCCGTCTGCTACGGCATCATAACCGCCCACGGCGGCACGATCGAGATCCGGTCAGGCAAGGAAGGCGGAGCGGATATCGTCATCGAATTGCCGATCGCTAAATGAAAAAGGCGGACGCCGAAGCGACCGCCCTTATTTCACGAATACGATCAAACTACCTTACATAGTATCGCTTGCCGTTACGTACGTA
>SXGQ01581896.1_pt1 | contig 14233 bp, 12 predicted proteins | sample 3178371 | NCBI WGS metagenome assembly SXGQ01 (sample SAMN11356859, study PRJNA531348) | freshwater metagenome | isolation source: freshwater sample F1-20 | place: China: Fuxian Lake, Yuxi | collected 2017-12-25
AAGAAAGATTTGTTGTTGAAGTGACTGATTTTAAGAGAGATTTTCCAAAAGATACAGTGTCATTGTAGTTGCTGTAAGCTAAAGATTTTAATGCTGACAGTCCATAAAGTAACTGTATATTTCTTTCTTCCGAGTTATTAGCAAGCGCATACTCTCTTGAAGATAAAGCCAAATCTAAAGTTGAACGAGTTTTTTCTAGCGCTAAAACTAACTTATTTAATATATAGGCTGAGGCATAGTTCATTTACTTATTCCTCACAACAATTCTATCTGTTTCTGGGAATCCTAAAGTTGGCGTATTTATTTCAGACTGAGTTTTGCCAACTACAAGATAAGATAAATTTTTGATTTTACTTGCATTAATTAAGACGGGACTTATATCTGGTTCATAATAAAACGAAGAGTCAATATTATTCCAAGATACTTCTCCTGTTTTTCTCCATTCAGCCTTTATGGAATGATCATTTTGAGCATTGCAGAATTGAACTTTCAGATTAATAGATACTGATGAGCCTGTTGCAACGTAGGAGGTTGTAAATGAATTTGTTGACTCATTTTTCCATTGATTAATATAAGGAGCATCTTGTTCATTGATAAACAACTTTACTCCACCATTTGTAGTAACTCTAAAATCAAATGTGCTTCCAATAGAAGATTTTGTTATAAAATCTCCAACAATTTCTCCGTTGAAATAGTTTGACTGACCTAACCCTGAAAAGTTAGAAATATCAAGTTTATTATGTGTACTTACCAAGCTTGATTTTTCATTAATGTCTAAATCGTTATAACTCCAATCTTCTTTTTTGTACCAACGAGAAACCCAAGTTGGAGATTTGTCAAGCTTAAAATAAGATGTATTCAATGTATCGTTTACGTAGTATCTTAGATATATGTGTATATCATTTACTCGTTTTACAAACTTCATTGAATCATTTCCAAAATAGTATGTTGTATTTGCAACACCAGATGCATTACCAGATAGAAATACCTTATAGTTATTATTTGATTGGTCGTAAATAATGTTTGTAACCGCTATGCCAGATGACAAAGATGAACTTGTTACTCCTAATCCAATCATTACAATATCATCAAAATTTTGACCATAAATGTTGATTTGATTAGAACCTGATGATCCAGTAGCAGCAATACCTGTAAATCTGTTTAGCAAACTTCTTGGATAAATTCTCATCAAGCTTGGAGTGAAAACTTCTTTATTGTTCAAAGAATAAAAACCATCAACAAAATAGTTTTGAGTTGCTCTAGTTTTATTTGCTTGAGCCATGATTAAATTGGTATTTTCATAATCCCTGTTAAACGAAGCATATATTTCTTCTTCATTTGTAAAGAATATTCTATAAGGAGTTCCTGTTTGATAAATCCATTCGTAACCATTGTAAACTGCAATATTTTCCACTGTAGGAGATGACTCTTGTATTGCAATGTTGAAAGAATATTTAATTACATAATTTTGATTTGATAATGTAGCACCTGTGCTTGCAACTGCCATTGTGCTACTAGATCCAATGCTACTTATTGTATACCAGTTTGAAACTTGTGAAGCAGTCGTAGCACCAATTCCAATTTGAGAATTCACAAGATAATTTTCAAAACCTGTATTAGTGTTGTTTGCTGGGTTAAATACACCACTTATTTGAGAATCATTTACATCTACAAGCCCTTTGGTATTTTGATCGTAAATAGGAGGCGTAGTGTTTGATTCAAGTACCATCCAATATGTTCTGTCTTTTGTTAGAGAAAAATTAATATAGAAATAAAAATCTTTCAAAACGTTTTCTATATTTGAATAGTAAACTTTTGAGCCTGTGCAAAGTTTATTTGATGGCAAATTTTCATAATTGTCATAAATAGAACATTGTATATAAGCGTCATTGTTTAACCATAATGAAGTTTTAGACAATTTCATTTTGAAAGATTTTATGTCTTGCTTTTCATTTGAAGTAAACTTGAAGGCAATTTTTTGATAGTTTAGATTCTTAGTGTTTGCTGTTGAAGAAACGTTGATACCAACTGAGTTGTCAACTTGTATTTGTTGTTTCAAGACATTTTCAATTGAGTTCACAGAATTATCAGCTGTGCCATAGCCTGAAACACAAACAAGGAATGAATCTGAACGTAAATCATCTATATTGTTAGGAGTATAAAACTTTGTATCTCCTAATCCACCTAAAACTTTTTCAATATTTGAGAACCAGTAAGGTTCTCCAGAATTGTAATCTGAAACAGTCACGCCTACTTCGTCTATTCCATTAAATAAATTTGGAATTGATGAAGTGTCTGAAGAATAGAATGACTTAGTTAACTCATATTCTGCAACGCTATTGTCAATTTGAGTTTGTGTAATAGATGGATTTGTGGACTTCAAGTCGTTTACAAAGTCTGTTTTAGAGATTTTGGTACTATCAACTGGGGCAACTTGCTTCATTGCAATATTGCGATTTTCTCCCATTTGCAAATCTGCTATAATTGCTGAATTGCCAAATAGTCTATAAAGATCAATGCTGTTCAAAGTGCCTTGTGCAGCATCTTTTTGTTCTTGCGAAGAGCCTTTTTTGAAATAACCATCTAAAGATAATTTTTTATTTATTCTTTGAAGATATTCTTGATCTGTTAATAAATATTTACTTGAATTTAAGAAAAGATTTTTGATAATAAAGTTTTGATTTGTATCGCTAAATTTAATAGACAAAGAATAATCTTTAACTAACTTGTTACCAGAATCTAAATGGTTTGTAATATTTTCAAGAAACTTATTCTTTTGATAAACTTCAAATTCTGTATTTGTATTAAGTTGTTGATTATTTATATAAATACCGTCATTGGAATACTCAAAAAAGTTTGTTGTTGGAGCCTTGATACCTAAGTCAGATATTGAATTGACTCCTGGAATATCTAACTCTATAAATCCTGGCTCTAATGTTTCTATACTATTTTTTATCTTAAAGTTAAGATCTGAAACTGTCTTTTTATATTGACTTTGCAAAACTAAATATGTGTTGCTGTTTATGCTTGAAACTATTCCATAAAGGACTGTTCCGTCATTGCTGTAAAGATAGTCACCGACACTTAATTGCGTTAAGAAACTTGTATTTCTACCAATAACTACATCAGTCCCACCATTGATGCTTATTGTTCCAAAACAACTAATAAAATCATTATTGCTTCTAAGTAAGTCTGTATTAGGGTACTTCAAAAGATTGTGCAATAACTGAAGATTATTTGGGCTTAAGCTTGTAATATTTTGTGAGCCTCTTGATTTGAAATTAGAAAATGGCACAATTAATTTTGACATCAGAGAATCAAAGTATTGAAGAAAATCTGTATTTCTTGTGAATTGTGTAAATGCTAAAATTTCTTGCAAACTAAAATTTATAAAATCTGTGTCTCCAAGAGAAGGCACAGCAAAGTTATTGGCTTTTCTTTCGATATAAACGATTGATGCATTATTGATATTATAAGATGTATTACTTACTTTCTTAATTGTCCCGGATGTTGACAATGATGGGTAAGTTAATATTAACTTAGCAATTACATTGTATTGTTGATCTATGTCTGGGTAATTATTAAACTCACTCCAATTTGATGGAGCCATTGTACTAGGCATAGGCTTTCCAAAAAATAAAAATATTTCATTGTCACCATCTTCAAATTCATTACCAGAAATAATGTTAGTTGAAGTGATAACTAATGGTATAAATTCATCTTTTCTCAAGGAATAAAAATTACTTAATGAATTGGTATCACCAGTTGAAGCCTTGTCTATTGTTTCAGGATATACATATCTAAAAGGAGACAATGTGTAAGGATTATCTCCATCATAAAGTTTATTATTAGTTTTATTTTGTGAAAACAAATATACTTTATTGTCATTTACACCAGTTTTATCAAATGTCAAATAGTTCGTAATATCTTTTTGAAAATATGTTTTTCTTGGGAATATATACCAAGAAGAATCTAGTGTTGAACTATTGAAAGTTGTTGCTGTGCCGGAAGTGTATGTTGGTAAAGAATTTTTGAAAAACAAATCATACGATTCCCAATAAAAACCAAAATGCAACCAATAATTATTGGGCCAAGTTGTTGGAGTCTTAACTTTAATAAGATAGTTGTCTCTTATTCTTGCAGTTGTACTTCCAGTGCTATTGGACTCTTGTATACTGTATGGCATCAATGTCAAAGCAATACCTGACATTGAACCGCCTAAAGAAAATGTTGAACCAATACCTTGCGTAATAAGGAACTGGTGAGAGTATATCGCAAAATCTTTAGGTGTATTTGTTCTTGGATCAATATGCAAGCAATTATCAAAGTAAGATTTTGGGATAATAATTCTTGCTTCATCGAAACTAGAGGACCCGGTTGTATTTTTTAACGAAATCCATCTTGAAGAATTAAATAAATTAACCTGAGTATATCCAGTTCCTGTGTATCTTACTGGGTAGGCATAGTTTGCCCTAGATTGTCCAGTTCCAGGTTCAGAGTTAATATTGTAAATTATGTAAGAAGTGTTTGCAACTCCAGCAGAATTGTAAGGTGGTAAAAAAGATGACCAAGCGTTGTAGTCATAAACTCCCCATCCTTCTGTTGCTGGAGGATTGTGATATTCTGGAGTCCAATTTCCTGTATTTGCAAAACCTGCAATCTTGGCATCTACAGAATATTCTCCACCTTGAAAGCCAAAAGATATATTTTCATTGGCGTTGTAAACTTGATACGGAGTTGTTACTGAACCTGTTAAAGTTTTACCAGCCAAATCGTAGTCATGAAAGATTGTTGAACCTTTTATTTTAGGAACAATCGCTTCATAGTCCAAGAACAGACCTCTATTCACAGTCAAATCACCAACCAAATTTTTATAGATATACTTGGCTTTTCCGATTTGATCTATTATGAACTTAAGTCCTTTTCTTTTAACTTGACTCATTTTTAATATGCAGTTGTTGGAACATTATCTGGACCAAAATAAAGTTGCCTGACAAGTTCTTTAGCCCTTATTGTAATAGTTCCATTTCTAAAAAGTTGTCTGTTGGTAGCATCATCAGATGATTTAATATCATTGCACATTACATCATAAAGCATTCTGACTGGTTCAACATTATCAGTTCTCATTCTTAAGATGTTGTTTCTTGCAGTAGTTCCCAAGTTTGTTACAGTCACTCCTGCGCCAACATCATTGTACATTCTGATAAATGCTTCAGCCGCTAAACCTGATGCTGGCAGAGAAGGAGCAGATATATCAGGATCGTGTGTGTCACTCCATAAATTGTTAAACTCATTAGTTACAGTTGTAACATAAGTAGACAATATATTGTTGTGATCAACTGTAAAATGCTGAGGATTTAATGTAAACTTGTTGCAAATTGGACAAGTGTCAACAATCCACATCCTTCTATGCTTTCTAAGAACAGACAATACTATTCTTGTTGCTTCTTGAGTGACTCTTTCCGTTGTTTCAATATTGTCTGCACCAACAGAAATATCAATGGTCAATGAGTGTTCAAATTCTTGAAGTCCAAAAGCAATATCTTTCAGTGGTGAACTTGAGCCTTTAAAAGTGAAAGAAATTCCATTAGGCTTTACTGCTTGCTCGCCAATATAAAATCCGGTGACAGGTCTATCAAAAATAACTAATTGGTTTTTAGCATTTTTAGGCAACTCGTGATATAAAATACCACGCAAGGTATCATAAACTTTTTCAAGCATAATATGTCACCTATTGATTTTGACCCTTAGATCTTTTGCCTTCAGTAGGATTTATAGAAATACCTCTTAGCGTAGACCTAACGAATCTGTCACCTCTAAGATTTCTTTGTCCAAACAATCTAATCTCACCATTTTGAATACGAACAATTTGGTTTTGTGCAAAATCAAACCTAACTTTTTGAGCTTCGGAATATTGTTGATCTGAACCTTGTAATGCTTGCATATAAAACATTTGTGCTGCTAAGATTGCACATATAACTGGAACTGGATGAGGGTAAGATACATCTCCACCCATATTTACTTGTTTGAGCGGGACATCATAAATTGTTGCCAAACTAGCATCAATATCTGCAGAAGCTTGTTGAATAAAGAAATCAATATTTATATTAGACGCAGACTCAGGAGTAGGATTTCTAAAATTAGGAACAGGATTATCGCCTTCTGTTACAACGTTAGGCGGCAAATATTGTTTCACGTCACTTACTGAACAATAAGATCTAGGCATTATACTTCTCCAGATTGAGGATTGAGATATTTTGGTTCATAATCGATACCTTGCTCTTCGTGAATAAATCCCATTTTTGCAGCATTTTTTCTTTCAATGAGTGTAAAAACGTTAGTTTCTTCTAACTCATTTGCTGAAGTTGCCCCGGATGAAACAAATCTTGGAAAATCTATATCGATATCTCTGTATCCACCAACTTGTGCGTTAAAAACTTCTACCGCATCAGGTGCATACAAACTTCCTTGCAATCTATTGATTTTTTGCCCGATTGCTTTTGTTACATTTGTTGCCATTACAAATCCACCTTGCTTGTGTGCATACTCACACGCTCTATCAATAGTGAGATTTTTTGGCATTGGTTTTGTGAGCCTGTATATGAAGAGAGACTCTTTATCCCTACAAATATACGTTTGACCAGGAACGACAGCAATATCCATTTTTTGTTCAATAGACATTTGCTGTGCTCTTAATCCAACAGAAGGGTCGTCTGCTGAAAGTATTCCTACTATATCAAGCCCATTAATGATTGCTGATGTAAGAATAGATTTTATGGTTGAATCTAAATAATCTACATTTGCAAACTGTTCTTCTTTGTCTATGAATATACAAAGGTCCACTCGTAAAACATTTTTACGAATAGCAACACATTCTTTAGCAGTTTTGTACCAAGGAGACATAATAGATTTTTCTCAAGTAAACCTTTTTGTTCCTTGATTATCTTTTATTTCCACAGTCTGGGCAGAACTTTTCCATTCCAGGGAAACTATATCCGCATTCAGTGCAAAATTTTGGCATTTGAGCGGTGCCACATTTTAAACAAAATTTAGCATCTTTAGGAAGATTGTACATGCAGTCTTTGTTCAAGCAATTCTTAAACAATTGTTCTTCAGCTTGCTTACGTTCAGCAGTACCATCCATTTCATCAAGTTCATTTATCAATGCTTCAAAGTTAACATTATTTGGTGAAATATTTAATTTTTCTTCTTCTACTAGAGAATCTGACTCGTACTGCTCTTCAGGTTCAAAACTTTCAGAAAGAGGTCTTTTTTCTGCCCATTTTTTGAATTCTGGACTGTCGAAGACGCTACGCTTGGGTTCAGCACTAACTGCGCCAAATTCATCGATTTTTAGGTCGATTTCTTGGTCTTGCATTACCCTTTCGTCCCCAAGAACTGTATGCCCAAACTTATTTACCTTTGGTTTGGGCATATCTTCTCGAAATGGGTTGGTGAATGATGCTCTTAGGGATTTGATTTGTTCTTCGTCCATAAGAAAATTATACTACTTTGCGTTCTTTTTGTCGTCTCTTCTTTCGTATTTAAAACTTACAACTTCAAAAGAATTTCCAGGCTCATCACCACTTGCATACTCAGAAACATTGTCAGAGTGACTTTCAACAGCTTGAAGAATTTTTGACATTAGTTGGGTGTCTGGTATTGGGCCGCTGTGTTTGGCCTTAATTTCCACTGCAAAACTGTGTACTGTACCGTCTTCAGTCTTTAGAGCCACACTAGGTCTTGGTCTTGCAAATGACTCTATTTTTGGGGTTTCCGTTGTGTTTATCATTGGGTTGAACATTGGCTCTTCAGATTCCATAGGTCCCATAGGATCTTCCGGCATAATAGCATCATCAATTCTTCCAGCTAGTGCTGGGTCCACTTGTGCAACTCTTGTCTTGATATTCTCAAGAAGCTTAATCACTTTATTCATATTTCTTGTTCCTTACATTTAGTCCGTTATCTTACACCCATTAATTAAGGGAAGTATAATTATATATATTAATGTTAAATTTAAAGTAATTAAATTGAATTTAACAATTTAGTAAATTATTTAAATTTAAATTGCAAAATTTAGAAGAATAATCTATCCTCCAGTACCAATATTCCAAATGTATCTGAAGAATCTACTTCTTCCTCCTGGCATGTTGTATTCTGGAACAACAACAGACCTAACACCTGGATATGTAGCAATTGGAAGTTTTTCTAACATCTTGTCAAAGTCTTCTTTGTACATAGTTGCTGTTTGTCTAAGTTGATCTGTAAACTGAGCATCAGGATCTTCAACTAATAATCTACGTTGCCTATTTGTCAAACTTATCAAGAGACTTCTCAAGAGATAATAAACTGCTCCGTAAACAATTGCTGGTTCATAGAAAAATGGTGTTGAAATCACATTTGGATATTTTGATGCACCTGGTTGAGCATTTATTTGCTGCAATGCCATATAAAGTGCATTGTTTATGTGATCATTTGTGAACATCTTGATACTATACGAAACTAACACATTGTCATATGAGTTTATAGAAACTGGGTCTCCATTTGCATCAATGAAATAAATGTTTCCTTTGTAATCACATTTATATCTCAATCCGTTTGGATAGTTGTTTCCACCTGACAAAGGAGATTCATAGCCATCTCTGTTTTTGATTATTGGATCAAAAGTGTCATTTATTGTGGTATAAATAGGCACTGTTTCAGACAGTTGAATCATTGGATCTCTGTCACCTTCATTAGAAGGTCCACTAATTCTTACATCTGGTCTTGGAAAATAATTCCAATAAGGAAATGCTACTGTGGCTATAGATCTGTTTTTTCTAAAAACTGCTTCTTCATCATATATTGCTACGTTGAGCAAATGTTCAAGCTCGTATCTGATGCTTGATTTTATTAATAGTTCATCACCTAAAAATGGTGAACTTGTATTTAAGACTGTCCCATTTGTATCAACTTCTTGAATTCTGTAGTAACTAGTTGGAACTCCATTTGAGTCCCATCCTTCATTGATTGGAAAAGGAACAGTCTCTATTGTTGTGTATGTACCATCAAATTGGTCAGATTTTTGAATCTTGTAAAATGCTACCCCATTTGCTCCAGATCTTTCCCATTCAATAAAAATACCTGGTGTTGTTGTTGCTGTGTTGTAATATACTAAAGCACTTTGAGTATAGGACATTGATTGTATTTCGTCTGACATATTTTCTCCAAAAAAATAAGGCTATCGACAAGATAGCCTTAATCAAGTCATACTAAGTTTTTCTAAACTCTTCTGATTGAGCCCTTGTCGCTTTCAAGGTCAATTTCATTTTCTAGATCAATAGAGTCTGCAATTCCATCATCATCTGGCATATCAAGAAAATTCATGTCTCCACCAGCAACAACTCTATCTCTATTGTAGTTAGTCATATTGACTTGTCTTACTGAAGTCCCGTCTGTTGCATTTTCTGATGCTTGAGCAACAAATGCCTTTCCTCTTCTCTCATCTCCTGAGGTTGAAGAATTTTCATTAAGATTTTTTTGTTGTCTTAGCAAGTTTTGAACCAAATTTGCATTATTATTGACTTGTTCTGCAAATTCTTCAACAGTTAGTTCATCGCCCCGAAGTTGTGCTTGTGTTTGTGCAATATCAAATGCAGTTGCATAAGATAATGAATCATTTGCATATCCTACAGTTGACACTTCACCTTCTTTACGATATGCTTTTTCTGCATCAATTGTTTCAACTTCTAACTGCTTACCATCAACATCTACTGTTCTGAGATTATTTGCATTTTGTTGCCTAAGAAGTTCTTTCTTGCCTCTGATTGCTGCTTTTTCTTCAATAGAATCAAACTGTTCAGGGCTAATCTTTCTTAGTAAACCCATTCTGATGGAACTTCTAAGATCTTTACTTGCTTTGATTGTTTTTGGATCTTCCCATGTTAAATCAATCGCTTCAAGTGGCCCAAAATTAAGTCTAATGTCACTCACATAATGAGGTCCCATTGTTACATTTTGAACGATAAATGATTCTGGCTCTAAATTTTCTTCCATATTAATCCTTTTTTCTCTCTATTGGCAATGAAGTTATGCCATCTAGCCCCTCTTTTCCAGTCCACAATTCATTTGATTGAGATTCTCTTGAATTTGGGTCATAAGATTGTTTTCTTACATTTTTTTGGTCTTTAACAAAGTCTGCCATTTGCTTTCTTTTCGTTGTAGTTCCAAATTGTTTTTCTTTTGCAGATAATCCCTCTTGAACATTAAAGGAATTGAAAACTCTTTTTGCAGTTCCATCTCCACAAGGACAAGGAATTTCTGCTTTGTAATCACTAAATGAAAGTGAAATTACAAAAGTTTTAGGTTCATTTTGACAATTACAAACAAATTCATATCGTGGCATATAAAGGTACTTGTACAAAATTCTATGAAATCTACAAGGGAGAAAATATAAAATGAGTTCTGATTTATCTGACGCAGCGAATACACACAAAATGTATTGTGTTAAGTGTAGAACTATGGTAATGGTTACAGCACCAAAGAGAGTTGTAATGAAATCCAGCAGACACGCTCTTCAAGGGAAGTGTCCTCATTGTTCTTGCTCAACATTCAAAATTACAAAAGCAGAGTAATATGAAGTTTATTTTCAACGATAGTTTTTCAACAGACCCTAATTTGTTTAAGACACAAACAGATGAAAGGTCTGTTTTCGTTTCTGGTAATCTTATTTTTGAAAAACCATCTTTTGCTGCTACTGGCAGAGTTAAAAGTTTGGCTGCTAAATGGAGATCTTCTAGTGCTAGCGAAAGAAGAAAGATTTCAAAAGATGTTGAGGATGGAACAGGCGATGCGGCAGGATGGAGTGACAGTGAAAAAGATGATTTTCAAACTGAAATAATGTCTTCTTCAAGTTCTTCTACATCTAGTAGACCTGCTGATGAATCTACCACTCGAAAGTACTTAGATACAATAGTTGACAGTTCTGATGCTATGGGTAGTGCTGCTGATCAAGCAAGCGCTAAACTTTCATTAAGAAGTAGAATTGTTGATCAATTGAAGCCTTTTATGTCAGAAGATGAAATTGGAAAACTTTTTGATAATTTTATTTTTGATATTGGACTAGCAGAGTCAGAAGTTCTTGACTTTATTAATTATATTATAGACTTTTCTTCTGAAGCTGGTTCTAATATCAAAGAACTTTTAAGCTTCGCTACTATGCACTATGCAACTAGAAGAGAGAAAGGTTTAACTTTACTTCTTTTAGAATTAGGTTCAAAACTCCAGAAAAAGTATCCTGAAGTAAACTTTTTCCAAATGATGATTGATTCTGCTAATGGAAAAAAACCCAAGCTTGGTAAATTAGCAATAATTAATGATCAAACAGATATGGAGTCTGCTAAAAAAATCTTCTCTCTTGCACAACATAGAATTGTTGAACAAAATGAGGCATTAAACAGAGAAAGAAGAGAAGTCAAAGATAGACTTCAAGCAATGCAGGAAAGAACTAATCTTCAAACAGCACTTTTTGATGCTATGAAGATGAATGAAGTAGAACGTTCTTTAACTACTGAACTTGAAAAATTTGGTGAAACTTTTAGAAGAATCATTACAAACCCTCAGTTCAGAGCATTGAAAGATCTTCAATATACAATTAATGCTGGTAGGAGACTGTTAGATGCTTGGATGAAATTATATCAAGATGTTCAGCCAGTGTCTCCAAGACTTTCTCCTACAGAATCTAGAGATGATCCAAGATCGGTTAGTAGATTTACAGGTGAAGCTCAAGGTGTCAATCCAAACAATTTTCCTTCAAGAAGAAAACTTTTAAGCTCAAGACCTTCTAAGTTTATAAAAGTTGCTCAAGCACAAAATCAACAAAACCAAGCTTTACAAGTACAAAGATACTTAATAAATGGATTTATAAGTTCTATAAATTCTAAAGTGGTTCCTCACTATAGAAATGGAAATTACCCACCTCTACTAAAAGATTTTATGCTTAATTATTTAAGTATATTTTCTTCTGAGTTTGGTAAAGCCCTTAGATCTAATCAACCAGTTTCATTTACAGATTTGTATAGAAATGTTAAATCTAAACTTTCATTAATTGCTAATAGAAGAATTGCTTCTTTGCAAAATAACTCAAGAGAAGTAACTGCTCAACAGGGTGGTGCTCAAACACAAAGACCAGCAGTTCAACCCCAGTTAGAAGTATTTTCCGGGTACATTGATGCTTTGACGGGAATACTATTTAATCTTGGAAAATTTGAAACATTTGTGAGAATGTTTACTACTGGTAAGATGCTTGACTATGCTAGTGTGTTAAAAATGCATGGACTTTATGAAAATCAACTTTTCATGGAGTTAGACTTGCAACTTGGAAACGTAGGAAGATTTGCACCTTCAGATCAATCAATCATGCCTGGTGGGAAAATCAGCCCACAAGGTGCTACTATTATCGCAAATGCTGAAGAAGTCGATGCAATAATAGGATTATTTCCTCAAGAACAAGCAGCTGCAGAAAGACTTGATACTAAAATAAAGCAAGATGAAGCAACTTTGGGACAAGCAGAAAATAACTTAGGTATAGAAGCATCCCAAACAGTTCAACTAGAAGAAGACAAAGTTACTCCTGAAGGCGACAAGGCACCATTAGAATTTCCTGCTGAACTTATGCAGAAATACGAAGCTTTTGTAAATGAAACACAAAATATAATCAAGAATCTTTATGTCCTTTTGGGGATTAGAAGAAATATGAGAACTCGTGCTGAGACTGAAGGTATCGACCCTATTATAACCAGTACTCTTCGCAGATACGAGCAAGACATTCTTATAAGAATTAAGAAACATGAAGAAACTCGTGATAAATATAAATCAACAAATTTGATAAGAGTTGAGCTTGAAAGAAAAAGAAGATTAAAACAACTATTGGGTCCATTAGAAAAACAAATTCAATTATTTGCTGATGCTGGAATTTCTATTGCTTCGCTTATCTCTGAACCTAATGGTTTACTTAATGTTATGAAAAAAATAAGAGATGAAGAAGAAAATGCTTTGGACAAGTTGATTGATAGATACACAGAATTAAAAGAAAATATTACTCCTGTAAACTTGGGCAATTTCCAAAAACCAACTGTAACAAAAGATACAGGGCAAGTTGAAATTGGTGAACCTGAAGAGCCAACTAGCGAGATGATTTAATTATGAGATTTATTTTATCAGCAACAAGTCACCCTATAGTTAATGATCCTAGATATTCTGACTATACCAAAACATTCTTAACTCCTCAAGATGTTAAGAGTGATAAGGATTTAGTTGCTGCTGAAGTTGATAGAATAAAAAATATTATTCCAAAACAACAAACTTCAATATTAGATGAAAATGCCAGAGCAGTAGACAAAGCACTATTTCTTCAGCGTATGAATGGTGCACTTAAGACTTTGGAACAGCAACAAGGGTTTTCTGATGTTCTACGTTCTGAGCTTGTTTCAGGAACTGGATTAACTTCAGATTACAAAATTGGAGAAATACCAGAACAATCTGATGCCGAAAATAAAAGAGAGCTTGCTTCTATACAAAGATTGATTAGAGAAAGACAAGAAAATCTTGCAGAAATTGACGGTTATATATTGAGAATACTTATGGGCAAACCTTTTCAAAAATTTAATTCTAACATTAAAAGCAAGTTTATTAAAGTTGCAGATGATATGGATAAAGAAGCAGATAAAGTTACTAAAAGATATTTTAATGAACTTTATGAAGACTCTGAAGGAAGTCCAAATTACGGGGATATTCTAGAAAACCCTGAAGACTATCATCATACTTTAACTACTGGGTCAAGCGAAGAACCAAAGCCAAAAAGGTTCAAGAAAGTATAAACTGCTTTACAAGTAATTTATGTCAGAAATAAATTTTATCGATTACGATAAAATTACGATTCACTCTGATGCATTTGTGTCATCAGATGAGTTGAATTGTTATTTTCAGTATATTCCCTCAACAAAAGCACTTTCTTATAATATTAAGAAAGACAAGCATACTGCTGGCACAACTGAAGATCCCAATGACTATAAGATACCAGATGTAAAAGAAAAAATTTCACCTAAAAAATTATATAGAGTGAATCCTTTTCATCGTAACTTTGCTGAATATTTGCAACTTCATAAAACTAATACTGATCCTGAAATTATTTTTCCAACTGTTGTTACAGAAGTAAAAGTTGTCGAGAATGACTATTCAGATATGGGTTTGAATC
>SXGQ01091364.1_pt1 | contig 14231 bp, 9 predicted proteins | sample 3178371 | NCBI WGS metagenome assembly SXGQ01 (sample SAMN11356859, study PRJNA531348) | freshwater metagenome | isolation source: freshwater sample F1-20 | place: China: Fuxian Lake, Yuxi | collected 2017-12-25
GGAGGTCGCGCTGAAAAAGGAAAGTTTGAACCTCACCACAGTGACGCAACAAAAAGACAATCTTGAGCGAGATCTAAAAAGAGCCCGTGATGAATTGATTTTGCTCAGACAGGAAAACGCCACCTTGGCTCATCAGAATCAGGAGTTGTCGACCCGTCAACGCTTGATGAATGAAGAACTGGTCAAGGCGGATGCCCAGATGGGTCTCATTAAAGACCTCTTGCTGCGTGAACGGGACGTATTGTGAAGCTCAACATGCTTGATCAGATTCCGGTTTCCAGGCACATCGTGTGTTTCTGGAAGCAGAATGATCTTGGCGTGTACGGCCGGCGCGCAGACCGTTGGATCCGCTATTGGACCCAACACCCTGGCGTTGAAAGAATTTGGGTCGTAGAGCCGGCCGTCGGTCGTATCCAGTTGCTCCGGATGCTGGAGAAATCGGTCAGTCAAGACAGGGTTGAATCAAGCGAATTCATCCTGTTGCTCAACCAGCTGTTGCGCAAGGGGGGCGGGCAATGCGATACCGGAAAGATTCGATTCGTAACTGAACTCCACTGGGAGCAGGCGCATGCGGCAGTGGACGTGAATCGTTTGTCTGAGCGGCTTCGTTCACAGGGTATGAATGCACCCATGGTCGTTTTGTGGCCTCTGTGCTCAATTGCAATTGAACAAATCGATTGTCTCAATCCATCCTTTGTGTTGACCGATATTGTTGATGACCAGCGTCAATTCAAAAGTAACCAGGCGAGATTGTCTCTGATCCAGGAACAATACAGGCAACTGATGGCCAAATCAGATCTCGTGATTTCCAACTCGCTGCCTCTGGTGCGCAATTTGGAGGACGAGTTTATGCGGTATGTTCAGCACGTTCCGAACGAATGGCTTCCGCCTGCACTTGCCTCCGACAGCGTATCTGCAGTCCAGATTACTGCGTGTGATGAATACATGCGGAGCATTAAAACGGGGCGGGTAGCCGGGTACGTTGGCAACCTTCGTGAGCGCATTGATGTGGATCGTTTGGTCAATCTCATCAGCAACCGACAGGACTGGTCGTTCTGGTTTGTCGGACAGGCCTACAAAAGCGAGTTTTATGCGCGAGCAAAGCATTATTCAAATTGCAGGTTCTTCGGATCGATGCCGCGTGACCTCGCAATGACGGCCATGTCGCATTTTGATATCGCACTGGTTCCTTTTGTTGATGACCCGCTTACCCGCAGCATGTCTTTGCTCAAGCTGGAGGAGTACAACTCGAAGGGCTTGGAGGTGCTGGACTTTCGCCAGATGAGCGACGCCCGGATTGATCATCTTCTTGACGTATCTGTACACGCCATCGGAAAACCCGGACGGATTGGGGGTGGGTCATGATCAGGATGGCGTGGTTGTGGTTTAAAAGGCTATGGAGTGATCAGGGTAAGAATCAGGCACCATCCGACCTTGGCCGTATCGAGAAATCTGCCTCTGAAACAGACAACTTGCAGATTGCAATGGATGCGGTTTCAAGCACTGAAGACAGCGATGCCGGCACGCTGGTACCTTGTGATGAACAATTGCTCGACCGTTGCCGTATGCAGTGGCAAATCGGAGACTGGGCGTCGCTGAGCAAGCTGCAGCGGGATGATTTGCAGCATCATCCGGAGCGCGCCAAGCTTGCATTGCTGGCGGCTGCCGGACGTGCGCAGACCGAAGACATCAATGGATCTGCAAGTTATCTGCGACTGGCGTTAGACTGGGGGGCAAGTCGGCAGTTGGCCAATCAGATCATGGTGGCCGGTGTCTACAATAATCTTGGATGTGCTGCGGCGCTGGGCGGCCGCGGCGAGATGATGCACCGTCTCTTCGTGCAGTCGGTTTCAACAGGAGCTGCGTTGAAGCCGGATGATCTTCTGGTGCAGGTGCGCATGAAGCAACAGCTTGCGCAGATAACGGTTCCCGGCCTTGAGCTGTCCTTGCAGGCTGAGACAAAGCCGCCCGTTTTTCGCAGCCCGCAAGCGGCTTCAGAATCGCTTCGTCCGTCGGAAAGTGTGCGCCACGCAATGACAGCGGCTGCTGATGCGCTGCGCCTGCATGACACTCAGGCCGCATTCAGCCATGCGCAAACAGCATTGGGACACTGGCTCGATGCTGAGCGTGCGGTTCAATTCGCAACGACCCCGCTTGACACAGCCGCAGGCAAGACTGTCTTCCTGCATGTTGAAGGTGACTATATTCCTCAAAAAATCAGGAATGAAAAGCGTTTCTATGAGCCTGAGTTCCTCGAGTTGCTTTCAGGTTTGCACCAGACGGGAGGAACGTTTGTGGATGTCGGAGCCAATATCGGCAATCACAGCATTTATTTTGCCAAAGTCGTCGGTGCTCCTGTGATTGCCATTGAACCGGCTCCTGACAACCACGTCTGTCTGGCCGTCAATGCAGCGCTCAATGCTCCAAACGTCAGTGTCCAGTGTCTGAGCGTCGCAGTGGGAGACACGCAGGGCCATGTGGAACTCGAGATGGGCGTAGGAGGCAACTATGGTTCCTTTACTTTCAATGCCACGCTGAATCCCGAGTTCAAGAGCGATCAAAAGCGGCATGTATGCCGGGTTGTACAAACAACGCTGGATGACGCTCTGCTGCCGATGTTTGGAGAGGGTGCCGTTCCATCGATTGTCAAAATTGACGTGGAAGGAATGGAGATCCAAGTGATTCGGGGCGCACAAACGCTGTTGGAAACGTACAGGCCCGTGGTGGCTGTGGAGTGTTTCACTCACGCATTTTTTCTCGATGTGGAGCGTGAACTCAGTCGCCTCGATTATTTTCCGCTCGAGACGTTGAACGCGACACCCACCTTTACTTTTGTGAATCGCCGTAACAGCAGGCATCTCTCGGTTCTTGAGATGCGTTTGCGTCAAAACTGCATCAAGCAGGCCAGACGGAACAAAAATTATGTCTGATATGAAAAGTCGCACCAGAAAGTCATGTGAAAGGGAGCCCACGTGCGTAAGGTTCTGATGATATCGGTTGATTTTCTGCCCAAGCTGGGAGGAGTGTCACTGATGGCGCACCACGTTGCCAATTCGATGGTCAGCAACGGCAATGATGTTCTCATGCTTGCACCTAAAGGGGCCTGTACCCCTAAAGACTATGTGAGGCTCTATGGTTTGATTGAGGACTTTCAGTCGCAAACCCGCCTGCGGGAGGGAGCCGCTTCAATTGCAGAGGAGAAAAGACTCGTCACGCTGATCGAGCAGATCTGCAGGCATCACGATGTGACCGACATTGTCTGCATGCATCCCTTCTACTATGCGTGGCCGGCAGTAGAGGTGGCCAGAAAGCTGAACATTGCCTGTGGTGTTTATTTTCACGGTTTCGAGTTTTTCAGCCAATTGCTGCGCGTTGGAACATTCAAGCAGCCGCCTGCCGTCCAGGATATGACGCAATTGCCATGGAAGGTTTACGCCTGCGTCAGGGACAGTAGCCGCATTTTTGTGAACAGCAGTTACACCAAGACACTTATCCAACAAGCGACAGGCCGGGGAGACATCGTAGCCACCGGGTGCGGTCTGGAGAATGAGATCATCGATCGCTATGCCGATCGCAGGCCTAATCTGCTTCAATCCTCATGCGAGACAATCCGTTTCGCTTATGTAGGTCGACTGGTCAAGTCCAAGCGCGTCGACCGGTTGATTTTGTGGTGCGCAAAGTCGCCAAGGTTTTCTGCGACCATTATCGGCGATGGACCGGAGCGCGAGAGTCTTGTGTCTCTTGTTGCGCAACATGGGCTTGATGGCCGCGTGAAGTTTGCCGGTTCCGTGACCGAGCAGGAGAAGTATCAGATCCTTGAGCAAACCGACTTCATTGCTTTGCTCTCGGAGGAAAATCATGAGACCGGCAATGTGGAGGGTTTTGGTATCGCTCTGATTGAAGGGGCAGCAGCTGGAGCCATACCGTTTTCATCGGGAACGGGCGGTATGGTTGATATCGTTCGCCACGGCGATACGGGTTTCGTGCAGGATGCGTTGGTAGATGCGCAGGAGCTAGTACAGTTCTGTTCGGATAGGCCGAGAATCGAGGCCATGGGTAACCGCCTCAAAACTGATCTGGCAGACCGGTTTAACTGGAACAAGATTGCCCAGACAGTACTGGATGTGATTTGACATGAGAGTACGACATTTTTTTGAACCCGATCTGCTTGTTGTCAGCGAAACCTATCCGCCTTATTCGGTTGGCGGAGCGGAGACAAGCTTGCACATCGTTCTGAAGCAGCTCTCCGTGCGCATGCGGCTGAACGTGATCTCCCTGTACGATGGCGCACTGCCCAAGCTTGAGCAGGTAGATGGAGTCAATGTGGTGTTCTTGCCCAAGGGACCTGCATCCGAAAAAGATCTGCGCGCAAGTCTGATCGTGAGCCTGCGCCATCTTTATCTCCTGTTGTGCATGGAGCCCGGCCAGAGCCCTGCAGAGCCCGACATATTTGAAATGATTTACATGCGTACGGCACGGGGTTTGAAGCACGCTCACTTTGACGTAAACAAAGACTATCGCGATCTGGCTGATTCGTTTTCTCGTGCGCTGGTACATGAAACGCTGCGTGTTCTCAAGCCGGTTCGTGTGCACGCCGATAACTACCGTGCGGCGGCCCTTTGCTGGGGCATGTCAGCCTTCTTCAGCGGGCAGAGTAGCGTTATGATCCGAGACAACCGGTTCGTATGCGCACGGTCCAACAACAGTATGGTCGTGGGCGGCAAGATCTGTGCGTCTTGCGACCGTTCCTGTGCTGCCGAGGATAGTCCGAAGGACGTGGAGGGCAAAAAGTCGGAACTGAAAAAGATTCAGGACTTCCGATCAAAAATGATTGCCGGGTACAAACGCGTGCTGGTTACGGGTCCCCACCTGAAGCGGATCACAGAGGAGCATCTTGGGATAAAGGCCCGTATCGTTCGCAATCCCTCAGATGATGTGCAAATGGTCGACAGCATGATTTCGGTCGTGGCGCAGACGCCCGGCCGCAGCGTGGTTGTCATCGGTATGCTTAATGAAAACAAGGGACAATTGCCCTTTGTCAAAAAGTACATTGACTATTTGCGGGCCGGTCCCCAACCATTTGTCACCTTCCATTTTGCCGGTCGCGGAGATCGTATCCGCAAGCAGATTGAATCCCTGATGGAAAAGGAGAAGCGATTTGCCGTTGTATTCCACGATTTTCTGGGGCGTGAGGACTTGTTCCGTTTGATCCGGTCATCGCATGTGGTGGCTTGCCCGACCATTTGGCCCGAACCCTTCGGACGGGTGCCACTGGAGGCCGGATTGTGCGGGCGACCGATTGTCTCTTTTGCCGTGGGCGGTTTGCCTGGCAGTATCCAGCATGAAAAAACAGGCTTTCTGGTCAAGCCCGGTGATTACCGCGCCTTTTTCGACCATCAGCAGAAGCTTCTGGATGATCCTGAAATGGCCTATGCTTTTGGTTCGGCAGGCAGGGAATTCATCTGCTCGACATACTCGGTGGACGCTTCCTGTCGCGAGCTTGAAGCACAGTTGGGCCTGTCGGAATAGTTATAAGAAATGGATGGGGTTGCCGGCATGAAGTACAGCGTTCCATTTACTGAACTTCTGGGGCCAGATGTTCGGGGATTTGACGATAGCTGCATTGTTGAGGTCGATGATGTTGATGCGCTGAAGTTGCGGTTGGAGGCTGGCGCCATCAAGCTGCGCCGTGGCGGCGGCACGCCTGTTGTCGACAATGTTCGCATCCGTCTGGAGTCTTTGCCAAACATCAACTTTTCAATTTGCGGGTCCCGCAGTTCTTTTGTGTTTGGCGCTTCAGTCAAGGGAAGCTACAACGTGACCGCCTATGGAGACTCCACCCTTGAGGTGGGTGCGCATACGACGTCGAATGGATCGCGTTATTTTCTGAGCAACAGCAGCGTCAGATTGGGTGAAGACTGCATGCTGTCGGATGAGGTGCTCTTTCAGGCGTCCGATCAGCACGGAATCATTGATATCAAGGAGCATCGCATCATCAACGATGCGCACAAAACCATCGCACTGGGTAATCACGTCTGGATTGCGCGGTCGGTGTCCGTCATGCCCGGTGTTCAGATTGGAAAAGGCAGTATCGTGGGGGCCTGCTCTGTGGTTACGCGCAATCTGGCTGATTGCACCCTGTCAGTGGGTGTGCCTGCAAGGGTGGTGAAGGAGGGGGTCAGTTGGAGCCGCCATGCCGATCGGATCGATGCCAGAAGCGAGACCTTCCTTCAGCATCTGTCCGCACTTTCGCCTCAGCCATGACGGACGAGTCTGAGCAGATTGTCGCAAAAATCTTCCTGCCTGCTTTTCAAATGACCGGATTGCTGTGACCTCAGAAGTTCAGGGTTGCAGGCAATCTTGCCCAGAGCGTCAATCAAAGATGCAGGGTTCGGTTCATACGATGGTGCCAACCGGACGTGTCCGGTCAGTTTTGCATCAATCCGCAACGACGCGGGATCAAGCATGTCCTGCATGGGATCGCCGCGCGTGGCTAGAACATAACAGCCACGATGAAGGGCTTCGAGCAAGCCCAGTCCGAAACCCTCAAATCGACTGGGATAGAGCACAACGTCTGCCTTGTCGTACAGTTCCATGATCTTGTCCCTGGACTGCAGAAATCCGCGGCTTGATTTGATCTCCAGATTGGCACGGCTTGGGACGGCATCCAGCGCAGAATGCGGCTCGTTGGATTTGATGAAGACCTTCAGTTTTGGAAAGCTGTGTGGCCATTGACCAAGTGCATTGGCCACGATGTCACTGCCCCTGCGATCGCGGAATCCATGATTGCCCGCGTTGTAGAGTACCCGGATGGGATGCGCTGGTCGGCGTAGGCTATGGTCGCGCGTCCGCACTGCATCGGGAATCGACCACCTCAGCAGGTCCGATGTGATGCCATTTTCCGCAAGCCGTCTTTGAATGCTTTCGCTGCGCGCCACGCACACAACTCGCTGTCCATATGATCTGAGTTGCTTGATCCACGGTTTGGTATCGTCAGCGTAAGGATCCAATGTGGCCCATTCCAGATTTGGAATGTAGAGAATCCGCTTTGTTTTGGGGCTACGGAAGACCAGATCAAGAAGAGATGGATTCAGCGCCTCCAGGATGACAACACAATCCAGCTTTGCAAGCCAGTCGGTCATGGTCAGTTTTACTGGGAGTCTGGCGCAGTTGGACGGATGAACAAGCTCCAAGGTCTCGTTCGTGCATGCAGCGTAATCTTTTGTGTACAGATTCTCGCGAACCTTGATCACAGAGGATGAGAGTCCCCTGATGCCACTCAATGCCCAGCAAATGGTTTCTGCGTCCCTGAAAAGACCGCCTTCGGGACGGTCGGGGGCAATGATGCCCACTTCGGTCGATCGCGCAGGAGAGTCTGTCATGGTCATTGGAAAGGATTTCAAAAAGCCGGCTGCATACTTGATGAGCGTGTCTTCAACCAGGATCGCAGCATGTCCTTATCGGCGGGTCTGGTCAAGTATGTGCTTGTCCACCAGGGAGAGATAGGTGTTCAGTACGGGCTGGTCCCGGCCATCATGCAGGGTATCTGCGGCGATTTCATGTGTGGTGCCGATGACGCGCGCTTCAAATGGTTTGCCGCTTGCAAGGATCAAGGTACTGCCATGTCCATGATCTGTACCCCGTGTTCCATTTTCCCTGAATGTCCGACCGAACTCGGACATCATCGCCACATGTGTATGTTTCCACGCGTCACCGACGGCCATTCGGAAACTGGAAAGTGCCATGGCCAGTTGGGAAAAACGATTTGCAAGGTTGCCCGTCTCATTACCCTGAAAGGCGTGGGTGTCCCAGCCATTGATCTCGGTTACCGCGACAGAAAAAGGCCCCGCCTGTTTCATCAATACTCCGATTTTGTGGAATTGCCCGGCAATGCCCCTGACCGGGCGATCGTCTGCCCCGTGCGGCACCGCATTGCTGTTTTGCTGCAAGAGGCTGCTGGCCTGTCCTCGCAACAGTCGGGCAATGCTGACTCTATCCACATTGTCCGGGTCGTCGTAAAGACGGGTGAGTGCTTTGATGATGGCGTCATCGTCGTCGGTCCGCAGGGGCCGGGAGAGCACTTTTCCCATGCCTGCGAAAGGATGTTTCCCCATGCTTGATACAGGTGGCGTTGCGGCAGTGTAAAACCCACCCCTATTGTCAGGGTTGACGTGTGAGAGCCGTTGCAGAATTCGATTGGCAATTCCGTCGGTCATCAGGGTCTTGCCATCGGCAACGTAACCCCTTTCCATCGCATCCTGCGCTGCGAAATGGCTGCGTGAGTTGTCGCCGCTGCCGCTGAATGGAGCGAAGGCCAGTTCCCCCTTCTCAATCATGCCGTAAAGGTCACTCCATGCAGGATGAACAAACCAGGGGCCTTGCACGTGCTGCAGGGACGCACTTCCAGACTGGCGGCCTATTGCGATAGTGGGTCTCGCATCGTGATAGAAACTGTTGTCCGCTTGAAAAAGGAGGCTGTCTGCGTCGAACCCTCCTCGCAAAAGTACCAGCAGCACACGCGGAGTTGAAGCATGGTGATTGTCTGCGCTGCGGTCAGCAGATTGGGCTGAAGCGCAGTTAGCGCCAGCGAGCAGGGGAAAGGTGGCGAACATTCCCCTGAGCAGAAAATGGCGTCTCTGAAGATTCATGCGAGCTTCCTTTTTCCTAGTGGAACATGATCTCGGGAGATACAAGAAACACGGTCAGCCACTTCTCCGGGTTGGACTCAAGCACGTCAATGGCCTTGCGGGTTCGACTGTGCGCAGTTAGACGCAGCCTTTCGGTACACAGACGCAGCGGCATCCGGTCCCTTTCAAGATTTTGTGAGAGTTGACGGACAATCATCTGGCTGGTTTCCAGACGTTGCAAGAGGGTGTCCGGACCCAGCCAATAGTCGGCGTGTACCGGATAGCCGTCTGGCGATATTCGCTGAAACTGGCCCATGCCAAGCCGTTCCAGCGCTTGTTGCATGAGTTCGGCAGACATTCTGACCTCTGGGGAACACGTTTGATCAAGGAGGTGCGAGATGTCCCGCAGGTGTCTGAAGGGGTCTTTCAGTCGCTTTTCGGAGGACTCGAGCGTTCTGAGATCTTCGACTGATTTTCTGATGTGAGACAGGTCGCCTGCCGTACGCTGCCAGACCTCACGCACGATCGCTATCTGTCTGTCAGAGGGGTGGTCCTGAATGGCGAACTGAATCAGTTTTGCAGCAAGCCGCCCGATTGTTTTTGGATGATGGGCAAGATCCCTCAACATCTCGAAAATCTCCAAGCCTTCAGCGTTCCTGTAGATTTTTCCCATGAATAGCTTGGCGCCACCCGTGTGCTGTCTTGAAAGGAGGACAGATCCTGCCTGGTGAATGATCCTGCATTTTGGGGGGAGGCACTCAAAATTGGGCTCCCGTGACTGGGTCCAGACAACAATCCCGCTCAGGGCCTGCGCCAGCGCCTGTATGTCTCTCTGTTCGTAGCCCCCGTTTATGCCGACGGTATGCAGCTCAAGGATTTCCCGTGCAAGATTCTCATTGTGTCGGTCTTTCCGATTTTGCAGATTGTCCAGGTAAACCAGCATCGCAGGGTGCAAGACCATATTCCTGAGAAGCTCCTCGAAAGATCCGTTCAGGCTGTAGCGCCGGGCGGTGTCTTCATAGTTTGCAAGCATTGGCTGCATATTGGTCTTCTTGCTGAAAACGCTGAAGTGATTGGTCCAGAACCACAGCCAGTCTGACGTGCCCTTGCTTGATTCGGACATGTGGAAAGCAAGGCTGCGCCTGATGGCATTGTTTTCTTGCTGCCGCAACCAGGTTTGCAACGATTGCTGGAGCTGGCCCCTTTCCTCGGCTGATGGGCTGTTGGCGATGGCTTCTTTGCGATCGTGCAGCTCGCGCAGGGGCAAATTGTTCTGCTCAGTTTCAAAAACAGGATGTTGGGCCTTTACATATGAGCATGCCAATACAAGTGCAAGCACAATGAAAAGGAATGGGACGTCATTTTTTGACGGCATGAGTAGGCTCCACGGTCGCGCTATTCGCTGTCGGTCATTGTGTACCCAGTGTAGGCGAGTGGGGAACGCGGGAGTATCCCTTCCCAGGGTATTTGATGGGCGTTTCCAGCTCAATTCCGGCTGAAAACGTTTAGCATTGCCTCAACCGCAAACAACTGTTAAAAGTGCCTAAACGTTTCCGTGGAACTGACGTCGAAGTCAAAGATGACCCGGCTTTCCACCGCAACACGTTCAATCGGTAAAAAGCGACCGTTCGTGCGAAGTTAGCGCACCAGAGACGGCCGGTCTGATGCTTGGCAGAAGTCCTTATAAAAGGACGTCAGATTACAGAACCGATTGAGGCACCCATGACCACTGCGCAGTCTTCCAGCGTGAACTCCGCGCCGACCTTCTCTGTCGGCGACGGGCGCTTTGTATGGTCATTGGGTAACAGCAACGAACTGGTTTTTTCTGCCCGCCTCGACGCCCAAGGCCGAATCCTCGTAGCCGGCTCGCAGGGCAGTGCGGCCATGATGTCGCGCTTCAACGCCAACGGCAGCCTCGATACCACGTTTGGTACTGACGGCATCCTCACTAACTCACTGACCGGCGCTTTCAACGACTTCGCCGTTCATTCCGACGGCAGCATCACGGCAGTTGGCGGTGGTGGCGCGTACGTCATCGTGCGCTACGGTGCAGATGGCGCGTTCCTGAGCAGCAAGACACAGGACATCAGTACCACCAATGCGGCGTTCGCAGATGTTGCGGTGGGCGTTGCCATTCAGACCGACGGCAAGATTGTCGTTGGCGGCTACAGCAATACCAGCACCACCACCAGCGCCAACGACTTTTCAGTGGCCCGCTTTACCGATACCGCCCTGGCGCTGGACAACTCCTATTCGCTGGACGGTCGCAACAGTGCAGGTCTGTCGGCGGATGACGTGGCCTATGCCATGATCCTGGACTCGTCCAACCGTGCCATCGTGGCCGGTTACACGACGGTCTCCACCGATCGCCAGTTTGCGGTGGCACGCTTTACCGCCAGCGGCACGATTGCCAACAATCTGGACACCACGTTCAGCGGCGACGGCAAACTTGCAGAGGGTTCTACAGCCGGCTTTGAAGAGGCCCGTGCCCTGGCCCTGCAGTCCGATGGCAAGATTCTGGTGGCTGGTTATTCGCAGGCCAGCACCACGGCCGCTTATGACTTTGCCATCATGCGCCTGCTGGCAGATGGCAGTGTCGATACCGCCTTTCGCGACACGCTCACTGCGCTGAGTCAAAACGGCAGGCCCAGTTACACCGTCGGCACAGGCAACGACTTTGCCTACGCCGTGGCTGTGCAGTCTGACGGCAAGATCATTCTGGGCGGTACGGCGCAGATCACCGGCAGCGATTACGATTTCGCCCTGTTGCGTCTGAATGTCAACGGAACGGTCGATACTACGTTCGGCACCCAGGGTCGGGTCATTACCCGCATCAATTCGGGTCGTGATGAAATCCGCCATCTCGATCTCCAGTCAGACGGCAAGATCGTTGCGTCAGGTTATTCTGCCAATGGCAGCCTGAACGACATAACGCTGGTGCGCTACAACACCGACGGCAGCGTTGACACTACGTTCAATCCAGTCAACACACTGAATGCAACCCCCACGTTTACTGAGGGTGGCAGTGCGGTGGTGCTCGACTCGGATGTCATGATCCGTGATGTGGAACTTGCCACGGCGGACAGTTATCTGGGTGCCACCGTGCAATTGCAGCGGGCGGGTGGAGCCAGTGCGGAGGATGTATTTTCTGCCGCCAGTAGTTCATCCGTTTCCGCACTGACTGAAGGTGCAGGCCTTACCGTCGGCGGCGTATCAGTCGGTACCGTGACGCAGAACTCTGCCGGTGTATTGCTCATCACCTTCAACGCTACGGCCACGCAGGCGCGTGTCAACACGGTTTTGCAAAGTTTGTCGTACGCCAACACGTCCGAGAATCCGGGTACACCCGTTATCATCAACTGGGTGTTCTCTGACAATGCGTCGGTAGGGGCGCAGCAGGTGACAGGCCAGTCGGTGATCACCATTAACGCTGTCAACGACGCACCGACGCTTTCAGCCGTCAATAACATCACGCTCACCGATACTGCGGCAGACGACACGTTTGCAAACGTCACTGGCACGTTGTCGGGGTCGGATGTCGACAATGCATCGCTGACCTACGGCATTACCGGTGGTACAGACAACGGCACGACGGTAACGCGCCAGGGCAGCTTTGGAACGCTCACCGTCAACAAGTCCACTGGGGTTTACACATTTGCACCGACAGACAGCGCCATTGAAGCCGTGCTGGCTGATTCAAGCGAAAGTTTTACGGTAACGGCATCAGACGGGTCCCTGTCTGCCAGTCGTACGCTGCAGATCAATGTGACCGGTGCTGCTGACACGCCTGCGTTGCAGAGCCTCGCCACGCAGGTCATTACAGACACCTTGAGCAACGACAGCTTTTCTGCATTGACCGGACAGATTGCGGTGGCATCCGGCTCAAATGCGGGTCTGTCTTACGCAGTGGCAGGCGGTACAGTCGTCGGCAGTGATTCGGTGCTGCAAAGCATATTCGGTACTGTGCGTGTCAATCGCACCACCGGCGCTTACACATTCGATGCAGACAGTACCGCCATCAATGCATTGAAGACCACCGTCAATACATCATTCCAGCTCACAGCCACCAATGGGCGCGATGTACAAAGCACCGCATTGAATATACAACTTGCCGGTGCCAATGATGTCCCCAGTTTTACCAGCGCTCCCACTGCATCGCTGGTGGACACCGCTGCTGATGACGCGTTCACTGCACGCACAGGAACGGTTGCGGCAACGGACCGGGATGGTGATGCGGTTACATTGGGGCTGACCGGCGGAACCGACAACGGCACCATCATTACCCGCATCGGCACCTACGGAACACTGACGTTTACCAAAGCCACCAGTGCCTACAGTTACGCACCCAATGATGCCGCCATTGAAGCACTGACAGCCAATACCAGCGACGTATTCACCTTCACCGCCTCAGACGGCAGCGCATCGGGCAGCACCACGCTCACCATCAACATCACCGGTGCATCGGATGCGCCTGCGCTTGCAACACCTGCAGCGATTGCCTATACCGATACGGCGGCGGATGACACGTTCAGCGCCAGCAGCGGAACGGTGCAGTTCACGGGGAATGCAACTGCATTCGGCATCAGCGGTGGAACAGATGGCACCTCGTCGGTCACTCGCGTCGGTACCTATGGCACTTTGATCATCGTCAAATCAACGGGCGCCTACACATACACGCCACGCGAGGCATCCATCGAGCCGCTGAAATCCAACGCGACGGAAACCTTCACCATCACGGCCAGCAATCCGCGTGATGCATCGCTGGGTACAGCAACATTAAGCATCAACATCGCAGCCACCAACGATGCGCCGGTTGTTACAACGCCCACTGCGATTTCAGTGATCGACACCGCATCGGACGACACTTTCACAACGCGCACGGGTACGCTGGTTCTGTCGGACCGCGATGCAGACACATTGACGGTCGGCATCAGTGGTGGCACTGACAATGGAACGACGGTTTCCCGCGTGGGCAGTTTCGGTACGCTGACGGTGACCAAAGCCACCGGTGCTTACAGCTATGCGCCTAACGATGCCGCCATTGAAGCCTTGTTGTCGGGCAGCACCGACAACTTCACCTTCACCATCAACGACGGCACAACCACCGTCAATACCTCGCTGGTGGTCAACGTATCGGGCGCCGCTGACACGCCTGTCTTGCAGGCTCTTACCAGTCGTGTCATCACCGACACGGTTGCAAACGATACGTTCGCAGCCCTCACAGGACAGATTGCAGTTGCAGCCGGGTCTAGCGCCGGCCTGACCTACGGTGTGGTCGGTGGCACTGTATCGGGGTCGGAATCGGTACTGCAAAGCACCTACGGCACGATGCGTGTGAATCGCACCACCGGCGCTTATACCTTCGATCCCGACAGTACGGCCATCAATGCCCTGAAGAGTTCTGTCACGTCGTCGTTTTCCCTGTCGGCCACGAATGGTCGTGACGTTCAAACCACCGCATTGAGAAGTGGCTCGGCAAAACTGAACAGGTCGGATAAGTGCATTATTGGGGTTTTGCGCCATGGCAAATGAGCCGTGGTAGGAGACCAACATGAGCAAATCATCCGGGCGGCGCACGCGTCGCGTATTCAGTGCTGAGTTCAA
>SXGQ01007699.1_pt1 | contig 14230 bp, 15 predicted proteins | sample 3178371 | NCBI WGS metagenome assembly SXGQ01 (sample SAMN11356859, study PRJNA531348) | freshwater metagenome | isolation source: freshwater sample F1-20 | place: China: Fuxian Lake, Yuxi | collected 2017-12-25
ATCGGTGATGGTCTGGTGGCACAGATTCCCGCATTGCTGATCTCGGTGGCTGCCGGTCTGGTAGTTGCGCGTGTGGGGCATGGGCAGGACATCGGCACGCAGATGTCCTCGCAGTTGTTTGCATCGCCCCAGGCCCTCTATATCACCGCGGGCATCATCAGTTTGATGGGTTTGATCCCCGGCATGCCCAACCTTGCTTTCCTTATCCTCGGTGCGGCGACAGCCGGGCTGGGCTGGCGTCTGCAAAAGCTGGCAGAAGAAAAGCAGGCTGCGCCCGAAGCGGCCGCCGCTGCCGAGCGCGCCGCAGCAGCAACCGATTCATCCGAAGCGTCGTGGGATGACCTGATGCCCGTCGATGTGGTTGCACTCGAAGTGGGTTACCGCCTCATTCCGCTGGTGGACAAAAACCAGGAAGGCGATCTGCTCAAGCGCATCAAGGCCATCCGTAAAAAGTTTGCGCAGGACGTAGGCTTTCTCCCGCCTGCCGTGCATATCCGTGACAACCTCGAGTTGCGCCCCAGCATGTATCGCATCCTGTTGAAGGGTGTTCCGGTGGGTGAAGGCGAGGTGTTCGTCAACCAGTTGCTTGCCATCAATCCGGGTCGCGTCAGCATGCAGTTGCAGGGTCAGCCCACCACAGACCCCGCATTCGGTCTGCCTGCCGTCTGGATCGATCAGTCCCAGCGCGATGCCGCACAGGCAGCCGGTTACACGGTGGTGGATGCCAGCACCGTGGTGGCCACCCACATGTCGCATCTGTTGCAGACATCGGCTGCGCAGTTGCTGGGTCGCAATGAAGTTCAGCAGTTGCTGGATCATTTCGGCAAGTCCACACCAAAAGTGGTGGAAGACCTCACGCCCAAACTGCTGCCGCTGGCCACTGTGCAGCGTGTGTTGCAGAACCTGCTGGAAGAGGGCGTTCACATCCGCGATATGCGCACGGTGCTGGAAACGTTGCTGGATGAAGGTGCACGCACGCAATCTGCCATCGACCTGACCGCTGCTGTGCGCGTGGCACTGGGGCGTGCGATCGTGCAGGCCCTCTCCGGTGGTGCGGGCGATCTGAATGTACAGGTGCTCGACAGCCGCCTAGAACAATTGCTGACCCAGGCGCAGGCCTCGGTGGGCCCGGACCAGATCGGCATTGAACCGATGTTGGCCGAAACATTGACGCAGCAGATCGGTGAAGCCGCATCGCGTCAGGAAGCCGCCGGACAGAATCCTGTCCTGTTGCTGCCCGATGCCCTGCGACTGCCGCTGGCCAAGCTGCTCAAACGCTCGGTACCCCGTCTGCGGGTGCTGTCGCACAGTGAAATTCCGGAATCCAGAACAATCCGGGTCGCATCCGTCGTGGGAGCTAAATCATGATGCTGAAAAAATTCTCGGGCCCCAATACCCGTGAGGCACTGAAGAAACTGCGCGAGGAACTCGGTGAAGATGCCGTGATCCTTTCCACCAAACAGACCGCTGCGGGTGCGGAAATTCTGGCGGCCCTGGCCGACGATCTGCCTGATGCGGGGGGTTCCGGCGGTGGCAGCGCAGGCTCAAGCGTGCCGTCGCATCTGCCGCTTTCAACCTCTCTGCAACCCGGTACCGGCGAAGCGTTTGCCGCGCCCGTGGTGTCGGCCAGTTCTTCATCGCCGTCCAAACGCGATGTGCAGCCCGTCAACTGGAAGCGCATGGAAGACGTTGCACCATCGGCCAGTCTGCAGGCTGCGACCGACCGTGCAAGCGAGCGCACCACACGTCGCGACGTTAACTCCGCCGCTGCGGCATCGCTTTCACCGGTTGCTGCCTCAGCCATGGATGCCATCAGCCGTCCGTTGATGGATGAAATTCGCCAGATGCGCGAGATGCTCTCAGAGCAGATGTCGGTGCTCAATTGGAGAACGGCGCTGGAGCGCAATCCCGTTCGCGCAGATCTGTGGCGTGATCTGACGGAGGCCGGATTCTCGGCCGTGTTCGCGCGCACCGTAGTTGAAAAGCTGCCCGATGCATTCAATGAAGAAGAGTCGCGCCGCTGGCTGGCTGAAGTGATGGCGCGCAACCTCAATGTGGTCAACGCATCTGACGAGATCGTGGAGCGCGGTGGCGTCTATGCGCTGGTGGGGCCTACCGGTGTGGGCAAGACCACCACCACAGCCAAGCTGGCTGCACGCTGTGTCGTGAAATACGGTGCACAGTCGCTGGGTTTGATTACCACCGACAGCTACCGGATCGGAGCGCAGGATCAGTTGCGCATTTACGGCAAAATTCTTGGCGTGCAGGTGTATACCGCACAGAGCGAGTCAGATCTTGCACAGTTGCTCAGCACACTGTCTCGCAAGCATCTGGTGTTGATTGACACAGTGGGTATGGGTCAGCGTGATGACCGTCTGTCTGAGCAGACCCGTCTGCTGGCGCAGTCGGACGTCAAGCGGGTGTTGCTGCTCAATGCAGTGGCGCAGGCCGAGACACTGGAAGACGTGGCGCGCAACTATCGTGGCGAGGGTCTGCACGGCGCCATCATCACCAAGCTGGATGAAGCGGTCAAACTCGGTGGCGTGCTCGATGTGGTGGTGCGTCACAAACTCACGCTGCATTATCTGGCCACAGGTCAGCGCGTACCCGAAGATCTGTTTCTGGCCGAGAGTGCAGGCTTGCTGCGCCGTTGTCTGAAACCGGCTGCCAAAACCGCATTTTCTGTGTCTGAGCAGGAGCTGGCGTGGAAAATGGCCCGCATGCCTGATTCCAGTGACGAGTGGATGAACTGATGAAAGACCAGGCCAATACCCTGCGCAATCTGCTGGGCCGCAAGGCATCGGTGCTACAGCCCGTAATGGGGCTGGCCGGCAGGCCGGATGCCAGTCTGCTGGCAGCCGCGATGGTGGATGAGGCCGTGGCCGAAGGCAGCGGCGGGATTGTCATCGATGGCGGTCGCGACGCACTGGTCGAAGCATTCAATCTGAAAAAACGCTGGGAACTGTGTCACTACCTCAGTGGCGATGTGTCGGCACAGTCGCTGCTGCTCAGTTGGGGTGAAAGCCGTTATCTGGTGCCGGCTGCGCGGGGCATCAACCAGGTCGGCGTGGGTCAGGTGATCAACCGCAGCCGATTCCAGAAACTGCTGTCGGGTTTTGCGGACAATGGCCATGAGATGTATGTCACGCTGTCTTATGAACAGGCCGGCATGGCACTGTCACTGTGTGCGGACGCACCGCAGTGGTTGTGGCTGGTGGAACCGAATCGCACCAGTGTCACCGAATGTTACAAGGCGCTGACCCAGATCGGTCCGGCATGCGGTAACATGGTGCATAGCGTGTTGGTGTGCCGGGCACGCAGTGCGGCGCAGGCCGATGATGTGTTTGCAGAGCTCGAACATGTCACGCGGCCTTATCTGTCCCAGCCGATCGAATATGCAGGCCAGTATCGCGGCCCGTCCTGTGCGCGTTCTTTGCGCGTGCGCAGCCGGCTTGAAGCCATCATCTGATAACCGGGGAAACGGAGCATGTACACCGCAGCGGGCGTTCTTGACAGGCAACAGACGGTAGACAAATATCTGCCGCTGGTCCGTCGCATGGCGCATCACCTGATTGCCAAGCTGCCGGCATCCGTACAGCTTGATGACCTGATACAGGCCGGCCTCATCGGATTGATGGACGCCATCGGCCGTTTTGAAGAGGGGCAGGGAGCGCAATTCGAGACCTACGCCACACAGCGCATCCGTGGCTCCATGCTCGATGAACTGCGTCAGGCTGACTGGCTGCCGCGTGGTCTGCGCCAGTCCCAGCGCAAGATCGAAACCGCCCTGCACAAGGCCGAGCAGACCTTGGGCCGCCCACCCACCGAAATCGAAATGGCCCAATCCATGGGCCTGTCGCTGGAAGAGTATCAGGCCCTGCTGTTTGAGGCGCGCGGCACACAACTCATCTATTACGAAGACTACGAAGACGAAGAAGGCAACTCCACGGGCTTTCTGGATCGCCAGACTGACGGCGACGACGATGACCCACTGGCCAGCCTGAATGACGAACGTTTCCGCAAGGCTCTGGTTTCTGCCATTGAGGTTCTGCCTGAGCGTGAAAAATTGGTCATGGGGCTGTACTATGAGCAGGAGTTGAACTTCCGGGAAATTGCTGCCGTACTCAATGTCACCGAGTCGCGGGTGTGCCAACTGCATTCGCAGGCGGTCGCCAGACTTCGGGTCAAATTGAAGGAATGGTAAGCGTCCTCACGCGACACCTTGAATCCGCCCATCAAATCGCTGTTGCAACGAAACGCACTGATCGCATTGGTGCTGGCCGTGGTATGTCCGTGGCTGGCGTTTTATGTCATGCACCCGGCGCTGTTCAAGTCCATCGGTCTGGAGTCCGTGTTGCTGGCGGCTGCCTGCGGAGTGTTACCAGCCTGGCTGGCAGGGTTGGGTGGTCGCCGTCTGGTTCAAAACCGCTTTCGCAAGCTGCTGCAGTCCGAAAGCCAATTGCTGGACATCATGCGCCTGTCGGGCGACTGGTACTGGGAGCAAGACCGCAACGGGCGTGTTGTCAGTCTGCTGCATCGCAGTGCGCCGCAGGCTGGTGCTGAAAGCGGTCCGACCGAGTTTCCCATTCTGGGGCACACCCGTTGGGACTTGCAGGGTCTGGCACCGGTGGATATGTCCTGGGATGCATTTCGCCAGACCATGCAGGCCGAAAAGCCCTTCCAGAAAGTGCGTTTTTTGTACACCTCCGGCGCAGGCGAGCGCCTGTACTTCGTCTCCTCTGGGGCTGCGCGCTATGACTGGCGTAAACAGTTTCTGGGTTATTGCGGTGTGTCGGTCAACATCACCGACCGCTGTCTGAACCAGAACCTGCGCGAGGCAGAACGCGAACTGCTGCGCGGCCTGATGCTGGGTTTGCCCGCAGAGCGTCTGCTCTCACGCTTCTGTCACCAGCTTGCTCAGGCTTTCCATCGCGTGTCGGACGTGTACTGCTGGGTCGCTGCTGAAGCGGCCGATGGCGATCTTGCCAACAGCAATCTGCGCGAGGGGCGCATGCAATTGATTGCCCACTCCGATGGCGCCCAGACTGTGGGCGATTTGCAGGAGCTCAATTGGCCAACTGACCGTCAGGCGCTGGTGGCTGCCTTTCCGCGGGCTGCCCTCGAATTGCCGGATGACCCCGGCCTGCCGTTGCCCCCGGGTTTTCTGTTGGCGGTGCCCAAGGGTTCCACCGTACTGTCTGACCGCGACCGTACCCGTCTGCACGATGCCGGCCGCTTGCTGTCGCTGGTACTCGAACGTCAGCATTTTGAACGTGAAACCCAGCAGTTCAACAGTCAACTGGAAGCGCGCATTGCAGAGCGTACCGCGTCGCTGCAGGCCACCAACCGCGAACTCGAGGCATTCAGTTACACCGTATCGCACGACCTGCGGGCGCCGCTGCGCGCCATCGATGGTTTTACCAACATCATCATGGAAGACTTCGAAAACGAGTTGCCGCCGGATGCAGTGCAATTGCTCAAGCGCATCAGCAATAATGCCGCGCAGATGGGCAAGCTCATTGATGGCTTGCTCGATTTTTCCCGTCTGCTGCGCAATCAGCCCACGCAGGTGCAGGTCAACATGCGCGCGCTGGTCGATCAGGTCTGCGAACAGGTTAATGCACCGGCACGGGCCGAGTTAGTCATCGGTCATCTGCCTGATGTGATGGGAGACCCGGTGTGGTTTACGCAGGTCTGGATGAACCTGATCGACAATGCGCTCAAATTCAGCAGCAAGAAAGAGCAGCCGCGGGTTGAAATTGTAGCCGAGCAGGTCAGTGGTGGTGTTCGCTACACCGTCACCGACAACGGTGCGGGTTTTGATCCGGCATATCGTGACAAGCTGTTCAATGTGTTCGAGCGCCTGCACCACAAAAAAGATTTTGATGGAACAGGCGTGGGTCTGGCCATCGTCAAGCGCATCATCGAGCGTCACGGCGGTGAGGTGTTCGCTGACTCCCAGCCCGGCGCAGGCGCACAGTTCGGTTTCTTTTTGCCCGATGCGGTTCTGTATTCCGCCGACCGGGACACGGATGATGCAGATGCGCAGCAGCGTGCGCGCGAAGCAGGAGGGGTGTGATGTCAGGTGATTTCGAGCCGGTGCCGGTGGTGTTGGTGGAAGACAATGTCAATGACGCCGAACTGGCGCTGCGTGTGGTCAGGAAAACGGTGCCCGGTACTGCCACAGCCCATCTTGAAGACGGAGAACGGGCAGTGCAATACATCGATGCACTCGTGACTGCTGTCAAGGGCGGTGCGGCTGCTGTGCCGCGCCTGCTGCTGCTGGACTTGAAGTTGCCCAAAATCGATGGGCTGGATGTATTGCAGCACATACGCCGTCAGACTGAGTTGAAGGCATTGCCCGTGGTGGTGTTGTCTTCTTCACGCGAACCGTCCGACGTCAGCCGTGCATTTGCGTATGGCGCAAACAGCTTTGTGGTCAAACCGGTTCAGTTTGACCAATATCTGCCCAGAATCGGTGGGGTGGTGAGCTACTGGATGACGCTTAACGAAGCGCCGGGCGCTGTGTAAACGGTGATGCGGCGCCCAGCATGCCGTTGGGGCCGTAGGTTACCGGTGGATTGACCTGGCTGGCTTGACTGATGATGGCCATGCGCTGTTGCAGCGTGGCCAATTGCTCGGTGACCAGCGTGCCGTTGAGGTTGTTCAAACGCTGCGCCTGGCGCAGGCTGCCCTTGAAATTTTCAATCAGGCAGTGCAGGTTCAGGTCGTTTTCAGCAAGGCGTCGCATCCAGGCGTCCAGTTCGGGTGCCGTGTTGCCGCCGCCGTTTTGTTCGCACAAGGTCATGCGCTGGCGGCTGATGCGCTCAAGGTCGTGCATCAGCGACTCTTTTTGTACCGCCAACTCCATCAGGCGCTCGGCCTGCATATTGATCAGACAGGCTTGCTCGTCCGACAGCACGTCCACCAGCGACATCACCTGCTCACACTCGCGTGTCAGCAGGGCTGCCAGTGTTGCGCTTACTGTCGTCTGATTCATTGCTGTTTCTCCTGCCCGTCCGTATCTGGCTGTGCCTGATGCTGCTCGCGTAGGTCGCGTCGGTCGCGTCAGCCCGCCCGCTGGCCGGTCAGTTCGCGCACGCTTTCAATCAGCTTATCCGCCACCTTTTCGGCGTCGACCTGAAAGCGGCCTTCACGGATGGCCTGGCTGATCGCGGATACGCGACCCGCATCCAGCGGCGCCTCGCGGTCGGCCAACTGTACCGAGCTTGCAGATACCTTCACTTCTTCAGATACGGCGCGCGTACCCCCGGTCTTGGCCGCAGATGAAGCCGAACCTGCCCCGGATCCCGAGGAGGTGCGACCACTGCCGCCGATGGAGCCGGCTGAACCGTCTCCGCCTACTTTTGAAATCATGATAACGCTCCGTTTCGAATGGCGTTGTGAGAATCCTCTTGAACCATCTTACGGCAATTGCGCGTGAAACTTTAATTTCATTGCGTGCCTTTACAGCCTCAATTCAACGATCTGTTGCGCCGACACCGCGCCGGTCAGCACTTTGCCCTGCGCCGTTTTGACGCGGATCTGTTGCCCTGGCTGGCCTGCCTGCAGGGCAACGGCCTCGGTGCTCAGGCGAAACCCTTCGCCGGCGATCACCACCTTGATGCTGTCGCCTGCCCGAATGAGGGGCATGGGTTCGAACATGTCGCGACGCAGGACAGCGCCCTGGGCGATGCCGCGTCGGGTCTGCTGCCCGGCGACCGCGTCGGGTCTGTCCAGCAGGTCCTGCAGGGGCAGTTGGGTGACGTCACGCTCTTCCAGACGGATCGCATCCGCATCCACGACTTCATTGAAGCGCAAGGCGCGGGTGGCCACCGGTATGGTGGCCAGCAGGCGTATGTCCACCGGCTGGAAGTGCAGGGTGGTTTCGTCCCCTTTTTTGCAGCGGGCCAACAGCGAAATGCGACCCCGCAATGAACTGCCGGCCGGTATTTGCCATTGTGCGATGCCGCAGCTTTCAATATTCAATTTTTCGTTTAATTCATTTAATGAAATTTTAACTTTGTGCGGATATTTATCGAATTCGGACATTAACATTCTTTGTAATTGTGGCAAATTATTTAGCAATTCAGATTTGCCGGCGAATTCAAATTCTGCTGCCGCGGCATATTTAACACTGCTTAACAAAATCAGTGAAAAAAGGCCTAAAGTTTTCGTCAAGGCATTCGTAAACACGGTACGACCTCGCTCAGGGTGTTGATTTCAACACTCTACGCTTCCGCGCGCGCCTGCTTTTCCGAGAAAAGCGGGTCTTTTGCCTTTTTCATTTCCGTTTCAATAATTCCCCGGTAAGCGAATAATTTGTTTCATCGCAAACGAATTTTCGTTTCACCATGCTCAGCAAAATAACCGACGCACTGAATTTACAATCGCAGGCACTCAAATTAAGAGGCCAGCGTCAGGGTGTGCTGACTTCCAATATTACAAATGCCGATACGCCCGGTTATAAAGCGGTCGATTTTGATTTCGCCAAAGCGCTCGAGTCTGCCACCGCTGCCAACCGCACGGCTGCCGCTCCCGGTGAACAGGGCGCTGCCCTGGCCCGCACCGACGGCCGCCATATCGAAGCCCGCCGTCTGGGTGCAGACCCGTCGGCCATGTCATTGAAATTTCGCAGCGTGGTCATGCCATCCATCGACGGCAATACGGTCGACCTGGAAACCGAGCGTGCCCAGTTTGCCGAGAACGTCCTGAAGTATGAGGCCAGCCTGCGGGCGCTCAACGGGCAGTTGAGAACACTGCAGACCGCCATGAGCGGTAACAACGGACAGTAAGGACACACACCATGGCCCTGTTTGACGCTTTCAAGATTGCCGGCAGCGGAATGTCCGCCCAATCGCAGCGCTTGAACGCAGTGGCCAGCAACCTGGCCAATGCCGAGACGGCTGCGGAGCCCGGCAAAGAGGCTTACAAGGCTCGCAAGGTGGTGTTCGAGACTGTTCTGCAAAAAGAAAGCGCCGGGAAAACCGGAGCGGGTGTGGGGGAGGTTCGTGTCAGGACAGTAGCCACAGACAACAGCCCGGGACGCTTGGTCTATGACCCCAAGCATCCGATGGCGGGAAAAGATGGCTACGTCCTGATGCCGAACGTAAAGGTGGTCGATGAGATGGTGGACATGGTGGCGGCCTCGCGCAGTTACCAAACCAATGCGGAAGTAATGAATACCGCCAAGAACCTGATGCTCAAGACCATCAATCTGGGTCAGTAAGAACAGACAGACAAGGGGAGTAAGACATGACCGTAGCCGCAACATCAACAGCGACAGCCGACTGGGGAGGGCTCCTCAGCGCGTCCAAGACGTCGGACAAGTTTACCGGCTGGAAATCTGACCCCAAGACCGGCCAGTTGATGAAAGTCACTGCGGCCGAGTCGGAAAATACGGCAGACGAACTGCAGAACCGCTTCCTGAAGTTGCTGGTGGCGCAGTTGAAGAATCAGGATCCGAACAATCCGCTGGACAACGCACAGGTGACGTCGCAGATGGCGCAACTGTCCACCGTGACCGGTATTCAGGGGCTGAACGACACTTTCAAGTCCATGGAGGCCATGATGACGGCCAGCCAGACCATGCAGGCCTCATCGCTGGTGGGTAAGCAGGTGATGGTATCGGGCAACACCGTGACGCTGGCAGACGGACAGCCATCGCGCCTGGCTTTCGATCTGGGCGGCAATGCGGACATGGTGTATGTCGAGGTCAAGAGCAAGTCGGGCGAGGTGATGGACACCATCGACATGGGTCGACAGTCCACCGGCCTGAAGACCCTGGAATGGGATGGCAAGGGCAGCAATGGTCAGGCGCTGCCGCAGGGTGATTACACCTACACCGTCAATGCGACGGCGGCAGGTAAGGCCGTGCCGGTCACGTCGTATTCGATCGCATCGGTCATGAGCGTTGCGCAGGGTACAACCGGCGCCTCATTGCAGACACAGTCGATGGGCGATGTTCGCTTCACCGACGTGAAACGGGTTTTTTGAACGGAATCCGGTAGTCAAACCGGAACGCAACAGATAGCGCAGACAAACGTCATACGCTGCTTGGGAGGGTAGAGACATGGGTTTTGAACAGGGATTAAGCGGACTGAATGCAGCCGCCAAGAATCTGGAAATCATCGGCAACAACGTTTCCAACGCCAACACGGTGGGCTTCAAGACATCGTCGGCGCAGTTTTCCGATGTGTTCGCACGCTCCTTCTCGGACCGTTCGTCCGGATCGATCGGTCGCGGTACCTCGCTGGAGGCTGTGCAGCAGAGTTTTGCACAGGGCTCCATCACGCCGACTAACAACCCGTTGGATATGGCCATCAACGGCAAGGGTTTCTTCAAGATGAAAACCGTGCAGGGTGAAACGCTCTACACCCGCAACGGGCAGTTCTCGATTGATGGTGACGGTTTTATCCAGAACGCCGCCGGCAGCAAGCTGTTGGGCTATGCCTATGACCTGACTACCGGTCAGGTATCCGGTGTCGAGTCGCCGATCCGCTTTCCGCAGCAGGCCATTGCGCCGAGGGTGACTGATGAGGTGGTGATGCGCTTCAACCTGGACAGCCGCGCCAACGCCATCGCGCCGTCTGTGGGTTTGAACATCGCTGACCTGACCACGTTCAACAGTACGCTGGCTGCTACGGTGTACGACCAGTTGGGTGTGGACCATTCTCTGGCCGTGTATTTCCAGAAGGTAGATCCCACCACGGATGTGGCCGGTGGCGGCAACAACATCAAGTATTCCGGCGATCCGATCAAGGTCAGTTATGAGTTGCCTGAAACGGTCAGCAATGTGAGTCTGACAATCAAGGACTCCGAAGGCACCACGGTGCGCACCTTGACCGCGCCGGCTGCTGGTTTGGAGAAGGGTTTCCGGTCGGTCCAGTGGGACGGCAAAGACGACAGCGGTGCTGACGTGCTTGAGGGCAATTACACCTTCACCGTGGCTGCTACCCAGGCCGATGGCGCTGATGCGGATACGGATCCTGATGCCGTGGTGGCCAAGACATTTTCTGCAGTGACTTTCGCCAACGAAGTGCCCGGTGCAACACAGTTCTACCGGTCCTTCGTCATGATGGACGGCAAGCCTGTTACACCCGGTGGCGCCACCGCCACCGACCCGCTGACATCCAACAAGATCGTGGGCTTCATGGATGACGGCAAGGCACCCTCGTATGGTCCCGATGTATTCCCGATTCCCTACACGCCGAAGTTCACACTCGATCTGGAAGACTTCGATCCTGCCGGTGACGGACAGTTGTTTGGTTCGCAGGTATCACTGGACTTTGATGGCAGTACGCAATACGGCGCTGCTTTCGGTGTGAACAATGTGAAGCAGAACGGGTATGAATCGGCTGCGCTGTCTTCTTTCAGTGTGTCGGCAGAGGGCATCCTCAAAGGCCGCTACACCAACGGACAGACGCAGGATCTCGCACAGATTGCACTGGTGACGTTCCGCAACCCGGATGGTCTGCGTCCGGTGGGTGCCAACAACTTTGTAAAGACATCTGCAACGGGTACTGAATACCTGGCGCGCGATGATGAAACCGCATCCAGTTCGATTGTGTCCGGTTCGCTCGAATCAGCCAACCTGGATCTGACCAATGAACTGGTGAACATCATCACGGCACAGCGTATTTATCAGGCTAACGCGCAGACCGTGAAGGCGCAGGACTCGATCCTGCAGACGCTGGTGAACCTGCGCTAAGCAGGTTGGTAAAGGCAAGGGAGCGACAGCATGGACCGTCTGGTATATCTGGCAGCGATGGCAGCACGCAATGCAGAATTGCGTCAGGACAACGTTGCCAGCAATCTGGCCAATGCCAGCACCAACGGTTTCCGCTCCCAACTGCTGGCATTCCGTTCGGCTGCTGTAGAGGGCCCCGGCATGCCGGTGCGTGCCTACTCGGTCGAAAGCTCCACCGGCGCCGACTTCACCACCGGTGTGCTGCAGCCCACAGGTCGCGAGACCGATCTGGCCATCGACGGCAAAGGCTGGTTTGCGGTGCGCGACAAAGGCAACACAGAGGCCTACACGCGCGACGGTCGCCTGCATGTCAGTCAAAACGGGACCATCGTCAACGGACGTGGCGACACCGTACTCAGTGCAGACGGTGCGCCCTTGTCAGTACCTCCCGATTCACAGATCGAGATTGGTCAGGACGGCACCATCAGTGCCCTGCCGCTGAACGGGTCCCGCGTGAATCTGGTCGTGGTGGGCAAATTGAAAGTGGTCAATCCGCCCGAAGCGTCGCTGGTGCGCGGTGATGATGCGCTGTTCCGCCGTGCCGATGGTCGTCCCGCACCGGATGATCCGACCGTTCGTATCGTTGCCGGGCATGTGGAGTCCAGCAACGTCAACCCGGTGGAGTCGATGGTGCAGATGATTTCTGCCCAGCGCATGTATGACCTGCAACTGAAAATGATCAGCAGTGCCGAAGCCAATGCACGTGCTGCCAACTCGCTGTATTCCACCAGCCAATAAGAATACTGAAAGGACACCCTCATGCTTCGCTCACTCTACATCGCAAAGACGGGCCTGGATTCGCAACAGACGCAGGTGGATGTCATTTCCAACAACCTGTCGAACGTGGCCACCAACGGCTTCAAGAAGCAGCGGGCTGTGTTCGAAGATCTCATTTATCAGACCTTGCGTCAGCCGGGCGCATCCTCTTCTCAGCAATCGGTGGTGCCATCGGGCCTGCAACTCGGTACCGGTTCAAAGACGGTGGCCACGGTGCGCAACTTTTCGCAGGGTAACCTGACGCAGACAGGTAACTCGTTGGATGTGGCAATCAACGGTGGAGGCTTCTTCCAGATTGCCATGCCAGATGGCACCACGTCGTATACGCGTGACGGCAGCTTCCAGCAGGATGCGCAGGGGCAACTGGTCAACTCCAATGGTCTGGTGGTGCAGCCGCCCATCACCGTTCCACAGAATGCAGACTCCATCACCATCGCATCAGACGGAACCGTGACAGTGCAGATTCGCGGACAGGCTGCGGCTCAGCAGTTGGGTCAGTTGCAGCTCGCTACGTTTGTGAATGCAGGCGGTCTGCAGTCACTGGGTGGCAACCTGTTTGCAGAAACAACCGCATCCGGTGCGCCGACGCTGGCCACGCCCGGGCAGAACGGCGCAGGTACGTTGACGCAGGGCATGGTGGAAACATCCAACGTCAATGTGGTGGAAGAGTTGGTGAACCTGATTGCTGCACAGCGTGCATATGAGATCAATTCGAAAGCAGTCACCACATCTGACCAGATGTTGGCAAAACTGTCCCAGCTGTAAAAAATTTTTGACTGGGTGATGAGATGAAAAAACTGCCAGTAATCGGATTAACGGCGATTGTTCTGCAAACTTTAGGGGCTTGTTCGCATTTCAATCCGAAGGTGGATTTTCCGGTGACAACCGAAGCCTCGCGTCCTGCCGTGGCCACCGGTGGCGCTGCCACATTGCCTACCGGCAGCATCTACGCAAGCGGCAATTTCCGCCCGCTGTTCGAAGACCGTCGCGCCCGTCACGTGGGTGATCTCATCACCATCTTCATCAACGAACGTGTCAGTGCATCACAAAAAAATCTGAACTCCGCGCAGCGGGATGACAGCGCAGGCATCAACTTCCCGGCACTCAACGGTTTCTTTGGAACCAAAGCGCTCAATGCCACGGCGTCATCCAACAAGAAATTCAACGGGCAGGGCGAGAGTACAGCCAACAACTCCATTGTGGGCACGGTGGCTGTAACCGTTCAGGAAGTGCTGCCTAACGGCAATCTGGTGGTCTCCGGCGAGCGTCAGTTGGGTACTAACACCGAAGTTGAAACTATCCGTTTTTATGGGGTGGTCAACCCGGTGAACATCCTGGGCAACAACACCGTGAGTTCCACCGTTGTGGCCGATGCGCGCATCGAATACCGCGGCAAGGGTCAGATTGATGCAGCCACCACCATGGGTTGGCTGTCCCGGTTTTTCCTCACCGTCCTGCCGTTCTGAGGAGCCCGCATGAAACGCTTTCATCACCTTGTGTCGCTGTCAGAAAAAACGCTCGCGCGTTCTTTCGAAGCCGCGTTGCTGCTTGGAAAAAAGAGCCTGTCCGTTTGCGTTGCCGTCCTGTGCTGCTGGTCAACAGCAGTGCAGGCGGAACGCATTCGAGACGTGGCCAATATTCAGGGTGTGAGAAGCAACTCGCTGGTGGGCTACGGTCTTGTGGTGGGTCTGGATGGAACGGGTG
>SXGQ01694458.1_pt1 | contig 14225 bp, 15 predicted proteins | sample 3178371 | NCBI WGS metagenome assembly SXGQ01 (sample SAMN11356859, study PRJNA531348) | freshwater metagenome | isolation source: freshwater sample F1-20 | place: China: Fuxian Lake, Yuxi | collected 2017-12-25
CTTCCAGCTCATGGCGTTGGCGCCTTCACCGAGGTACCAGCCCACCAGCCCACCGATCACGAGACCCGCCGGCCAGCTGGCGTGCAGGATGTTCAGGTAGTGGGTGCGGTTGTTCGGGAACAGCGTCGCGACCAGCGGATTTGCCACGGCTTCAAGCGTTCCGTTGGCGAGGGCGAAGATAAACGTCCCCCAATAGAGGTAGTTGTAGGCGACCTCCTGGGCCTGCCCCTTCGAGGCGGCGAAGGTGACGAACGCCGAGAGGACGTGGAACAGGAAGGCGGCGACGACAAGCTTGCCGTAGCCAATCTTGTCCACCACGACACCACCGATGATGATGCCGAAGCAGAAGCCGGTGAAGCCGGCGCCACCGATGTCACCCAGTTGGGCTCCGGTGAAACCGAAATCGGCAGCCCAGTTAGCCAGGATGCCGCCACGGATCCCGAAGCCGATTCCCGCGGCCAGGATGGCCATGAAGCCGGCGAAAAGAAGCCGTTTGGCATTGGATGCAATGCCTGCGTTGTTCGCGTTACTCATTATGGAATTCCCTTGTTGGTTGGAAGTGGAACCCGGGGAGTTAACCCGAACTCGCACGGGACGGTCCACAAAAGGTTTTGCTTCGACCCATTAGACAGGGACGAGATGGGGGTTGTGCCCGGCTTCGATCACGGGTCGACTCATCCCATACCATGCAGATCCAGTTCCTCGGCGCCGCCCGGACCACGACCGGTTCGATGTATCTCCTGACCGTGAACGGCCAGCGGATCCTCCTGGAGTGTGGTTTGTTCCAAGGCCGACGCGGTGAGTCCATCGAGCGGAACCAGACCTTCCCGTTCGACCCCCGACAGATCGACGCCGCGATCCTGAGCCATGCCCATATCGACCACTGCGGCAACCTGCCCAACCTCTACAAGCAGGGATTCCGAGGAAACGTCTACTGCACCTTCGCCACGCGGGATCTCGCCGCGATCCTGCTGTCTGACTCTGCCCACATCCAGCAGTCCGATACCGAGTTCCTGAACAAGCGCCGGGCCCGCCGGGGAGAACCCCCGGTCGCTCCCCTCTACTCGGTTCACGAGGCCGAGCAGGTGGTCCGTCAGTTTGTGGCGGTCGGCTACGAACGCCCCATCCCGGTAACCGACGGCGTCACCGTCACCTTCCTCGATGCCGGACACATCCTCGGATCCGCCCAGGTGGTGCTCGATGTCCGGGAGAATGGCCGTCGCTTCCGGTATCTGTTCACCGGCGATGTCGGGCGCGGGGGGGATCCCATCCTGCGGGATCCCCAGCCGGTCGAGGATGTCGACTTCCTCCAGATCGAGAGCACCTACGGCAACCGCCTCCACGAGGCGCGCGGCACAGATCCCTGCTCCTTCCAGGACGTGACCGAGACGCTCCAGAACGGTGGCAAGGTCATCATCCCTGCGTTCGCTGTCGGACGGACCCAGCAGATTGTGTACGCCCTCAAGCGCTGCATGGAAGGCAACCGGATGGCGACCGCGCCGGTCTTCGTCGATAGCCCCCTGGCCGTCAACGCCACGGAGGTCTTCCGCCTGCATCCTGAATGCTTCAACGAGGCCACCTACGAGTTCCTGCTGCAGGAGGGCAGCCCGTTTGAAATGGCCCAGTTGACCTACATCCGGAACCTGGAGCACTCCAAGCAGCTGAATGAGAAGCCCGGTCCCATGATCATTGTCAGCGCCTCCGGCATGGCAGAGGCCGGGCGGATCCGACATCACCTACGCAAGTCGGTCGGGGATCCCAAGAACCTGGTGCTCTTTGTCGGCTACTGCGCCGAGCATACCCTCGGTGCTCAGCTCCTCTCCGGACGCAACCCGGTCAACATCTTCGGTGAGCCTGTCGAGGTCCGGGCGCGGGTCCGTTCGATGGACGCGCTGTCGGGTCATGCCGACCGCAACGAGCTCCTCACCCATCTCGACCACATCCGGGGATCGATCCGCAAGGTGTTCGTGGTCCATGGCGAGGAGGACCAGTCCCTCGCCTTCGCCGAATCCATCCGGTCCCGCCGACCCAACACCGAGGTGATCGTCCCCACCCGGGGCCAGATCGAGGAGGTCGGGTCCTGAGGTGCCGGGCGCGCCGATCGGGAATCCCGGATCGGGGCTGCGCCTCAGTTCTTCCAGAACCGCTTGACCGACTCGATGATCCTGCGGTCGTCCGACCCCGACTCCAGAACCAGCTCCAGGAATTCGGCGGGGCTCAGGGTCACCTGATGGAAGAACGCCCGATCGCCGCCACAGCCGAACATCAGGTCGGAAGGCATCTCGCACCGGAGCTTCAGCCGGGCCTTCATGATCAATCGGGGCAGCCAAGGAATGCCATCCACAGCCTCTGTCTTCGCCGGCAGATCCGACATGAGCGCCGTGCGACCCGATCGACGTCCTTTCATCGTGCCCAGGAAGTGGTCCCGGCAGACGGTCTGGATGGCGAGGACCGTTGCGTAGTCCGGTTCCCCGTACCGCTGCAGGTCATCGACAAAATCGAACAACTCCTGGGACGAACATCCTATTCCCCCGAGGAACGTGCTGTCCTGCGCCGAGAACATCGTCTGCGGTGTCCGTCTCCCCTCATTCCACGCCAGCATCCCCCGGTCGTAGAGTGCCCGGAACTGATCTTTCCAAGAGTCATTGGCCATGCCGGAGGCTAGACCCGACTGCACCCTCCGCAATCCGGGGTTGGGAGTTGAGGCCCACTCCGGACTCGGGGCACCGTTGTGGCGTGGCGCTCGTCCGGATTCTCATCGATGGGTACAGCCTGCTGCATGAGTGGACCGCTCTTGCACCGGGGTCATCCCGGTTCTCGGCGGCGGCCCGGGATGCCCTGATCCGGAGGCTGACGGTGTATCGCGACGCGACGCATACCCCGATCACCGTGTTCTTCGATGGTGCCTCGGCTCCGCCCGGAACCCCCCGGCCGGTCTCCACCCCGGACCTCGAGATCCTCTACTCGCAGGCCGGACAGACGGCGGACGACATGATCGAACGAACTGCGTTCCGGATGAAACCCTACGGTGAGGTCCTGGTGGTGACTGATGACCACGCCGAACGGGACACCGTCATGAACTTCGGGGGATTGGCGTGCAGTTGCAGGGGCTTCATCCAGCAGGTCGAGGCCGCGGTCGGGGAGTTCGAGACCGACCTGAAGGAGTACAACCGGCGAGAACGGGAACGGTACCGGCGAGGGACGCGTTGATCCGGATCGCGTACGACCACGCCCCGACTAGGCGCCGATCTGGGCCCGATAGGCTTCGGGCGTCAGCAGCTGATCCACCTCGCTGGGATTCGTCAGCCTGACCTGCAGGAACCAGCCGTCCCCGAAAGGCGCGGTGTTCACCAGGGCGGGATTGTCCGAGACAGCCTTGTTCACCGCGACGATCTCGCCTGCGACGGGTGCATAGATGTCGCTGGCAGTCTTGACGGATTCGACCACGGCGCAGGCCTCGGAGGCCTTGACCACCCTGCCCACCGCCGGGAGCTCGACGAAGACGACGTCGGTCAGCTCATGCTGGGCGTGGTCGGTGATGCCAACGGTGGCAATTCCATTGGCGACCCGGACCCACTCGTGGGACTTGGCGTAGCGCAGATCGGAAGGGACTTGGGAACTCATTGCTGGGGAAGGTTGGAATGGGACAAAACGTCGGGTCAATCAGGGTTTCCGGTAGATCGGCTTCTTCACCACCTCGGCCGCGAAGCGTCGACCCCGGATCTCCACTCCGATCACCGTCCCCGGTTGGGCGAGGGCCGGGGGGACGTAGGCGAGCCCGATGCCCTGGTTCAGGGATGGGCTCTGGGTTCCGCTGACGACCGTTCCGACCAGCTGATCGCCCGAGACGACTGCATAGCCGGGACGCGGCGGAGGCGACTTGTCGGTCATGCGGAAGGCAGCGAGGCGCTTCTTCGGGCCCTGGGTCTTCTGCGCCAGAAGTGCCGAACGGCCGACGAACTCGCCCTTGTCGAACGAGACGAAGACACCGAGCCCCGCCTCGATTGGCGAGGTCGCCTCGTCCAGCTCATGGCCATAGAGCGGATAGCAGACCTCGGTCCGCAGGGTATCGCGAGCCCCGAGGCCGCAGGGTTGGAGACAGCCGACATGCCCCAGGTCCAGACAGCGATTCCAGATCGTCTCGATCAGGTCAGCCGGGGCCACCACCTCGAATCCGTCCTCGCCGGTGTACCCGGTTCGGGCCACCCAGATGGGGGCTGTGGCCCCTGAGGTTCCCGAGGGGGATTTCCAGAGTCCAATCTCGTTCTTCTTGAGATCCAGGACAGATCCCACGGCCGTACCGGCTTGGCTGGGTCCCGGGAAGATCTCTGCGATGAACTGGACCACCCGGGGGCCTTGGATGGCCACGGCACCCAGTCGGGAAGACGCATCCTCGAAGATCACCCCCGACCGGTGGCTGGAGCCGCAGATGCGTTCCTGGAGCCACGGGACGTCGACCTCGATGTGGCTCGCGTTGATGATCAGCAGGAACTCCATCGGAGCGAGCCGGTAGACGTAGAGATCGTCCACGGTTCCGCCGTCCTCCCGGCACATCTGTGAGTACTGGCCCTGCCCGACGGCGAGCTTTCGGACGTCGTTCGTGAGGGTCTCGTTGAGGAACCCCTCGGCGGCTGGCCCCGTAACGAAGACCTCACCCATATGGGAGATGTCGAAGATGCCCGAGGCGCGCCGGACGCAGAGGTGCTCGTCGACGATCGACGAGTATTGGACGGGCATCTCCCATCCGCCGAACTCGATGAGTTTGCCGCCGAGGCGTTGATGGGCTGCGAAAAGAGGGGTGCGTCTCAGGGACATGGGGTGGGTGGTTTTGATCCGGGTGTGCGATGGACCGGATCGTCTTCTTCAGATTGGTTCAGCCTCCGGGATCCCTCAACTGCCAATCGCCGTGGACCGTCGACAATCCGGAGACCGACCGTACCCTCGGCGCCGTGATCCGGAACGTGATCTTCGATTGGTCTGGGACCCTGGTGGATGACCTGCCTGCGGTGTGGGAGGCCAGCAACCATGTATTCCGCCAGGCTGGGATTCCGCCGCTGTCGATGGACCAGTTCCGGTCCGAGTTCCAGCTGCCCTACCATGGGTTCTATGAGCGGTACCTCCCGGATCTTCCCATGCCGCAGTTGGAACTGTGGTTCCGGACCCGGTTTGCCGAGTGCCAGGACTCCATCGTGCCCCTGCCCCATGCCCGGGAGATGCTGGAGTTCTGCCGCGCACAGGGGCTGCGGCTCTTCGTCCTCACGGCGGTCCACCCCAAGGCCTTCGCGGTGCAGGCGCAGACCATCGGGTTCGCCCCATTCTTCGAACGCATCTACTCCGGGGTCGTGGACAAGCGGACCCGGATCCTGGAACTGCTCGCCGAGAACGGATTGGACCGAGACGCCACGGTCTTCATCGGCGATATGCAGCACGACATCGAGACGGCCAAGGAGGGCGGGGTTCACAGTGTCGGTGTCCTCACCGGCTACAACTCGCTCGAGCACCTGAGACAGGCGGGGCCCGACGTCATCGTCGAGCACCTGGGGGAGCTGCGGCAGATCCTCCAGCGCCAGGGACTCCACCTGCAGGCCCCGGTGGATCCCGGACAGAAGCGCCACCCCATCCCGACAGTTGGGGCGCTGGTGTTCAACGACGCCGGGAAGATGCTGCTGGTGCGCACCAACAAGTGGTCGAACCTCTGGGGCATCCCCGGAGGCAAGATCGATTGGGGCGAGGCGTGTGAGGATGCCTTGCGACGGGAACTCCTCGAGGAGACCGGGCTGACGGTCACGGAAATCCGGTTCATCGTGGTCCAGGACGCGATCCACCCGCCGGAATTCTACAAGGACGCCCACTTCCTGCTGCTCAACTACACCTGTCGTGTCCAGGGGGCCGCGGAGGTTCGGCTGAACGCCGAGGCCCAGGAGTTCCGGTGGGTGACCGCCGCCGAGGCCTGGCAGCTCCCGCTCAACACGCCGACCCGCTTCCTCCTCGAGGCGGTCGTCCCCAGACAACAGGAGGCCACAACATGACTCCGAATCCCGACACCATCACGCTCTGCGACTTGGAGGTCCGATACCGGGTGGGGGTTCCGGACGAGGAGAGGGCCTGTCCGCAGCGGTTGTTGCTGACGATCGAGCTCGACCTGGATGTCGCGCCCGCAGCGCGCACCGATGATCTGACCCAGACGATCAACTACTTCGCCGTGAGCCGACGCCTCCTCGGTCTGGGCGAGGGACGCGAATGGAAGCTCATCGAGACGCTGGCCGAGGAGATCGCGGCACTGTTGCTCGCGGAGTACCCGGCAGAGGCGGTTCGGGTGGAGGTGAAGAAATTCATTCTCCCCGAGACACGCTACGTCTCGCTTCGTGTGTCCAGGAACCGGAGGCGTTGACCGGCGTCGAGGGAAGGGGTCGCTACTTCGGATCCGGGGTCTTGACCTTCGAGGAGCCATCGGACCCCAGCTCGGCCTCGAGCGGGGCCGGGGGATTGGTCGAGGCCGGTGCGGGACGCCGGAATCCCTGGTTGAGAACCTCGGCGCCCTTCTTGTCCGACCCGTACAGGCCGCGTCGGATCATGTCGATGCGCCGTGCGACGCTGAGCTCCTCCCGGAGCTTCCGGACCTGGTCGCGCAGCATGGCGAGGTCGTTGAACTTGCGCTCCAGCTCGGCCTTCTCGGCGAGGAGGCGCTTCAGCTCGCGTTGGAGCTGTTCCCGGTTCCCCTCGCTGGTCGCGAGCTTCTTTTCCGTCTCGGCGATCTTCCCGCTGAGGCCTGTGATCTGGTCCGTGAGACCGTCCATCTTCTTGGTCAGGTCCTCCCGTTCCCCCTCCAGCTGGGCGATCTGCTTGTCCTTCTTCTCGATCTCCAACCGGGCCGCCTCGGCAGCCGCCTTGGCCTCGGCCTCGGTACGGTTCAGCTCGGCCGAGACATAGGTCCAGCGGTTGGAGATGAGGCCGACCTCCTCGATGCGATGGGCCAGGTTGGTCTCGAGCGAGGCATTGACCTTCTGCTGCTCGGTGAGCCGCGAGGTGGTGGCGACCAGCTCGTTCGAGAGGGTCAGGAGGTGCCCCATGGAACGCGTCCGGTCCTCGGAGGCCTGCTGGCTCGTCTGGTACCATCCGAATCCCAGCCCCAGACCGGCCACGGCAAGGATGATGCTCACGGTCTTTGCGTTCATATCTACGGTCAGGCTGCTCCCCGACGCCACGGCACGCAAGTATCCGGTGGCCTGTTGCAGTGGAACAGTACCATCCTACCGTCCGACCATGGACCTGCCCGACCGCGCCGGCGTGATGATCCTGGGAAGTTGTCATCTCTTCCCGGGATCCGTGTTGCCCCTGCGGATCTTCGAGCCCCGCTACCGGCGGATGCTCGCGGATGCGCTCGAGGGGAACCGCATGTTCTGCCTCGCCATGAACCAGCCAGGCACCAGTCGGGAGCGCCCCTGCACGGTCGCCGGCCTCGGCGTGGTCCGGGTCTCGCTCCAGAACTCGGACGGCACCTCGAACCTCGTCCTCCAGGGCATCTCCCGGGTCCGGATCGGAAAGGCAACCCGGTACCGGCCTTATCGGATCCATGAGATCGAACCGCTGGCCCCGGATGAGACCGACACCGTGGTGGTGGATGCCCTCGTGGAACGGACCCTCGACCTCGTCGATGCCCGACTGCGCCTCGTCCCGACACTGCCCGCCTCGTTCCTGGCCCCGTTGCTGGGCTCGAACGCCAAGTCGACCGTCAAGGTGGTCGACTGCGTCGCCGCCCTTCGGAAGGTCGGGGATCCCGGGGCCCTCGCCGATGTCGTCGCGTCGCTCGTCCTCCCCGACCCCGTCATGCGTCAGATCATCCTGCAGACCCTGGGTGTGGAGGACCGTTTGCGGCAGCTCGTGCATTTCCTGACGACCGAGGTGGCCGAGGCCTCGGGCGGAGGAGCGGAATGAACCCCTCCCGTCTCGACGAACAGTCCCTGTCCGGGGCTGGCCTTCCGGAGATCCACGCGGCGCTCTTCGCCCAGCTGGTGACCAGCCATGCCCACAGCGCAATGATCCTGCTGGGACGCTATCCCGACCCAGAAACCGATCGGACCCGCATCCCGGATCCGGATGCCGCCAAGATCGACATCGACCAGTTGGAGATGCTCGATGCCAAGACCCGCGGAAACCTGGGTCCCGATGAGACACACCTCCTCGGACGGATGCTTGCCGTGACCCGGTCCGCACTGGCCGAGGCGATCGACACCGCCGGGGGTCACTCCTGACGGGTGCTGCCGGCAGAGCCCTGGACCCGCCCATGGGGAAATATCTCCACGTCTTCAAGATCGGCATCCAGAACACCCTGGTCTACCGCGCCAACTTCCTGTTCCGGGCCGTCTTCGGACTCATCCCACTCACGGGAACCCTCTTCCTCTGGAGGACCATCTATGCCGGCAAGGGGCCGGACTCCCTCGTCGGGGACTACACGCTGTCCTCGATGATCAGCTACTACCTGCTCATCACCTTCATCGACGCCCTCACGGCGGTTGCGGAGGACGACTGGCAGATCGCAGCGGACATCAAGGACGGCCTCATCAGCCAGATCCTGCTCAAGCCGATGGACTACCTGCTCTATCGGCTGAGCCTCTATGTGTCGGGTCGCATAATCTACACCACGGTTGCCCTGATCCCGGTCACGCTGTTCGCCTTCTACCTGCGCCAGCATCTTGTGGTGCCGGCCGACGTGGCCACCGTGTTGCTCTTTGGACTGTCGATTGGGATGGCGGCGTTCCTGCAGTTCTTCATCGCCTATTCCGTGGCATTGCTGTCGTTCTGGGTCCTCGACATCAGCACGTTCATCTTCATCCAGTTCGCCTTCGAGTACATCGCCAGCGGACACCTCTTCCCGCTGGATATCCTGCCGCCGGCATTGTCCCAGGCCCTCAAGTTCACCCCCTACCCGTATCTCTGCTACTTCCCTGCGGCCATCTACCTGGGGAGGGTCTCCGGACCGGATCTCTGGCAGGGATTGGCGATCCAGACCTTCTGGGTCGCGACAGGACTCCTGTCGGCCCGCGCAATCTGGTCCCGCGGCATCCGGAGGTACTCGGCGGTTGGGGGCTGAGGGAGTCGATCGATGACCTCTCCAGGCATGCACCCGGAACCTGTTCAGACTGAAACGCCAGGGGGACCGCGCGGGACCGCATGGGCCACCCTGTGCTTCTATACGGGGCTCTACGGCGCGCTCTGGAGAAACAGCGTCACGCGGGAACTCCAGTTCAAGCTGAACTTCGTGCTCTGGATCGTTGTGGAACTCCTCTGGTTCGCCCTCCAGTTGGCGTTCATGTCCGTCCTGTACTCGCATACCGACTCGATCGGTGGCTGGTCCCGCTGGGAGGTGATCCTGCTCGTGGGTTGCGCGAACTTCGTCCAGCAGCTCTTCACGGCATTCTTCCTGACCAATCTGACCGATCTCTCGGAGCATATCCGCACGGGACGTCTCGACTTCCTGCTCCTCCTGCCCGCCAACACGCGGTTCCTCGTCTCGCTGCGCAAGGTCGACCTCGGCGCGTTCATCAACGCCACCGCCGCCTTCGCGGTGATGGTCCACGCCGGGCGGCAATTGGGGCTCCATCCGACGGTCGGTCAGCTGCTCGGATTCTCGCTGCTCTGCGGGGTCGGGCTCTCGATCCACTACTCCCTCATGTTCCTCCTGGCCACGATCGCCTTCTGGACCGTCCGGGCCCAGGGAATCGTCTGGGGCTACTACAACCTCTTCAACATCGCACGCCTGCCCGAGTCGGCCTTCCCCCAGGGCCTCTTCCGCCGGGTCTTCACCTTCGTCCTCCCCATGCTGCTTGTGGCCAATGTGCCCTCGAAGGTCCTCCTGCAGCGGCTCGGATCCCCGCTCGATTGGATGGTGCTGGTGCTCGTCGGGGCCACCTGCTTCACCGCCAGCGAACTGTTCTGGCGAAGGTCCCTGCGCCACTACACCAGCGCCAGCTCGTAACGGTCGCAAGCACCCTCCTCGACCCGGACGACACCCTGACCCAGTAAAGGCCCCACACATTCCAGAACACCACCCGATGCCCTCCACACCTCCAGTCACATTCTTCATCCATGGTCGGGCCGAGGGCTGGGAGGGTGGGCGCGCCCATGGTCTCGCTCGCTCGCTCAATCCAGAAACCACGCGGTTCAGGTTCCGGGAACCCTCAAAGCTCGGGACCGCGATCTCCTGGATGCGGGAGGCCTCGGCGGATCCGGACCGCGTCCTGTATGTCCTCAACACCGCCCTGCCTGGGGCGATCCTCGCCCCATGGTGGTCGCTGGTGCAGCGTCGACGGTACATTCTCGACACCGGGGACGCCGTCTATGAGATGGCCCGTGAGGCCGGGGTCGATGCGACGTGGAGGCATCCGTTCATGTGGGCGATCGAGCAGGCGGCCCATCGGAACGCCCGGGCCATCGTCGTGCGTGGGACGCGCCATCGGGAACTCCTCCGCTCCAGGGGACTGCGGCGGGTCGAAGTGATCCGTGATGGCTACGCGGAACAGGCGGGATCCAGCCCTGCGGCTGTCGAGGCCCTGCGCCGCCGCCTGGGCATCGGCAATGAGTTCATCCTCGGCGTGATGGGGTCCACGGTCTGGAGTCCACGCCTCCAGATCTGCTACGGCTGGGACCTCTTGGAGGCCCTCGTCCACATCAAGGATCTGCCCGTCCGCGGACTTGTGATTGGCGACGGCAACGGTCTTCCCTGGCTCCGCCGGCGGGCCGCGGCTCTCGGGGTGTCGGATCGTGTGCTCTTCACGGGCCGGGTTCCCTACGCCGAGGTGCCGACCTACTTGCGTCTGATGGATGCGGCGATGTCGACCCAGACCAACAACATCCCCGGGCGTGTCCGCACCACTGGCAAGCTCCCCGAATACATGGCTGCGGAACGGTTCATCCTCGCCAGCCGTGTGGGCGAGGCGGCACTGATGCTGCCGGAACTCATGCTCCTCGACTTTGAAGGGACGGTGGATCGCGGGTATCCCCGCCGCGTCGCCGATCGCGTCCGGCTTCTGGTGCAGAAGCCGGAACTCCAGGAACTCCGTCGCTCCCTCCCCAACACCGTCCGTGAGCTCTGCGACTACACCGTCCTGAGCCAACACCTCAAACGCCTCCTCGAGACCCTTCCCTGAAGGTCCATCCCTCCCGCCACAATGTCGTCCCGGTTCTTTGCAGGAATCCTCCGAGCCGCCGCTGCTCTGCTCTCCGCGGGACTCCTGATCCCGACTGTCCTCGGCGATTCCCTTCGGCCGGCCCGTGGAACGAATGATCTCCGGGACTGGCTCGAGAACATGGTGATCTACCACGGCTACTCCGATGACGAGGTCCGCCAGGTCCTCGGAAGAAGTCCCGGTGAGCTGGGCATCGGTGCCGGTCCCCACATGGGGCTCCCCGCTGTCGATGGGCGCGTGGGATTGGTGCCCTATCCCGGCGGACGTCATCCCCGATTGGGATTCCTCGATGGCGCCATCGACCCCCAGCGGGACACCAAGCTCAGCGCCTTCACTCCGTGGGATCCGCGGTCCTACGTCGTGATCGATCTTCCCGAGGCCATCTGGTCGAACCTCGGGCTCACCTACCTGGCCCACACCCACATTCCCACCATTTGGGACCGTGACGGTCTCCGGCTTGCGAAGGTCGAATGGGTCCGGAGGGCCGATGGATCCTGGGCCTCGGAACGGCGCCTGCCGAATGGGATCACCTTCGGGGCCTACGCACTGTCGCGGTCGAACCATGTCGAACTCCGGTGGTGGCTACGGAACGGAACCGCGCAGCCCCTGACGGGGCTGAAGGCCCAGATGTGTGTGATGCTGGGGCACGCGGCAGGATTCGAGGCGCAGGCCGGGACGAACAAGGTGACGCAGGGGCCCTTCTCGGCGGCCCGGACCCCGAAGGGCAATCGGTGGATCATCACGGCCTGGGATCCGGTTGATCGTGCGTGGGCGAATCCCCCTGTGCCGTGTCTCCATGCCGATCCCCGGCTCGACGACTGTCCCCCGGGTGCGACCCGCGAGGCGCGCGGTTGGATCTGGTTCTGGGAGGGAACCAACGTGTCGGTCGAACTGGCCCGTCTTGAACGGGAGTTCCTGCAGAAACCTCGCCCCGTCCGGAAACCGCTGGAGCCAATCCCCGATCGCCTCGTCGTCCTGACCTTTGACGACTCCGTTGCCTCGCTTCACTCGAACGTCCGACCGCTCCTCAAACAACACGGCTTCGGAGCAACCTTCTTCATCACCGAGGGCTTCTCGTTCACATCGAACAAGGTCGACTACATGACCTGGCCCCAGATTGTTGAACTGCATCGGGATGGGTTCGAGATCGGGAACCACACCCGATCCCATCTGAGCGTTACGGCCGATACCCTCGGGATTCTGCAGGGTGAGATCGAACACATCGCATCCCAGTGCGAGGCCAACGGAATTCCGCGTCCCATCAGTTTCGCCTACCCGGGAAACGCCATCCATCCGGGCGGCCTTCAGCTCCTCCGGAAGGCGGGGATCCGATGGGCTCGTCGCGGTGCGCAACCAGAGTATGCCTACGAGACGGGAAAGGGTGTCGCCTACGAACCGACCGTTGATGATCCGCTGCTCATCCCGACCACGGGCGATGCGCGGCCGAACTGGGCCCTCGACGATCTGAAGCGGGCCCTGGCCCATGCCAAGGATGGTCGGATTGCGGTGCTCCAGTTCCATGGCATCCCGGACCGGGAACACCCCTGGGTGAACACGCCACCCGAGCGGTTCGCGGAATATCTCCAGTGGATGAAGGACAATGGCTACCGCTGCATCGCGGTGCGGGATCTCGAACGGTATGTCGATCCCGAAGACCGTCCTGCGTGGCCTTGGCGGAACATCGAGCAACGGCAGGCGGTCCTGTCAGCCGTCCCGGAATAGGGTGTCTCGTCGGGGAGAGACCGAGGCAGACCCCGTGAGAGCGGGATCAGGTGTCGAGGATCCCGTTTCGGACGAGCCACCGCATGCCTTCCGCCGAGATCCAGGCCCGGGTCGGTCCGGCGTAATGGCGGCACACAAGCATCGATGGATCGACCCGCGGTTCCTTCGTGATCGCGTAGGACCTCGGGAGATTGTCCGCAATGCCATCGGCCGATGCGCAGAGAGCCTGCAGGGTCTGATCGATCAGGCCATCGTGGGTTCCAACGCGAGGATGGGCCAGGAGCTCCTCCACCTTTTCCAGGCGGATGGACTCCCGGGACCGCATCAGGAGGCCAGCATTGATCCGTTTGGTGATGGAGATGCCGAGATCACGTTGGGCCTCTTCCGGGGAGAGGGTGAAGGACACCGTGCAATCCTCCTGGAAATAGATCCGGTCGAGGGGTTCCGCACCAATTCTCAGGAACTCCTCGGGGCGGTTGAAGAAGAGCACGTCGGAGTCGATCCAGATCAGGTTGGTCGATGAACAGGCGATCTGGAGGGTCACCAATTTGTGGAGGATGGGTTCGCGCCAGATCCAATCCTGACATCGGGTCAGGCGGTGTTTTGCGAGGTATTCCGAAACCAGACGGGTGGCATCATCGGGCGGCACAAACCGGGCATCCGGGAAATGATGTCGGAGAGCGGCGACGGCGGAGGGCTTGGGTTTCCGCTGGAGATGGATGACCAGCATGGGGAGCTCGCCCATGACGCGTGCGAGGCTCTTGAGCATCCATGTCAGCGGGAGCCAATCCGCCTCGTAGCACATGGTGTGCACTTCGACAGAGCCACCCGGGGCCCAGGGTTTCGACCGGGTGGGTTGGGTCCGCAGGATCCGGGGCCACAGGAATTGTTGTCGGAGGAATTCCGAGGGTCCGATGCGGACGGCCTTGGAGACGTCCCGCCACGCGGCCTGTCGTCGCAACCAGAAGCGCAGATCCTGGACAAAGAGGCTCACGGGGTTCGTGTGGGGGTTCGCGGGTGACGATCCGCCATGGCGGTCACGGTGTCGTCTGCCGAAGTCGGTTGCCAAGGCTGAAAACCTGATGGAGCGGCGACACGCCAGAGGAGGGCTTCAGGGCTGCGGCCCGCATCGTGGTCAATGGAGTCCGTCTGGGTACGACCTGGAATCGCCCCTTGTGCAGAGGTCGAATGAAGAGTCCGGGGCAAAAGGGGATTGCGGCAGGCTCCGGTGCGAGGTATCCAATCTCCACATCGAGTGCGGGTGTGGTTCAATGGTAGAACGTGGGCTTCCCAAGCCTGAGACGAGGGTTCGATTCC
>SXGQ01104087.1_pt1 | contig 14224 bp, 17 predicted proteins | sample 3178371 | NCBI WGS metagenome assembly SXGQ01 (sample SAMN11356859, study PRJNA531348) | freshwater metagenome | isolation source: freshwater sample F1-20 | place: China: Fuxian Lake, Yuxi | collected 2017-12-25
CTGGTTTGGCTTCAACGCTGGTTCCGCACTCGGAGCGAACGGTATTGCTGCAACTGCACTCATGAACACCTTTCTCGCAGCATCTGCGGGAATGCTCGGCTGGTTGTTGTTTGAGCGCATTAAGGACGGCAAAGCCACCACACTCGGCGCTGCCTCAGGTGCCGTGGCAGGACTTGTGGCCATCACCCCATGTGCAGGGTTTGTTGGCGGAATGGCCCCGATCATCATCGGCTTCCTCGCTGGTGTGCTGTGTGTGCTCGCCATTCAGCTCAAGTTCAAGTTCGGTTACGACGACAGCCTCGATGTCGTCGGTGTCCACCTTGTTGGCGGGCTTGTTGGTGCACTGCTGCTTGGATTCTTTGCTGACGCGGCAATCAACCCCATTGTTGAGAACGAAGGACTCTTCACAGGCGGAGATGCCAAGTTGCTGTGGTTCCAGTTCGTCGCATCGGCTGCGACCATGGTCTTCTCGTTCGTTGTTTCGTTCATCATCGCTAAGGCGATCGATAAGACGATCGGCATGCGGGTTACCGAAGAAGAGGAGAATGAAGGCCTCGATTACAGCCAGCATGCGGAAACGGCCTACAGCTTCGGCAGCACCGGAAGCATGGACCGCATCTAAATTCTCAACTGAACGACAAGTGAACGATTCGTTCCGTCATCTGCGGAACTCACGAACGAAAGGGCTACGGTGCCTGATATGAAGCTTGTGACTGCAATCATCAAGCCCCACAAAGTCGACGATGTGAAAGATGCGCTGAAGGCCGCTGGTCTTCACGGCATGACCGTCGACGAGGTCAAGGGATTTGGCCGCCAGGGTGGAAAGACAGAGATTTACCGCGGCGCGGAGTACGTCGTCGATTTGTTGCCGAAGGTCAAGATCGAGACGGTTGTGCCCGACGAGATCGCCGAACAGGTGGCCGACGTGATCGTTGAAGCAGCTCGAACCGGAAAGATCGGCGACGGCAAAGTTTGGATTTCACCGGTCGAGAAGATTATCCGAATTCGTACTGGGGAGCTGGGTGACGAAGCGGTCTGATTCCGCGTCGCACCTGTTCATCCATTTATGACTCCGCAACTCGATCGGCTGGTGTTACTTCAGGACACCAGCCGTCGAGGTGCGGCCTTCTGCGGTTTACTTTCCGAAAAAGTTGACCTCTGGCTTCAGCAACTTTGGGAGATCGCTGGTGGTCCCGCCACTGGAGCCGCACTTGTTGCGGTTGGCGGGTATGGCCGGTCGGAGTTATCTCCGGGCAGCGATATCGATGTGTATTTGCTGTACGAACCGAAGACCTCGGTAAGCGCTCTCGCCGAATCGATCTGGTATCCGATTTGGGATGAAGGCATAAAACTGGGTCACGCGGTTCGGACGGTGAAAGAGACGCTTGCGTTGGCATCGGATGATCTCGATACTGCAACCGCAATTCTCTCGGCACGTCATATTGCTGGCGATCCGAAATTGGCTGAGGAACTCGCTGTCAAAGGCGACGAACTCTGGCGGAAACGGTCAAAACGCTGGTTGGACGAAATGGATGTGCGTGTTCGTTCTCAACATAGAGAATCCGGAGAAGTCGCGTTCCTCCTTGAACCAGATCTGAAAAATGGTCGCGGTGGTCTGCGTGACGTCCATGCGATCACCTGGGCAGAGCGCGCTGGTATGAGCCTCCTTCCGGGTGATCATGAGGCCATCCTCGAGGCGTACGAAGTGGTGTTATCGGCCCGGGTTGAGTTACAGCGACGAACCGGCCGGCATTCAGATGTTCTTCTTCTTGAAGAACAAGATGCAGTTTCTGCTGCACTTGGTTTCAACGACGCCGATGTTTTCATGCGGGCACTGTCCACCGCCGCTCGAACAATCGCGTGGGTGAGCGATGAACTTTGGTTCCGTGTTCGTTCATCTCTTGACGGTCCAACCCGACGAAAGATGCGTCGCGACGAGGAAGCACTTGTCGGCGTAGTTGTTCGTGACGGTTCAGTTGCTCTTGCGGCTGGTGCCGAACCCGCGAATGATCCGTATCTTGTTCTGCGTGTTGCTGTTACCGCAGCGCGCAACGATGCGCGCATCGAACGAACAACCCTCGATCGACTGGCGGAATCCAAGCCGTTAACGACTCCATGGTCCGAGGAAGCTCGTCGACTGTTCGTTGAACTTTTCCTGGCCGGTCGCCCAGCGGTTCAGGTCGTTGAGACGCTTGATCAGCGGGGCCTGTGGGAACCAATTTTTCCTGAGTGGTCTGTCATTCGTTGCCGTCCGCAACGTAACGCGTATCACCGCTTCACGATTGATCGTCACCTCTGTGAGGCGGCAGCGAATTCCGCAGCGTTGGTTGATCGCGTTGATCGGCCTGACCTTCTCGTTGTCGGCACCTTGTTGCACGACATCGGCAAAGGCCGGCCTGGTGACCACACCGATGTTGGTATCGAACTCATTGCCGAGATCGCTCCAAGAATGGGTTTCGATGAAGGTGACACGCTCATCCTTCAGCAGATGTGTCGTCATCATTTGTTGCTTGCTGACACGGCAACGCGTCGAGATCTTTCCGATGACGGGACGATTTCATTCGTAGCCGATTCAGTTGGTTCGCTGACCTGCCTCCGATTGCTCGACGCGCTGACCGAGGCGGATTCGCTAGCAACCGGGACAGCGGCATGGGGCTCGTGGAAAGAAGAACTCGTCGGCGTTCTGGTTGATCGTGTTGCTCATGTCCTTTCGGGCGGCTCGGTTGCCGATGCAACTGATACCGGTTTCCCGACCCCTCATCAGCGTGACCTGCTCGCCCAACGTCGTCGCATCATCGAAGCTGTCGATGATCAGATCGTGGTGATCAGCCCCGATCGACCTGGCCTGTTCTCTCGGGTCGCAGGCGTGTTGTCGCTCAATGGCCTCACCGTTCTTGAAGCGGCGGCTCATTCGGCCGACAACCAGATGGCGCTCGAACAATTCCGGGTACAAAGCAATTTCGATTCAGAGATTCCGTGGGATCGGGTTATTCGCGATCTCGAAAAGGCACTCGATGGTCGCCTTGCGCTCGCTGCTCGCCTAGAAGAACGATCAAAGACCTATCGCCGTCCTCGTCGCCTCCCCGGGCTCGTGACCCATCCCGAAGTCATCGTCGACAATGGCTTGTCGCATGAGGCCACAGTTCTTGAGGTGCGAGCCCCTGATGGTGTTGGCGTGTTGTGGCGCATTACCCGTGCACTTCACGAACTCGACCTCGACATCACCTCGGCCAAGATTCAGACCATTGGCACCGACGCGGTCGACTCGTTCTACGTACGTGATTCTGAGGGTCGAAAGATCACCGATCACGACTACTTGGGCGAGATTCGTCGCTCGTTGCTGTATTCATTGGAACGGGCTTCCAGCAACTGAATAGGGCCGATAGCGTGCGGCCATGGCTGATCCCGTAACCCCGCAGGACCTTGTTCGCTGGAGTGAAGCGCTCGCCGGCATTGCCCGAACGGGCTTGGGATTCACACAGAGCCTGTACGAACAAGAACGGTTCGAAGAAGTCCTCGCCGTGGCTGCTGATATGCGTGTTGCGGCAGGAAGTTCTTATGACCCCGACGACCTTGTGCACGAATGGATGAAGTCGGTCGGTGTGGGCGTTCCTGGCTACCAAACGCCGAAGGTTGCTGTTGGCGCCATCGTGCAGAACGAAAAAGACGAGATCCTTCTCGTGCAGCGTTCTGATTCCGGCGTGTGGTTGTACCCAACTGGTTGGGCCGACATCGGATACTCGCCCGCTGAAGTTGCGGTGAAAGAAGTCAGTGAAGAAACGGGCATCGACTGCGAAGTTGTGCAGATGCTCGCGGTCTACGACGGACTGCAACGACGGTTCACAAGCGTTCCGCTTTACTCACTTGTGTTTCATTGCCGAGCAATCGGTGGCTCGCTCAAAGCGCATCCACTTGAAACTCGAGATGTCGGATTCTTCCCGCTCGACGCGTTGCCAGATATGGCTGTGGGTCATGACCTTTGGGGGCCGCTTGCTGCGCATGCATTTACCGGTGCGAACGTCGATGTTCACTTCGATCATCCCCGTACGCCGGTATGGCAAGGAGATCATCTGATAATTAATCCCACCGATTAGGACCAGCGCTTAGTCCTGATCGCGAAGAAAACGCTCGACCTCGTCGACAAGACTTTCGCCATCGGTAAATCGATCGGGTTCCTCGTCGTAACGTTGTTCGAGATGCGCGACGTACTCGGTGGTTTCTTCATCCTCGGCAACAAGCAATGAAACCTGGTGCTCATAGGCGTCGGTTGCGAACTTGAGTTCTGTCGTATCGATGGTGACTTCAAGCAACCGTGCGGCGCGATCAATGAGAGCAAGCGCAGCCTTTGGCGATGGCGAAGAAGGCACGTAGGTAGGAACTGCTGCCCACAACGCGGCAGAACGAATACCTGCCTCGCTACATGCGTTGTGCAAAACGCCGGTGATGCCGGTTGGCCCTTCGTAACGCGATGGGAGGAGATCAAGCGCTTCGGTGCTCGCTTCGTCGTAGGTTGCGCCAAAGACTGACACCGGTCGTGAATGAGGCACTTCAGCAAGAAGCGCACCGAGCGTGACGACCATGCGCGCGTTGGTGGCAACGGCGACGCCGATGACGTGCTCGCAGAATGTTCGCCACTTGAGCTGCGGCTCAATTCCTGAGAGCAAGATGACATCGACATTGTGAGGAGTTGCATGCGCTGATCGAAATTCGTTCTTCGGCCAATCGATTCGGCGAATGCCATCGAAATCGACGCGGACCTCGGGTCGGGTGACGGTGAAGTCGTAGAACACCTCGGGATCGATATCGGCGAACGTGGTCGCCCCCCATTGTTCGGCTAGGTACTCGATTGCTGTGGTTGCCGAGTCGCCAGCATCGTTCCAGCCGCCGAAGGCAACGAGGAGGACCGGACCGTTGACATCGGCAGGCTGCGTCCAGCGCAAATGGGGGAGCGAGTGGCCTGAGGTCTCCGGCATTCGCAGAAGGGTATCGGTGTCTACGCTGGACCGATGGCGAACGTGCAGATCATTGAGGCCGTAGAAGTCACACCGGAACTGGTGGCCGCATTTGAGCGCCTGATTCCCCAATTGTCGTCATCAAATCCGGCGCCAACCGAGACCGAGCTGGCCGCTATCTGCGAGTCAGAAGCCAGCGTGTTGCTGATTGCTGTTGATCGTGATGCCGGTGATCAGATTCTCGGCAGTTTGACGTTGGCTTGGTTCCGCATCCCCACCGGAGTGCGCGCATGGATCGAAGACGTTGTTGTTGACGAAGCCGCGCGCGGTCACGGCGTGGGCGAATTGTTGAACCGTGCGGCGCTGGATCGTGCGCGTGAGTTGGGTGCGAAGACGGTTGATCTCACATCACGGCCAAGCCGAGAAGCAGCGAACCGGTTGTATCAACGCATCGGCTTCGTCGCTCGCGACACGAATGTGTACCGGTACAGCCTGGATTCCTGAGCTCCTCCTCGTCGGGCCATTTGACTATGGCCCTGGTAGAGCTCTTCCTCGTATGCTTTGCATATGGAACTCACAGCCGCGATCACTCACGAAGGTGAGTTATTCGTCGCGCGCTGTCTTGAAGTTGATGTGACGAGTCAGGGCAATTCGATGGATGACGCTCTCACGAACCTCAAAGAGGCCCTCGGGCTCTACTTCGAGGACGAGAACGAGCCTTTCGATCTCAGCCATCCGATCGTCACCACGTTCCAACTTTCTGCGTGAACCCGCCGTTATCGGCTGGTTCCGTAGGTCGCGGTCGAAGAATATATGACTAGAATTCTGGTCATGTCGGAAGTTCTTCCCCTCGCTGAAGTCAAAGCCAAGTTTTCGGAAATGGTGGATCGAGTGGAGCAACAGCACGAACGGATCACGGTCACGCGCAACGGGCGTCCAGCAGCGGTGCTGATGAGCGCCGAGGAACTCGACACTCTTGAGGACACACTGGAACTCCTGTCTGACCCAGCCGCAATGGCCGAGATCCAGGAAGCGCGTCTCGAAGTCAGAGCCGGGAGAACCGTCCCTGCCGATGAGTTGCGCGCGAAGTATCTGAGCGAGTGATCGACGAAAGTTGGAATCTGCGTATTGCCGCGTCCGCTGAACGACAACTCGCTCGACTCCCAGAACGCATTGCTGCTGCAGTCGTCGAGTTCTTGCTCGGGCCTTTGTGCGAGAACCCGCAACAAGTTGGACATCCGCTTCAGCGAGAACTCGCCGGACTCTGGTCGGCTCGGCGCGGGGCGTACCGCGTCATCTACGAGATCGAAGACGACGAGAGGACGATCGATGTTCTGCGTATCGAACATCGATCCGACGTTTACCGGCCTCGATAGCGAGACGATGCAACTCAAAACATGAAATGAGTACGAACGTGTGCCGCTGCACTTTTCATTCGTCGTCACTTGTTCGAAGGTATGGTCGAACTATGACTTCGTGGGGTGACTTCAAAGCTCTCGAACCTCAAATGGCAGAACGGGTTGAGCGACTGTTCGCCTTCCGTCTCCATAAGACTCTTGCAACACTGCGGGCCGATGGTTCGCCGCGGATCTCAGGGATCGAGTGTGCGTTCGACGAAGGAAACCTGCACTTCGGCTCGATGGAAGCAGCAAGAAAATCTGCAGACATTTATCGTGATCCACGGATTGCGCTTCATAGTCCAACAGTGGATCCCATCGACGGCGACGAAGCTGCGTGGCCCGGTGAGGCAAAGATTGCCGGGATAGCGATTTCGGCAGGACCGGTCGACGAACCCGATGCACCTCCGAGCGAACGGTTTGTCGTTGATGTGACCGAGGTAGTTGTCGTTCACCTCAATGACGATGCAACAAAGCTCGTGGTCGAATGGTGGACACCCGATGGAGGTCGCCAGTTTGTTGAACGCACCTGAGCGCGGCGCGTCTGACTATGGCCATCTACTTCCCGAATGCCGAACTGATCTAGTTTGCAATAAGTGAATTGCCGCGGCCTTTGAGGATCCGACGGTCGAACGCCCCGTCTACGGGTCAGCGAAGGGAAAGTTGAATGTTGAAGAAGACGGTGATGGTGGTTCTCGCAGTAGTTGCGATTGGAACCTTCGCAGGATGCGGTTCGTCAGATTCGTCGGAGAAGACGAGGCTCAATCAGGCCGAGGCCACTGAGCTCGGCACCCAACTCATCAACGGGTACTGGAACACACTCTCTTGCGACGGCAGCGACTCGATCGCATACGAGAGTCTCCTCGACCCCGCGTTCCAGTCCGTCACCGTGACCGGTCCCAAAGACAAGCCCACGATCCTCGCTTTGCTCGCATCGGTCTGCTACTCATCGTCCGAGGTTAAGGACATCGTCGTGACATCGGCACCTGACACTCTGATCGTGGCGTACAAGGCTCGCGGCACTGTTAATGGTGTTCAGGGTCCCTTCCAGCAGTTAGTCAACGTGTTCGTGAAGAACGGCAATGACTGGGACGGTGTCCTTTCGGCGAACGCCGGCAACACCCCGTCCTGACGAGCAACGGTCACCGATTGCTCGCGGTAACGACTGCCCTAGGGTCGGGCTAGTGATCACGCTCCTACAACCAACCTCGTTTGATGTTGAGTGCTACGTGGCTGCGCGGACGGATGCGGAGCCGACGGCGAGACCCGCTCCCGTACCGCCTGCTGGATTTCGAGCGGAGCGATTCACGAGGGTGATCGGCACCGATCGCGTCGATTTCCGCCTGGCGTCAGAAGGCTTGGAGTCGTGGGCTGCGCACCGAGGATCTGGAGTCGATGTGTTTCCGGCCGAAGCGGAACTCGTCGCCGGATCGACCGTTGGAATCCGGACTCGCCAACTTGGTCTGTGGGTAGTGGCCGCATGCCGGGTCGAGTCGGTCATTGATGAATCGAATCGCCGGGGGTTCGTGTACTCGACGCTGCCGAACCATCCAGAGTGCGGCTACGAGTCGTTCGTCGTTCGGTTCGACTCAAGCGAAGTCATCTTCGAGATCGAAGCAGTATCCAAGCCGGGGGTGGCGCTGGTGAGAGTCGCAACTCCACTGACGAGGAAACTGCAGCGACGTGCGTCCGAGGCATACCTCGACGCGTTGCATCGGTACGTGCTGGCGAGGCGTTGACGTCGCTGCCGACCTCGTTCCGCAGGAGAATGATCAACTGGTTCGCTCGAAGGCGCTCCATCTCGTTCCGGTAGATGTCTTTTCCGGTAGACGAATGTGTAGCGATACGACTTGGAGTCCTAGGTCCCGCGTGGTCGGGCTATCCGACTCTGGCCCTGAAGCGGCCTCTCGTTGAATCGTAAGCGTGACGGGTTGCGATTTCGGACATTCTGACTAGAATTCTGGTCATGTCAGAGGTTCTTCCCCTCGCCGAAGTCAAAGCCAAGTTCTCGGAAATGGTTGATCGAGTGGAACAACAGCACGAACGGATCACGGTCACGCGCAATGGGCGGCCAGCAGCGGTATTGATGAGTGCCGAGGAACTCGACGCGCTCGAGGACACGCTTGAACTCCTGTCAGATCCGACAGCGATGGCCGAAATTGAACACGCGCGACTTGAAGTCAGGGCTGGCCGGAGCGTCTCTGCCGACGAGTTGCGCGCGAAGTATCTGAGCGAGTGACCAACGAAGGTTGGAATCTGCTCATTGCCGCGTCCGCTGAACGACAACTTGAGCGACTCCCTGAACGAATCGCTGCAGCCGTCGTCGAGTTTCTACTGGGACCTTTGTGCGAGAACCCTCGCCAAGTCGGGCATCAGTTGCAGCGTGAACTCGCGGGGCTTTGGTCGGCTCGACGTGGCGCCTACCGAGTCATCTACGAAATCAATGACGAAGATCGGACTGTCTCCGTGCTTCGTATCGAACATCAATCCGATGTCTACCGACCTCGTTAACAAGACCGCATCGCACCACAAGCGGTTCGTCAACCTAGCGACGCTCGAGTACCAACACGGGAATGATTCGTGTCGTTGCCGCTTCGTAGTCTGCGAATACCGGGCTCGCGATTTTCTGACGGTCGAACAGTTCGTCGCGTTCGGCGCCGGTTGCTTCACGAACATGCACGGGCACGATGTCTTCGCCGAGTTCAATCACTGTGTCGGGATTGGCGATGAGGTTGTGATACCAGTCGGGGTTGGTTGGCTGACCACCCTTTGAAGCGAAGATGACGACGTCATCACCATTGGGCAGGTACACGAGAGGTGCATGGCGAACGGTGCCGCTCTTGGCGCCAGTGTGGTGAACGATTGTCATTGGGCGACCTTCGAAGTGGCCACCAACTTTGCCTGCATTGGCACGGAACTCATCCATGATCTGCTGGTTGAAATCGTTCAGTGCATCAGTCATGGTGCGAACGGTATCGGTTTCTTTCGATCGACAAGATGCACGATCAAAAGATTTCTGTGGACATCGACGGCATACTTCTCGCTATGACTGCCGACCTTGACGACGCCCGGTACATCGCCTTCGTTTCGTTTCGAAAGGATGGAACGCCGGTTTCAACCGCAGTTTGGGTGGTTCCATTTGAAGACGGCTACGCCTTCACGACCGACCCCGATTCGTGGAAGATCAAGCGCATCCTCAAAAACCCCGCTGTGACGATTCAGGCGAGCAACGTTCGGGGCCGACCAAAGCGAGGATCTGTGGCGGTTGCTGGACACGCCGAAGTCCTAGATCCTGCGGCGGTGGCGCGGGTGCGCGAAGCGGTTCGGGCGAAGTATCGGATCATGTATCGACTCCTCATTGAGCGGAGCGACAAAAAGGCGGCAAAGCAACACGGTTCAGCGACGGCAGGGACTGCCGCCATCAAGGTTGTTCTCGCTCCGTCTGGACAGAGTGCCTAGATTTATCCCGTGCGTACGTTTGCTTACATCGTGGGAGTTGTTCTCACCGCTGGAGTCACGATTGCGGCAATCGCTTCGATGGTTGTTCCGAGAGCCACACGTTCCGGGCTGGCTCATATCGTCACGAAATCGGTCCTGATTGTCACGCGATTTCCGTTGCGAGCCATGCGTACGTACAAGATGCAAGACCGTTGGTTGCGAATGGCTGCACCTATTTCTGTGCTTGTCCAACTGGCGATCTATGTGTTTCTCATCATCGTGGGAATGGCGTTCGTGATTTACGGACAAACCCATCTCACATGGAAACAGGCAGCATGGCAATCGGCATCAACAGTTACGACGCTTGGATCTGTTGAATCGGTGAATGGACCGTCGGCAATCACTGTGTCGATCGGAGCGTTTCTTGGGCTCGTCGTGATCGCTGTCTTTATGGGGTATTTGGTTGGGCTCTACAGCGCGTATGTCGCTCGAGAAAGTCTTATGGCGCGGTTCTCTCAAATTGGCGGCGAGCCTGCTTGGGGGCCGATGGTTCTCGCCCGAAGTGCGGCGCTGTCAGGCCAACCTGCATCGCTTCTTGATTGTGAGAACTGGCAGACGTGGATGGCCGATGTTCGATTGGGTCAACAGGCGAGCCCAGTGCTCGCCCATTTTCGATCGCCAGACCCGTTGCGTCATTGGGTGACCACACTTCTCGCGATCCTCGATGCAACGTCGCTTGCATTAGGACTGGGGATTGCCCAAGACCGAGCGGCGGCAATTCGAGTCTTGGCCGAAGGAACAATCACGCTGCGTGTTTTGAACCGTAAAGGTGTTGGTCAGGAACGGCTGAACTGGCAGTTCGAAAAGTACGTACTCGATGTTCTCAATGGAACAGCGACTCCAAATCCTGCGGCATCCACGAAAGTGAGTGACGAAGAGTGGAACGCAGCGGTTGGCGTTCTTGTGGGAATGGGTGCGGCGACTCGAGCGAGTCTTGAATCCTCTCGATCAACGTTCGATGCTCTACGTGCTCTCTACGCATCCGATGCGTGCGCATTGGCGAGCCATCTTGACGCGGTTCGCGGCCCATGGTCGGGTGAGCGTCGCTTCGAATTGCCGGTGCTTTGGCCCGATGAGCTTGAAGAGATTTCGGCATGAGTTCGTTCACACTCTCAGCCGTTTTCGCTGCACAACCGCCAAAGTCGTTGCCTTCACTGCCGGTTGTTGTACAGGTCGCGGCGATGAGCTTGAACTGCATGTTCGGTGCGGCACTTGCGCGTAGCCGAAACATTCCGATTTTCGGCACGATCCTGGCAGGTGTTCTCGTCGGTCTCGGTGGAGGGATGGTTCGAGATGTGTTGCTTGGTCTCGAACCTGCGGCAATTGCCGAGTGGTACATCCTGCCGTTTGGCCTTCTCCTCGCGATCGTCGGTGGCTTTGGTTACAACGTCATGGGGAAATTTGGTGCGGCATTTCTTCTTCTCAATGGTCTGGTCCTTGGCACGCTCGTGACCATCGGAGCCCAGAAAGCGCTTTCGTATGAAACGCCTTGGATCTCTGCGATGTTCCTCGGCGTAGTGACTGCGTCGTTCGGCGGTCTTTTAGCCGACAACATGACTGGTCACACCGCAACGATCGCGAAACAAGCGCACTGGGTTGGCTCTGCGCTCGCGGTTGGAGCCATCGTTTTTGTTCTTGTATCGCACGTCGTTCCATTCCCGATTGCCGTTGTTCTTGGCGGCGGGTTGACTGCGTTCTTGCGGTTCACAAGCCAGTACCGAGATTGGCCGTCACCGTCATGGCCCGGTGAAGCACGAGCTACCTCAAAATCTTGAAGGAATCTATGACTCGACCAACAGGTCCATTCAAAGTTGCAGCCGTTGAATTCAATCCTGAGATGTTTGAATTCGAAAAGAACCTTGAGCGCGCGTGTGCAGTTATTGAAGAAGCTGCGAGCGCGGGAGCACGTCTCATCGTGCTTCCTGAAGCTGCGTTGTCGGGCTACATCTATGCCGATCTTGATCAGTTGCGTCCGTATCTCGACGAAGTTCCGGGCCGAGGAACCAATGCCATCGCCGAGATAACGGCAAAGCACCGTTGCTATGTTGCGATTGGAATTTCAGAAATCGATCAAGCAACAGGACTGACCTACAACACCGGCGCGCTGATCGGGCCCGATGGCTATGTGGGTAAGTACCGCAAGAACGGTCTGAACCCATCGGACATTGCTTGGTTTGTTCCAGGAAACACTGGTTATCCAGTGTTCGAGACCGAACTCGGCAATGTGTGCATGATCATTTGTTACGACGACACCTACTGGGAGCCAGCGCGCTTGCCGGCAATCAAAGGTGCCGACTTGATCGCCTATATCTGTTCTTCGGATCGTGTTGTTCCGCATGGTGACGAAACTCCTCCAGGCACCCATTCAACAATCGCTGCAGTGCAACAGTTGTGCGCGTGGAATGGGCTCGCCATGGTTGCGGCGGATCGAAATAATGCGGAAACAAATCCCACGACGGGAGTCACAGTTACCTATGGAGGTAGCGCGTCAATCTGGCAGGCAAATGGTGATCGAACTGCTCATGCCCCAGCCACGGACCGCAACATCACGGTATCGAATCCCGGAACAATTCTTTATGGAGAGATTGATCCCTCTCTCTACGACAACGATCAAAAGTCAACGCTTGTCCGTCGGCGACCAGAACTTTACGCGCCGCTGACATTTTTCCGCGCCCCAAGTGATCCGGCTGCAACCTCCGAAGGAATCAACATCGTTTGCGATGCAGTGCAGTATCGAACGATCGCCGGCGATTTCGATGGGAATGTTCAGCGTGCAAATGAATTGATTGCTGATTTGCAGGCGAAAGGGAAGGAGTCTGGCCTTCTCGTGCTTCCGGCGTTTTCATTTACTGGTGTACCCGCAAACTCGGAACAAGCGAACGATTGGGCGGAAACCGGTTTCGGTCGTTCCGTGCAGATGCTGAGTGACTTCGCCGCACGAACAGGCCGGCATGTTGTTGGAAGTCATATTGAACGTGACGGCACCGAGTTGTTTCACGCAAGTGTGTTGGTGAATCCCGCTGGCACAGTCGTGGGCTCATATCGACAGACACACCTTGATCCTTCGATGGCATGGGCAACTCAAGGTGACGCGTTGTCGGTCTTCGATACAGCAATCGGCCGCATCGGGCTGCTGCTTTGCGAAGACGTTCGTTTCCCGGAAGCGAGTGGTGTCTTGGCGATGCACCGGGCTGATCTGATCGCAGTTCCCACGCAATGGCGCGGTGAGTACGGCGGACACCTTCACGATGCCGAGGGACTCTTTGCTCATCGCTATCCGGCAAACACGATGGCGCACTGGTATGCGATTGCGAAAACAACACAGGCCTACACCGTTGTTGCGAACGCCGTTGATGACGGCTGCCAAGGTTCAAGCGGCGTGTTCACTCTCGATCCCGTTGACTCGGCGGAGCCGCCTGTTGTTGGAACCGTTGATCAGTCCGAGGTGGTGTCGGTCCATCTGCGAACACTCGGGGCTCCTGGTTCATGGATGAACCAACGCCTGCTCGTCGGAGGCCGCCGGGCCGATCTTGCCGTTCCGGTGGCGCTCGACCCAGCTTCAGCCGAATTCCGCTCGTGGCGAGATGCCCCGGGCTACGAAATGGGCGCTTGGACCGCTTACCGGCAGTAGTTCACCGCCCGAGATTCGGCTTTGGCCGCCTAGCGGTCCTCAGTGTCCACCTTGTGACAGGGGTCTGTTGATCGAGTCAATTGTTGATCGCATACTGTTAGACATCCAGCAGTCCGGGGGCAGTTGTCCCCATCAGCCCGCGAGGAATAAGCGCCATGTCAACGAGCATTGAAGAAGCCCGTCAGAAGTACGCCGAAGAGCGCGCAAAGCGACTCCGATCCGATGGTACGGCGCAGTACTCAGCACTTGCTGGCATGTACGAAGAATTCAATCGTGATCCCTACGTTGAACCGGGCTTCACCCGTGACCCCGAGATTGCTGACGTCGATGTCGTAATCGTCGGTGGTGGTTTCGGCGGCATGCTCGAAGCGGCAAACCTTCGCAAGCTCGGTGTCGACAATTTCCGTATCATCGAAAAGGGTGGCGACTTCGGTGGTACGTGGTACTGGAACCGTTACCACGGCGCGATGTGTGACGTTGAGTCCTACGTGTATCTGCCGATGCTTGAAGACACAGGCTTCATGCCCACGAACCGTTACGCGTTAGCACCTGAGATCTTTGCGTACTGCCAGGAACTTGGCCGCCGTTTCAACATGTACGAGAAGGCGCTTTTCCAGACCGAAATCAAAGACATGGTCTGGAACGAAAAGACTGAGCGCTGGACTGTCACCACAACACGTGATGACGTGCTTTCCACGAAGTTCATCGTTGTTGCAGGTGGCGTCCTCCATAAGGCAAAGCTTCCC
>SXGQ01076289.1_pt1 | contig 14220 bp, 17 predicted proteins | sample 3178371 | NCBI WGS metagenome assembly SXGQ01 (sample SAMN11356859, study PRJNA531348) | freshwater metagenome | isolation source: freshwater sample F1-20 | place: China: Fuxian Lake, Yuxi | collected 2017-12-25
GGCGGGTTTTCGCATCGATGGCCATGCCCATGATGGTGTTGATCACCGACAGACCGTCGCTACCAGCCTCGATACAAAGACGGGCGTTTTCTTTGATGTCGGTCTGATTGGGCGAGAGCTTCGTGATGATGGGTTTTCGCGTCACCGCTCGGCAGGCTGCCACGACGCGTGCCGACATCTCGGGGTAGTTGCCGAAAGCAACACCGCCTTCTTTGACGTTGGGACAGGAGATGTTGATCTCGATGGCATCGATCGGCGAATCGTCGAACCGGCGTGTGACCTCGGCATACTCCTCGATAGTCGAGCCCGAGACGTTGGCGATGAAGCGGGTTTCGGTGAAATCGAGAGTCGGGAGAATCTGGCTCACGACATGGTCGGTGCCTGGATTCTGCAATCCGATCGCATTCAGCATGCCCATCGGTGTTTCGTAGACTCGATGGGGTCGATTACCGAGACGCGGCTCGAGCGTCGTGCCCTTCAGCACGACACCACCACAGTCGGCGTTCGAGAAACCCTCGACACGTGTGTACTCCTCGCCGAAACCCACGCAGCCCGAGAGCAGGACGATGGGCGAGGCGAAATCGAGGCCCAAAAAACGATAGCGCAGCGAAGCGGCGGGACTGGACATGCAGAGATTATAGAGTCAGGGCGTTACCATGCGCGCATGTTCCATATCGTGCTGTTCGAGCCGGAGATACCACCCAATACCGGCAATGTGATCCGGCTTTGTGCCAACACCGGCGCCGAGCTGCATTTGATCCGACCGCTTGGCTTCGACCTCGATCGTCGCTCGGTTCGTCGCGCTGGTCTCGATTACCGGTGGATGGCAGCCGTGCATATCCATGAGGATTTCGCTGCCTGCCGTGTTGCTTTGGCCGCGCAAGGCGCAGAGCGGTGGTTCGCGATCGAAACGGGCGGGTCGATTCGTTACGATGAAATCGCCTGGCAGCCGGGTGATGTGATGATGTTCGGCTCCGAGCGGCACGGTCTCCCGATGAAGATACTCGAGGAGCTAAAGGCCGAGGTGACGGGGGATGCCATCGTGAGCATCCCGATGCGCGAGGGGAACCGCAGCCTCAATTTGTCGAACGCCGTCGCACTCGTGCTTTACGAGGCTTGGCGGCAGACTGGTTTTGCGATCTCCACTAATCGAACTCCGCTTTGATCGGTCTCGACATCAAACTTTTGACCACTTCGCGCGGCGGTAAGGCTTCGTAAAGCGTGCGATAAATACTCTCGCAGATGGGCATATCGACACCGTATCGTTTTGCCACGAGTTTGACTGCACGGGCAGCGAGATATCCCTCCACCACCTGACCGATCTCGACGAGGGCGGCCTCGACACCGCGACCCGCCGCCAATAGCAGACCGAAGCGACGGTTACGAGATTGATCATCGGTGCAAGTCAGGACGAGATCGCCGAGCCCGGCGAGGCCCATGAAGGTTTCCTTTTGTGCACCGAGTGCCACGCCAAGTCGGGTCATCTCGACCAAACCCCGGGTGATCAATGCCACTCGAGTATTGGCGCCGAAGCCGAGGCCATCAGCGAGGCCGGCGCCGACCGCCAGCACATTCTTCGTGGCACCGCCGACCTCGACACCCACGATATCGGTCGAGGTGTAAGCGCGAAAGTTGGCTGACGAAAGATTTTGTGCAAGCGACACCGCAAACGCTTCCTCCGTCGCGGCGATCGTCATCGCCGTGGGCAAGCCAGCGCCGACCTCACGCGCGAATGTCGGACCCGACAGCACGGCGAATGACCGGTCGGAACCGAGTTCCTCGCGGGCTACTTGGTGTGGTAGCAGGCCGGTCTCGAGTTCGAAGCCTTTGGTAGCCCACGCGAGGCGCGTATCGGGTGGCAGGATGGGAGCTAATTCTTTGAGCAGTGATCGTAGTGCATGGCTCGGTACGGCGATGAGGACATCCTGCGCGCCATCAATCGCCGCTGCCAACGTGTCGACGACGTGCAAGTGGTCGGGGAATGGCGCATCCGGTAGGTAGCGAGCATTACGACGATCCTGCGCCATCGCCGCCAAGAGTGCGACGTCACGCGCCCAGAGTCGAGTGTCGTGACCGGTGCGGGCGAACTGGATCGCCAGGGCCGTGCCCCAGGATCCAGCGCCCAATACGGCCAGCGGCGTGCCCGTGGCCGTCATCGATATCAGCTATTCAGCGGCTGCTGAGCGGCTTGAGTCTGCGCTTCGGCCGCTTCGGCGCGCGACCGCGCATACAACAGTTCGAAGTTGACCGGCGGCAGCAACAGCTGCGGGAAACCGCCCTGGGTTACCAGGTTGGCGATTTGCGCGCGCGCGTACGGGAAAAGCACGTTCGGGCCGATGCTGGCAACCGCGCGACGATAGTCTTCTTCGCCGAGATTGCGTACCGCGAAGATACCGCCCTGCTGCACTTCGACCAAGAAAGCCGTGGCGTCACCGTTCTTGGCGGTGACGCTGATACGCAGCACGATCTCGCGCAGATCGGGCGAGAGAATCTCGGTTGCCGTATCCAGTTCGAGATTGATGTTCGGATTCCACTGCCCGTCGACGCGCGGACCCTTGGGCGCCTCGAAAGAGCAATCTTTGAGATAAACGCTTTGCAGTGAAAACTCAGGTGCGTTCGGATCAGCTTCGGTGCCGGCAACGCCATCTGCAGTTGGATTCGGATCAGCCATGTCGATGAGCCTCTGTGGAAGACGATGAGTTCAGGAGTTAGTTATCGTGTGATCGTATGTCGTTAGACGAGCAATGGATCGAGACCGCCACGGGCGTCGAGGGCGTGCAAGTCGTCGCAACCGCCGACATGGACCTCGCCGATAAAAATTTGCGGAACTGTGCGACGACCGCTGCGAGTCATCATTTCGGCGCGACGTGACGGCTCAGCATCGATATCGATTTCTTCGAAGGTGAGACCTTTGCGGGTTAGCAGGCCCCGTGCCCGTTCGCAATAAGGGCACCAGCCGGTCGCGTACATGACGACTTTGACCATCAGGCTTGGCTCTTCTCACGGGCGAGCGGCAGATTTTCCGATTGCCAACCGCTGATACCGCCGCGCAGATTGAAAACTTGCGTGAAGCCTTGACCGTTCAGTACGCGCGCAGCCGAGGCGCCGGTGCTGCCGGAGTGACAATAGACCACTACCGGTTTTTCCTTGTGTTTCTTCAATTTATCGCCAGCCTTGACGAGTTCGTGCGAGTCCATTTGGCGCGAACCGGCGATATGACCCGCGGCGTGGTCCTCCGGCTTGCGAATGTCGAGCACCAATGCGCCTTGGTTCTGCAGGCGGATCAGATCTTGCGGTGAGATGGCCGCGAAAGAGTCGCGCCGGAGGCGGATCTCGTAAACGAGCACCAGCAGGGCGGCGAGCGCAGCCATCCCAACCAACCACGGGTGGTTGGCGATGTATTCCGGCAACTTTTCCATGCGAGAGATTATACAATTTCGCCGCATGCGCGGCCGAACCCTTTGTTTTTCGTTGCTTTTTACCCTGCTGGCGGCAGCGCCGACGGGCTACGCGCAGGATGCGGCTAAAACGGAAGCCGACTTGCGTCAGTTGCGCTCACAAATTGAACGCATCCGCAGTCAGGTCGCCAAAGACGCTGCCGAAAAGGATCGGCTTGCAAAAAGTTTGCGGGCTGCCGAGCAGTCCGCTTCGGCTGCGCGAGTCGTGCTCGGTCGTTTGCGCGGTGAGCGGCAGACTCGTGAGCAACGGTTGCAAGAGCTCGCGGAGCAAAAGCGGGCGCGCGAAACCGAGTTGGCGAGCGAGCGAGCGTCGCTGGCAGCACAGCTACGGGCGGCACATCAAATCGGCCGCGAAGATCCGCTCAAGATGCTGCTGAATGAACAGGATCCATCGCAGGCCGGTCGGTTGGTCGCGTATTACGCCTATTTCGGCCGGGCGCGGGCTCGACAGCTCAGCGTCATCGAAACGAAGGTCAACGAGATCGCAGCGCTCGAGCGTGATCTCGAAACCGAGAAAGAGCGTATCGCTCGGTTGGAGCGCGAACAGTCTGGTGAAGTCGCCAAGCTCGACAAAGCACGCGTGGAGCGAGGAGCCGTCCTCGCACAATTGAACGCGGAAGCCAAAGAACGTAACGCGACTTTACAGCGTTTGCAGCGCGAACAAGCGGCTCTGCAAACGTTACTCCAGCAGCTCCGACGTACCACGCCGAGTTTTCCGAGCGACAACAAGAGCCCCTTTGCTCGGATGCGCGGCAAATTGGCGTGGCCGGTGTCGGGAAAAATCGTCTCGCGCTTCGGTCAGCAACGCGCGGGTTCGATGAAATGGGAGGGGGCCCTGATCGGCGCCGAGCGTGGCGCACCGGTACGAGCGATCTATCGTGGCCGCGTTGTCTATGCCGATTGGCTCGCAGGCTTGGGCTTGCTCGTGATCATCGATCACGGTGGCGGATTCCTCAGTCTTTATGGGCACAACGAGCAGCTCTATCGCCAAGTGGGCGACACCGTCGTGGCTGGCGATACGATCGCAGCGGTGGGTGATACGGGCGGGCGTCCGGCGCCGCAGCTGTATTTCGAAATTCGCCAAGCGGCGCGGCCCATCGACCCCGCTCCTTGGTTCAGTACTCGTCAGCCGTGAGCCTCGCGAAATCCCACCGTCTCGTCTGGTTGGCTGCGGCCGCAGGATTGGCTGTGGGCGCCTCTGGCACGTGGTTCGTATCTCAGCCCGAAACCGAAACGCTCGACGTGTCGAATCCATCAAAGAAATCTACAACGGATAAACCCTTGACGGTGCGCGAGCTGCCAGCGAGTGAATCGCGGAGGATCGCCGAAATTATCGCGCAAGTGCAGCGCGAATATGTCGATGAGGTGACACCCGATCGTTTGCTCGAGCAAGCGATGCGCGGCATGGTCGGCGGATTGGATCCCTACTCGGCTTACCTCGACCGACGCGAGTATGAGGAGCTGCGCCGCGGCGCAGCCGGGAGTTATCCCGGTATTGGCATCGAGGTGTCTGCTGAAGGCGAAGGCATCAAGGTCGTACGCTCCTTGGCGGATTCACCGGCAGCGCGAGCAGGTATACGCGGCGGCGACGTCATCCTGCAGATCGATGACGAGGCCGTCGGCGGTAATGTCAGCGCGGCACTCGAGCAAATGCGCGGTCCGCCGGGCTCGCTTGTCCGCCTGACCCTGCGTCGCGCCGAGAGCGCCGAATTGGTCAGCGTGGCGCTCGAGCGCGTCAAGGTCGAGGTGCACAGCGTCTCCGGTGAGATGCTGGAGTCGGGCTATGCCTATGTCCGTATCGCTTCCTTCAGCGAGACGACGCGCAAAGATTTCGAGCGAGTGTTGCGGGAACTCGCCACTTCAGAGCCCCTGCGTGGCGTCGTACTCGACGTGCGGCACAACCCGGGCGGTGTTCTTGAAGCTGCAGTCGAGGTAGCCGATGCGTTGCTCGATGCGGGTAATATCGTCTCGGCGACAGGTCGTACAGGGGAAGCCAATTTCCGCATGGACGCCTCTCGGGGTCAGTTGCTCGAGGGTGTGCCGCTGGTGTTGTTGATCAACGGCGCGTCGGCTTCGGCTGCCGAGATTTTAGCGGGCGCCCTCAAAGATAATGGTCGTGCACAGTTGGTGGGTCGGCGAACCTATGGAAAAGGCGTCGTGCAAAGTGTTCTACCACTGGCCGATGGTCGCGCCCTGAAACTCACGACATCGCGATATGTGACGCCAGCAGGCGTATCCATCAATGAAACGGGTATCGAACCTGATGTGCTGCTTCCGGGCGCTGATGTCATGCCGATCGCTGCGCGAGAGGATGCGGAAGTCAAGTTGGCGCTGCGTACGCTAAGTGCAGCGACAGGCGCTGGAGCAAAGGAACGCCAATGATCGAAATGCTGCAGTTTTTGCTGGACTTCATCCTGAATCTCGACGAGCACCTCGTCGAGTTGTTACAGGCCTACGGAGTCTGGATCTACGCGATCCTGTTCATCATCGTTTTTGCCGAAACCGGCCTCGTCGTGACGCCATGGTTACCGGGTGATTCATTGTTGTTTGCGGTAGGCACTCTCGTCGCGATCGACTCGAGCGGCACACTGGATATCGGCGTCGTCGCCGTCTTGTTGATCATCGCGGCGATTCTGGGCAACACCTGCAACTACGCGATCGGCAAATGGATCGGGCCGCCCGCGTTCAGCGGCCGATATCGACTCCTGAAGGTCGAATATCTGCGGCAGACCGAGGTCTATTTCGCCAAACATGGTGGCAAGACGGTGGTGTTGTCGCGCTTCCTGCCGATTCTACGGACCTTTGCGCCCTTCGTATCCGGTGTGGCACGCATGCACTACCCGCGCTTCCAGACGTACAACGTGCTCGGCGCATTACTTTGGGTCACTGTTTTTTTGGGTGGCGGTTATCTCTTCGGCAATATCCCGATCGTCAAAAACAACTTTGGCTTGGTTACGCTCAGCATCATCGGCGTTTCGCTGATTCCGGTGGCGATCTTGGTCTGGCGCCGCCGCCGCAACTCAGCCGAGTAGCGAGCGAGCGGCACCGTAGATGCCGCCGAACAGCAAGCCGAGCGTCGGAAAAAACGACAGCCCAAAGCCGAGGCTGCGCTTGTTGGCCGCTTCGACATAGCCCTTGAAGTAGAGCGCACGACCGATGATGAAGACCGTGCCGAGCAACACCGCCCAGGCCTCGTCGATGAAGATCGCAAAGCTCCATAGCGCTGGAATGAATAGAGCCAGTAATTCGAGTGTGTTCATCTGCACTCGATACACGCGCTCGAAATTCTCGTCGCCCGTGGTCGCAGGTGCCTTGACGCCGTATTGATAGCGAGCGCGGCCGACGGCCATGGTAAAGATGAAGTATTCGAACAGGGCGAGCAACATGATCAAGTGAACGGCAGCGTAGTCGGTCGGCATGATGGAACCCCTTGGTAAAGCGGTGGTCGGAAGTCCGTACGCAGAGGATAGCGCGGTGGCACAATCTTGCCGAGGAGGCATAAATCGATGACCGGTTTTGTACTGCGCGCCGTAATCGCCGCTTTCGGGCTTTGGTTGGCTGCCGAGTGGGTGGATGGCGTCGTCATCAACGATGCGGCGACATTGCTGCTAGCGGCGGTGCTGCTCGGCGTGGTCAACGCGTTCGTGCGGCCTATCGCCATCTTGCTGACTTTGCCGATCAGTGTGGTAACACTGGGTTTGTTTCTGCTCGTGGTCAACGCCGGGATGCTCGCCTTGGTTGCGTACGTGGTCCCGGGTTTCGACTTACTCGGCTTTTGGCCAGCACTTTGGACCGCGATTGTCGTTGGGCTCACCAGTTGGGTCGGCTCCTGGTTCATCGGGCCGCGCGGACTCGAGCGATTGAATCGGCGATGAACAGGCTGCTCAGCTCGACGATCTGGATCTGTTGGTTAGCGACTCTGATGGTGGCATCGCCGGCGCAGGCGGCGCGCGAGCTCGTCAAAACAGGCTACGCCCGAACCAAAGAATCCGGCCGCCTGCTGTATATCGAGTCCCATTTCGTGCGCGAGGCGGGCACGGCTGCCGAAAATCGCGTCGTCCTGTATCGCTGCGGTTTCGGTGGCCCGGTCTTCGCCCGTAAGGAGTTGAGTTACCAGAGCCAGCGACATACACCGGATTTCAACATGATCGATACGCGTTCCGGTTATGCCGAGGGTGTACGTCGGACGGCTCAGGGCTTGCGGGCGTATTCACAGCTGAATGCTACTTCGCCCCGTCGGGAGACGACGGTGGCGTTGCGACCGAATCTGGTCATCGATGCGGGCTTCGACGACTTCGTGCGTTTGAACTGGCGGGAACTCGAGGCCGGAAAAGCCGTGAGCTTTCCATTCCTTGTGCCCTCACAGCTCACTACCTACAACTTCAAGATTCGCAAACATCGCGAAGTAACCATCGAGGGCAGTACGGCGAGCGTGATTCGCCTGAATCTATCGGGTGTGTTGGCGTGGTTCACGCCTTATATCGAAGTTTCGTATCGGCAAGCCGATCAGGTGTTGATGCGTTACGAAGGGCTAACCAATATTCGTAACGCTGATGGAGAGCTACTCGAAGCCGTGATCGATTTTCCGTCGAACGAGCGACGGTTGCTGCCACAACTCGATCTCAGGGGTCCGCGGATCGAACCGTTGGTGTCACGCTGCCCTGCTTCCGTGGCCAGTTCATGAGCACCATGCCAAGCAGCAGCACAACGGTCCCGATGATCTGCGAGCCCGTCAGTATTTCATCGAGCACCCACCAACCGAGCAGCGTCGCCACAACCGGATTGACGAAGCCGAACGTACCCACTTGCGCGGGCGAGACATTGACCGATAACCAGGCATACGCCGTGTAAGCGATGCACGAACTGACGATCGTCATGTACGCGAGGGCAGCGAGACCACCGGCGTCCCAGTCCCATTGCGCGAGATCGCCATGCAGGATGGCCGGAACTAACAGCATCAAACCACCGCAGAGCATTTGCAGTGCTGTGAAGCTCATGAGATCTAGCGACGTCACGGCGTTGCGCAGATAGATCGTTCCGGCAGACCACCCAATGCAGCCGATCACGATCGCGACCGTCGGCCAAAGGCCGTATGGTCCGGCGCTACCTGGCAGTGGATTGGGGCCAGGCCAAGCGACGAGCACCGTGCCGCCGAAGCCGACGGCGAGCCCGAGGGCGACACGCGGTGCAATGGCGTGGGCGCGTGCGCCGAACAACCCGATCAAGGGAATCCAGAATGACGACGAGACATTGAGGAGCGCTGCTTGATTCGAGGGCACGTACTGCAGCCCCCAGATGGCACCGCCATTCGACACCGCCACCGACAACAAGCCAGCGATCAGAACCGTACGCCACTCGAGGGGCGTTAGTCGCGTCGGCGTGAGTCCGCGTCGGCGTTGAAACCAGACCGCGACGAGGCCGAGCAGGACGCCGCTGACGATAAAGCGCGCTGCACCGAACAGAAACGGCGGCAACGACGTGACACCGATCTTGGTGACGAGGTAGGTCGACCCCCAGACCAGATAGACGATCGCAAAACACGTGACGATCGTCGCACGACGCGAGCCCGTCACGATTTGGGTGACGGGTCCGCGGTCATCGCCGTCTTGAAAAGCAGACCTGCCAACGCGGCAAGAACTACGAGGCCGAGCCACTCACCGAAATGCCACAGCGATGGCAATGCCAGCACGTCCGCGGAACCAGAGGTGACGATCGGTACGGCAATGGCAATACCCATCAAGGCCTCTCCCGTGATCATACCGGCTGCGAACAACAGGCCCTTGCGATGTCGACGTTCGATTTCGGCTGCCTCGAGACCTTGGCGACGCAGGCGTCGCTCGGCCGTCCAGGCCAGCAGACCGCCTAAGAAAATCGGCGTCATCAACTCGAGCGGCAGATAGATTCCGACGGCGACGGCGAGCACCGGTGTACGGAACGATGCGCCCCGCGCTTTCAAAATTTCATCGAGCACGATGATACCGACGCCGATGACAGCACCGACGGCGATCATGTCCCACGGCAACTGCCCACCGAAGAGCCCCTTCGATACCGAAGCCATCAAGGTCGCTTGCGGTGCCAACAGCGGATTTGGATGAGCCTCGCTCGGTACGCCGATACCGTAAGCCTGCGCGAGCAAATTCAGCACCGGCGCCATGACGAGCGCACTGCTTGCTGCGCCGATGCCAAGCATGACCTGTTGACGCCAAGGTGTCGCGCCCACGATGTAGCCACACTTGAGATCTTGCAAGTTATCGCCCGCGATACAGGCGGCGCAGCAGACCACGGCGCCGATCATGATGGCAGCGATGGGACCCGCTTCACTGTTTTTGCCCATCAACACCAACAACACGACCGCAGAAAAGAGGATCGTTGCGATGGTGATACCCGAGACCGGATTGTTGGATGAGCCGACAAGGCCTGCCATATACGCCGAGACCGAACAGAACAAGAAACCTGTGACGATCATGATGATCGTCATCGGCAGACTGACGGCCAGTGATCCCACGATTGCCTGATAGAGCGCCCAGAGTGGCAACGTGAACAGCAAGATGCCGAGCAACACCGACTTCATCGGCAAGTCTTGTTCGGTATGAGCGATCACTTCTCCGGCAGCGCTAGCGCGTGCTGCGGCAAGACCGCTGCGAACACCCGACAACAAAGAGTGACGCAACGACACGAGCGCCCAGATCCCACCGACCAACATCGCGCCGACACCGAGATAGCGAATTTGTTTCGACCAGATGAAGCCGGCGAGATCTTCGGGATCGAGACCGGCCGCCGCTTGTGCGAGTTCCGCCTGTTGCGGCAAGACTTCGGCGACGTAGTAGGGAATTGCGATATTCCACGAGAGCATCGCGCCGGCGAGCACTACGATACCGACGTTCAGACCGACGATGTAACCCACGCTCAACAGTGCTGGCGAGAGGTTCGTCCCAAAGAAAGCGAGGTACTTGCCCGCAAATCCTGCGCTTGCAGCAGTGTCGGGGATCAGGCGTAATCCGCTACCGGCTGCGAGTTTGGCAAACGCGCCACCGACTGCGCCGATACCTAGAATGCGGATCCCCTGCGAAGGATTTTCACCCGCTTTCAATACCTCGGCGGCAGCCTGGCCTTCGGGAAACGCCAATTTTTGATCGACGATAAGTGCGCGGCGCAACGGCACCGAAAACAACACGCCGAGCAAACCGCCAAGACCTGCGATCGCGAGCACCCAGCTATAGCGAAAGTCTTGCCAAAAGCCGAGGATCACCAGAGCCGGAATGGTGAAGATCACGCCTGAGGCGATGGAGGAACCGGCGGAAGCACCCGTTTGTACGATGTTGTTTTCCAAGATACCGCCGCCGCCCAAGAGGCGCAGCACCGCCATCGAAACGACAGCAGCCGGAATCGCCGAAGCGATGGTCATGCCAGCGAACAAACCGAGATAGGTGTTCGCCGCGGCGAGAATCATCGCAAGCACGATCGCAAGAGCGACCGCGCGCAGCGTCAGCTGCGGTGGCAGCGTCGTTCCCTCAGCCGTACTCACTTCGTCGCGCCCTGCGTCTCGCCCGTGAGTTTCTTGAGCCAGGGTGAGGTGACGATGAGCAACAAGCCGGCGCCGCCTGCGATGAAGCACATTTGTAGGAACTGCGAGGGCATGGCGGCGGCGTCACCGCTGCCCACATGACCGCCGATGAGACCCGCGAGTGCATTGCCGACGGCAGCGCCCAAGAACCAAGTACCCATCATCTGACCTTGATAGCGCTTCGGCGAGAGCTTCGTGACGTTCGACAGACCGACCGGGGACAGACACAACTCACCGAAGGTGTGCAGCATGTACGTGAGCAGCAACCAGGTCGGTGCAACTTGCCCGCCCGACGATACGACGAGCTGCGCCGCCCACATCATCACGAGAAAGCCAAAGCCGAGCAGCAGCAACGCAAGACCGAATTTGGCCGGTGATGACGGATCGAGGTGACGCTTGCCGAGCGCGACCCACAACCACGCGAAGAATGGCGCGAAGATCACGACGAAAATCGGATTGGCGGACTGATACCACGCCGCTGGATGTTCGCCATCAGCGAACAGGTGGCCGAGCCATGATCGATCGGTGTAGTCCTGTGCGAAGAGATTGAAGGTCGTCGCGGCTTGTTCGAAGCCCGCCCAAAACAGCGCCGCGCACAGAAAGAAGACGGCAATCATCAAGACGCGCTTCTTTTCGTCGCCGTCGAGGCCGCCGAGCAGCAACACCCAGGCAAAGAACAGAAAGCCCAGAGCGACCATACCTGTCGCGAATGTCTGTGCGAGACCCGTGATGGTGACGGGGATGACACCCGTGTAGAGCAGGGCTGTCAGCACACCGACGAGAGCGCCGCCGATACCCAGATACGTCCAAGCCTGCTTGCGTTCGGCGTCGCTCACGTCTTGCGGCGGCAAGCCAGCGTCGCCGAGGTAGTGCTCGGTCATGCGGTATTGCAGGACACCGATGAGCATCGCAGCACCCGCGCAGAAGAAACCGGCACGCCAGTTCCAGGACTCACCGATGGTGCCTGCGATGAACGGTGCGAGCAGCGCGCCGAGATTGATACCCATATAAAAGATCGAGAACCCCGCATCGCGTCGCGCGCCGGATTGACCTTCGTAGAGCGCACCGACAATCGCTGAAATATTGGGCTTGAGCAAACCCACGCCGATGACGATGGTGGCGAGCCCGAGATAGAACACGGCCGGGCCAGCAGGAATGGCGAGCAGGAAGTTGCCCGCCGCGATGAAGATGCCGCCCCAGTACACGGCGCGTCGCTGACCGATCAGTCGATCAGCGATCCAGCCCCCCGGCAGCGAAAACAGGAACACGGCTCCCGTATAGAGACCGTAGATCGCCCCGGCGGTTTCGCGATCCATACCGAAACCCGGGTTGGCGTCACTCGTTGCCGCGACGAGGAACAGCACGAGCAGGGCGCGCATGCCGTAATACGTGAAGCGTTCGAAGAATTCGGTCATGAACAGGGTCGCAAGACCCCGTGGGTGGCCGAGAAAGGTTTTTTCGTTAGAGTTGTTCATGCAGTCTCCCCCGCATCTGTTCTGCGCATGCGATTCATCAGACGAGCCATCACGATACCGCCTTCGTAGAGAAGATACATCGGGACAGCCATGATGGTTTGCGAGATGGCATCCGGCGGCGTCAACAGCGCCGCGACGACGAAAATGCCAATCAAAACATAGCCGCGTATCTCCGCGAGCTTCTCGACTTTCATAAGCCCAGTGAGCACCAGCAGCACGACCACGACGGGCACTTCGAAAGCGAGACCGAAACACAGGAACATCGTCAGCACGAAGTCCATGTAGCTAGTGATATCCGTCATCATGCGGACGCCTGCCGGGGTGGTGTTCGCAAAGAATTCGAACATCACCGGAAAGACCACGAAATAGGCGAACGCGATGCCGCAATAGAAGAGCACGATCGATGATGCCAGCAGCGGGAAAGCGAAGCGTTTCTCGTGCTTGTACAGACCGGGCGCGACGAATGCCCAGACTTGATAGAGCACGTACGGCATGGCGAGGAACAGCCCGACGAAAAAGGCCAGCTTGAATGGCGTCATGAAGGGCGAGATGACGCTGGTGGCAATCAACGAAGAGTCTTCGGGCAGTTGCGCGATCAGCGGCGTGGCTACGAACGTGAACACCTCGTTGGCGAAAAATGCCAACGGCACGAACGCCACAATCACGGCGATGAATGCGCGCAGCAGACGATCACGCAACTCGAGCAGGTGCGAGATCAAGGTGCCTTCGGCCAATTGTTCCGAGTGATCACTCATCCGCGCGGTGGATCGTCCGGGTGACGATTGACATAGTCCTCAACGCCAGAGGGCGTTGGGACCACGGGTGCGGTGCTGTCGCCCACACTCTCACTGGAGGCAGCGCTGGGTGGAGCAGCCTCGGGCGCGACATTGGGTTCAGGGGTCGGCGAGATCGAGTTCGTCGCGTTGGTTGCACTCGTTTGCTGGCTTTGGCGACGCGCGGTTTCTTGCGCTTCGATTTCGAGTTGTTCGCGGAATTGCCTCGCCATCGCGCGAGCACGACCCATCCAGCGGCCGATCTCGCCAACGACCTTGGGGAGCTTTTCCGGGCCGAGCACCAGTAGTGCGAGCCCCATGATAAGCAGCAGTTCGCTGAAACCGACTTCAAACATATGGACAGTTTGGCCCGCGGTCTGCGGGCAGCCTCAGCCGTTCCGGTCGGCAGGCTTCTGGTCGTTTGTGGTCGGTGCCGTCTTGGCGGTGTCACCAAAATCGGCATCAGCCGAGTCCTGCTTGATCTGTTTCAAGCTCTCTGTCGCATCGCCATCGTCCATGCCTTTCTTGAAGCCGCGTACCGCAGCACCCAAGTCTGAACCAATGCTGCGCAATTTTTTGGCGCCAAACACCAACAGGACCACCAACAAAATGATGATCAGTTCGCGCATTCCGATTCCCATGACGACCTCGCGAAACCAGCGTATTCAGGAGAACTCGATGATAGGCCAAACCGGCTCGGGTTAGACGGAAACTTCCGCCGATTCGCCCACCTGCAACCAGAATGTCACCGGCCCCTCATTCACGAGCGCCACCGACATGTCGGCGCCGAAGCGGCCGGTTTGGACCGTGGGATGGGCTTGGCGTGCCAGCATGCAGAGGTGATCAAAGAGTGCGGCGGCTTTTGCCGGTGGCGCGGCCGTGCCGAAGCTCGGGCGGTTGCCTTTGCGGGTGTCGGCGGCGAGGGTGAATTGCGGCACGAGCAGCAGACC
>SXGQ01578799.1_pt1 | contig 14220 bp, 12 predicted proteins | sample 3178371 | NCBI WGS metagenome assembly SXGQ01 (sample SAMN11356859, study PRJNA531348) | freshwater metagenome | isolation source: freshwater sample F1-20 | place: China: Fuxian Lake, Yuxi | collected 2017-12-25
GGTGCCAAGCAAATACGCGCCATGCGCGCTGCGGTAGCCCGGCTCCAACTCCAAATTATTCGGATGCCGTTTGAGCGAACGCCGATACTTCGGCCAGTAGAAGACCGGCACGGACCCGATGTAGAGCGTCGCGTCGTCCATCTCCACATACTCGCCGGGGACGACCCGTATCGCGCGGCAGCGGATGCGATGCCCCGGCGTTTCAAGATCATCCGTCGTGAAGAAGGTGTCCTTGGCCGAATAGAACCTGTTGGTTTGAGTCCCGTGCAGTTCACGGCCGGCGATGTAATTTCCCACGCGCCCAGCGCGAAACTCAGCCGAGCGGATGATCTTCGTCTTGAAGTTGTAATCCAACCGCTGGCAACGCCACGTGAAACCTTCGCGGCGCAGCACCACATCGCCCTCAGCCAGCACGTCGCTGGTCTGCTGATTGAGGGTCGCATTCTGCGCGGTCAACTCAACCAACTCGTTCGTCGCCGGACGATAACGCACCAGTACACCCTTCGTGCCCGTGACCAGCCCTTTGTTGATGTCGTAATCAAGACGCCCCTCGGCCGTGAGCGACTCCACCTGCCACGGCGACGCCGGCACGGCAGCCCAGCAAAGATCGCCGAGAAGCAGCCAGCAGAAAATGGCGGCGAGGTGGAATGTTCCTTTCATTCGGGAATCGAAGTGAACCAGAAGCACATGGCCAAGCCAAGCGGGATTCACGCGGCGCGGAATCACTTCCACGCCTCGCGCAGGAAGCGGATGAAATTGCCGTGCATGATGCCGGCGATGTCTTCTTCCTTGTAGCCGCGCGCGCGGAACAGTCCGATGAACTTCTGCAGGTCGGCGATGGTATCGAGGTCGCCGGGGCTTTGCTCGCGGCCGAACGCGCCATCCAGATCCGTGCCGATGCCCGCGTGCTGCGCGTTGCCGGCGAGTTGGCAGATGTGGTCGATGTGATCCACCAGATGACGCAGCTGCACACCTGAAGATTCGGGCGTCGTCGTCCCACGGATCCAACCGGGGACCATCATCCACGCGTCGAGCGCGCCGCCGATCACCGCGCCGCGCCGGATCAATTCCCTGATTTGATCATCGCTGAACTGGCGGTTGTGCGGCACCAACGCGCGGCAGTTGTTGTGGCTCGCCCAAACACGGCCGTGGAAATGGTCCAAGGCCTCCCAGAAGCTATCGTCGCACAGGTGAGTCGCGTCGAGGATGACCCCCAACCGCTCGATCTCGGCGAGCAACTCACGGCCGCGCGGTCCGAGTCCGCCAGTGGCATTAGTGCCCTGCGCGTAAGTGCCGGGGCCGTAATGCGCCGGACCCATCGCCCGCAGACCTTGTGCATAAGCCCGCTCCACATAAGCAGGCGTGACCATCGAGTCCGCGCCTTCGAGGCTGAGGATGTAGCCGACGGGCGCGTCGGGCGGCGGATTGTTCATCCACAGTTGAAGATGCTTCTCCAACCCAACACGATCTTTCACCTGCACCATCTCGCCGCGCTCTTCCATCGCCCGGTACCACGCGAGTTGGCCCTGCGTCTGCGCCCATGCCTGCTCGGGCGAATGCCAGCCAGTGATGGGATTGGACCGCTTCACATAGCGCGCGATCTGCGTGGCCACGCACAAGCCGATCCGCCCCCGCCGCATCTCGGGCAGAGAGACCGTACCCTTGGCGCGGTCGGGCTTGTCCGTGAGATGCGCCTCGCGCTCACGGATCTCGGCGATAGGCCGCGTGAGGTCGCGATTCCACTCGAGGGCGTTCATCGAGAGGTCGAGATGTGCGTCGAGAATGAACATATTCAGAAGCAATAGCGGATGAGTGCGTCCAAAGCCAGCACGAGCACGAGCCCGGCCACGGCGATGATGGTTTCCAACACCGTCCACGTCTTGAGCGTCTCCGTCATCGACAGGTTCAGATATTCCTTCACAAACCAAAAGCCACCGTCGTTCAAGTGCGAGAAGATGAGGGAACCCGCGCCCATCGCGACGATAAGCAACTCGAGATTCACGCCCGGCGACGCCCCCACCAGCGGCGCCATGATGCCCGCCGCCAGCGTAATGGCGACCGTGGCTGAACCGACCGCCACACGCAGCACGGCCGTGACCAGCCAACCGAGCAAGAGCGGCGACAGATTCACGCCCGTCATCCGTGCGACGATGGCTTGGTCCACTTCAGCCGCATCAATCACCTTGCTGAAGCCGCCGCCCGCACCAACCACCAGCATGATGGCCGCCGCCGGCCCCACGCAGTCCTCGGTGAACTTCAGGATGCGCACGCGATCGAAACCGCAGCGCGTCCCGAATGTGACGAATGAAACCAGCACCGCCGCAAGCATCGCCATGGTCGGTGCCCCGAGGAAATCCGCCCACATCCGCAAGCGATTGCCTTTCGGCAAAGAGACGTCTGCAACCGTCGCCAGCAACATCAACAGCACCGGCAATGAAATGGTGAGGATGGCTGTGACGAAGCTCGGCGGGTTCGCGGGTGGCTGGCGATTCATCAACTGCTCGCCAATCCCCCCGATGCGGCCGGGAATTTTCGCCACGATGAATTTCGCGAACAGCGGCCCCGCCAACACCGCCGTCGGCAGGCCGACAAGGATCCCGTAAAGAATGGTTTTACCGACATCCACGCGCCCCGGCTCGAACACCGCGATGGCGGCCATTACGCCCGGATGCGGCGGCACAAGACCGTGCGAAGCCGAGAGACCGGCGACCATCGGAATGCCCAGTCGCAACAGCGGCGTCTTGGTCTCGCGCGCGAGTGTGAAAATGATCGGCACGAGCAGGACGACGCCCACGCCGAAGAAAACCGGCAGGCCAATGACGAACGCGACGAGCATCACCGCCCAAGGAAGATAACGGTCACCACAAGCGCGAATCAGTGTGCGCGCGATCGTCTCCGCGCCGCCCGACTCGGCCAGCATCTTCCCGAGCATCGTGCCGAGACCGACGACCACGGCGATGAATCCGAGTGCGCCGCCTACGCCGTCCTGAAACGCCTTGCCGACGGCGGACAAATCCATTCCCGAGGCAAGCCCAAGCCCAAGCGAAGCGAGCGTGAGAGCGACGAAGGCGTTCAGCTTGAGAGCGGCAATCAGCCCAATCAGACCGGCGACCGCCACGGCGGTCCAAAGCAAAAGTGCGTCATTGTGGGCAAGCCCAAAATCCATAATCGCATGCGTCGGACGAACGTGATGTTTCTAGCCGAAGCACTTTCTTACGGCAACGCTCTTCCATCATAACCTGCTGCCCGCCAGATTTTGGTTTGACAATGTCCCATGAAAAAAGAAGATTTCAGGGGCAGGGACGTAACCCGTAACCACAAACAAAAACAAATATACCATGAAGAAACTCATCGTTCTGTTCACCCTCACCGCCTTCACCGGCATGTTCATAGGCTGCGGCGAACAACCCTCGGCTCCGAAGAAAGAAGAAACGAAAAAAGAAGAGCCCAAGAAGGAAGAGAAGAAGTAGTCCTCCCCCGACTTCCAAGCCGTTCGCCCTCGGGCGAACGGCTTTTTTGTTTCCAACAAAAACGGTGTAAATCTTACGCGCCAACCAACTCGCGAATCGGTGTGCCGCCATTGGTCAATGGCCGGGGCCGACCGAACAGGTCAGGGAAATCGCCATTCGAATCAATGCCCAGCAGATGGAAAATGGTCGCCGCCATATCTTGTGGCCGCAGCGGCCGACTAACAGGATAGCCGCCAGCTTTGTCGCTCGCTCCAATCACCTGCCCTCCCTCGATGCCCGCCCCTGCCACGGCGAGCGAAAAGCAATGGCCCCAATGATCGCGACCGCCCTGCGCGTTGATTTTCGGCGTGCGACCGAACTCGCCCATCGCGATCACGAGCGTTTCCGACAACAGGCCGCGTTCGTGCAAATCCGCGACGAGCGCCGAGAAAGAGAGGTCAAACTGAGGGCACAGCACGTCGCGCAAACGGGCGCTATTGTTCTTGTGCGTGTCCCACACCGGGTTCCCGGTCGCCATGTCGTTCAGCTCGCGTGGCCAGTTCACCTGCACCAACCGCACGCCCGCCTCGACGAGCCGCCGCGCCAGAAGCACGCTCTGCCCCCACTTCGTCCGCCCGTAACGATCACGCAGACCGGCCGGTTCGCGCTCTAACTCGAAGGCCGCGCGGGTCGTCGCGTTCCGCACCACGTCAAACGCCTGCTGCTGTATCCGGTCAAAGGCCGCCGCCGAACCATTCGCCGTGACGTTGGCAAAATGGCGGTCGAACTGACGCAATAATTGCACTCGCTCGTCGAGCCGCAGCGGCGCCACTTCCGCCGGCAATTTCAGGCCATCAATCTCGAAACGCGGCGCGGACGGATCGCATTCGAAGAGATGCGGATTCCACACGTGGCCCATGAAGCCGCCGAACTGACCCGGAGATGGCGGCGCGTTATCGTTGTGCAAAATCTCCGGCAGAATCACCGACGAAAACGCAGACCGTTGGCTCGGCTTGAGCGCGCCGACCACCGAGGCGAGGCACGGCCAATCGCTCGGGCTAGCTGGAATCTCCACTTTCGCCGGATGTTCGTAGCCGGTGAGCATCCAATAGCCGCTGGCGGTATGGCTGTTGTTATCCGTGCTCATCGAGCGGATCACCGCCATCTTGTCCGCGATGCGGGCAGTGCGCGGCAGCAACTCGCTGAAATGCACACCGGGCACGCTAGTGGGAATCGGTTTGAAATCGCCGCGGATCTCCAGCGGCGCGTCGGGTTTCGGATCGAACGTCTCGTGCTGCGGCGGACCGCCCGCGAGATAGAGGAGGATGCACGATTTCGCCCGACCGAAGGAGGCTCCTTTGTTCGCCCCACCCGTCGCGGCTCGCGCTTTGATCAATTCACTAAGGGAGAGTCCAAGACAGCTCAATCCGCCGAGCCTCAGCCACTCGCGTCGGCTGCGCGCACCCAAGACATTCATCGCGTCTGGACCGGGCGGAAACATGGTTTGAATCTATTCGCCGGGTTGGACGCGGTCAACCCGCGGCACATTCACAGGAGGTCGCCGGCCTGTCGCGGCTTCAACCAGCCGCGCATATTCGTCGGCGCCGACTAGTCGGGGAATGGCATGGCAGGTTTTCTCGAAGCCGGGAAAGTTCCAGAGGTTTGGGAAGTCACGGCATTGTTGCGGCTTCACCGACTGCACCGCGCAATTCTCGCCTTCGAGAAAAATACACGCGCCATCCGACTTATCCAGCAGGGCCAACCCGAGACGGTCACGGGTCAATCGCGTGTAGCGCTGGATGAACTCCGGTTCTTCGAGTCCGAGAAAGTTTGCCAGCCGCGTGATTTCCTCGCCCGGCAACCGCACCTGCCCCGGCCACCGACAGCAGGCCGTGCAACGCTGGCATTCGTGGAAAACGGGCATGCGGCGGCGGGCGTCAAATGGTCAGCACACGATCCCGCGCAGCAACGGCCCATCGGCCGGTCGCGCGGCCGTTCTCGACAACGACCGCTTCCGAGTGGAGCGCGCAGGTGGGGCAGATGTGGCGCGGCACGGCATAAATGCAGTCCCCCAGAGCGAACTCCGCCGCCGCCGGAGTCTCGACCACAAGATGTTCTTCACTGTGCATCACCGGCACGGCGTCGGGCAGATTCAGAAACTTCACACGCGGCTGGGGATTCTCGGCCGCGACCGCTTTGTGACCCAGATCGAGACATAACCGGCCCGCGCCCGGCTTGCTCGCCACACGCATCAAGAGCACTGCTGCCACTTGGAAATCCAGATCCGGCAGCTTCTCGCCGTAACCGAAGTCCCACAGCACACACGTGCCCGGGCTGCATTCGACGCCGGCCCGACGCGCGTGCAACGGGAAAGTCGGAGTGCCGCCAGCAACGACGTTCGGCACGAAGAGGCCTTGCCGATCAAGGTGGCGGCGCAACTCCGCCACAGGAAAAAAGTCAGCTTCACACCGGGCGGCGCGGGCGGCTAAATCAGGCTCGTGATTGTGGCCGTCATAAACATGAAGGCCGGCGGCGCGGAGACCATTGGCATTCGCGATTTGCGCGTACAACTCGATGGCACGCGGACCGGGCGCGATCCCCGTGCGCTGCATCCCGCAATCCACATCGAGATAGACCCCGATCCGGACACCCGCGGCGACGGCCACCTTTGAGAGAAGCGTGATCGTGTCCCCGTCGTCCGCGATGGTGGAGAAGGCTATGTTTGGGAACTTCTTGGCTAATTTTGCGAACCGCGCTGCGTTCGGACCAGTCGCCTGGTAGGCGAGCAGCACATCGAGCGCCCCAGCCGCAGCGGTCATCTCCGCCTCGGCAATGGTGGAACACTTGAACTTGGCGATGCCCAACGCGCGCTGGCGCCGGACCAGTTCGGGCATCTTGTGCGTCTTCACATGCGGCCGAAGCCGTGCGGGACCGCCCGCAATGGCCAGCATCCGGGCCAGATTCACATCAATGCGGGCGGGATAAACGAGCAGCGCAGGCGAAGGAATTTCCGCCACGTTCGCCACGCTCCACCACGCGTTGTTGCCTTCCACTTTGCTCACGCAATCTCGAATGTCGCCTCGATCTCGACGGCGATGTTGCCGGGTAACGACCCCATTCCGACGGCGCTGCGCGAGCCGATCCCGTGCTCCGCGCCCCAAATCTCGGCGAAGAGTTCGCTGCAGCCGTTGATGACGGCGGGGTGTTCGCGGAAGTCCGGCGTGCTGTTCACCATCCCCAGCACCTTGATGACACGCTTCACACGGTCGAGACTGCCCAGCTCCGAACGAAGCGTGGCGAGGATGGCGAGACCGACCTGCCGCGCGGCAGCCTTGCCAGCGGCGACATCAAGATCGGCACCGACGCGGCCCGTGATAAGCGTCTTATCCACTCGAAGCGGGCCGTGGCCCGAGACGAAAGCGAGATTGCCGGTGATGACCAGCGGTTTGTACACAGCCACCGGCTTCGGGGCCGGGGGCAATTCGAGTTTGAGTTCAGTAATGCGTTTTTCGGCGCTCATAGTGTTTGGTGCCGGTGGTGGGACTTGAACCCACACGACTTTTTAAGGTCCCAGGATTTTAAGTCCTGTGCGTCTGCCATTTCGCCACACCGGCTTTATTACATAATTCCTACATCAATGCCTCGTTCAACAGCAAGCACCCGATTCATGGACTCCGATGGCGCAACGAAGATTGCGATCTCTCAACTCCTTGGCAGAATCGCCCGCATGAACATCGCCCTTCGAATTTTCATCTTCAGCCTCATCGCCGTCTCCGTGGCACGGACCAACGCACACGCTCAAACCGCCGCTCCGCTTGCCGCCCCCATGGGCAAACGCGATTCAGCCGGCAACGTCGTACTCACCTACCCCACGTCGGGCGCGGTCATCCGTTACAGCATTGATGGTTCCGATCCCGGACCAAAGGGCGGGCCATATCTCGCCCCCATCGCGCTGCCCGCGGGCGGCACAGTAAAGGCACGCGCTTACAGTGAGGACCGCAAGCAGAAGAGCGAACTGTTCGATGCGAAGTTCGATGCGTTGCCCGGCGCGAAGGGGCTGCCCTCCACGCTCGTGCCCTGCACACAAGACCGCGATTGGCCGATTTACGACTGGGCCAAGCGCCACGCGGCGGTCACGAAAATCGCGGCAGATCGGAAGGCCTCGCTTGTCTTCATCGGCGATTCCATCACGCAGATGTTCGGCGGCGAGCCGCACGACCGCGGCCAACCGGGCAAGGATGTGTGGGAGAAATTCTACGGCAAACGCAACGTCGCAAATCTGGGTTTCGGCTACGACTACCTCGAAAACACCCTCTGGCGCCTGCAACACGGCGAACTCGATGGCGCGAAGGCCAAGGTTATCGTCATGCATATCGGCACCAACAATGCCGGCAAAAACACGCCCGAAGAAATTACCGCCGGCGTCAGCGCGTTGCTCAAAGAAATCCGAGAACGCCAGCCGGGCGCTAAGACCATCCTCATGGCCATCTTCCCGCGCGGCCCAAAACCCGACGCCATGCGCGCTAAACTCGACACGACGAACAAACTTCTCGCCCAGTTCGCACTCGACGCGCGCGGGGACGTCATCTTCCTCGACATCGGCGCGAAGTTCCTCCAGCCCGACGGCACGATCACGCGCGAGATGATGGGCGATTTCCTGCATCCCAGCGCCAAGGGTTACCAGATTTGGGCCGAGTCCATCGAACCGCTGCTGGTGAAGCTGCTGGGCGAAAAGTAAAAACGAGCGCACCGCACGTCTTCTTCGATCGGAACGCAAATTGGCATCGCTTTATGACCGACCTCGTGACCCAATGTTGCAAAGAATCCGCACAAATCACATGAACATCCCGCCTCGTCTCGTTCCCGCCGCGTTGCTGGCGGCCCTCATTCTGTGTGCGTCCGCATTGCACGCCGACGTGAAGCTGCCGCCGGTCTTTTCCGACCACATGGTTTTGCAACGCGACTTGCCCGCCCCCATCTGGGGCACCGCCGCGCCCGAGGAGGAAATCACCGTCACCATCGCGGGCCAATCGAAGACCGCGAAGGCCGATGCCAAAGGGCTCTGGCGGGTGAAGCTCGATCCGCTGAAGGTCGGCCCCGCGCTCACCCTGATCGTGAAGGGCAAAAACACTCTCACGATCAAGGATGTGTTGGTCGGCGAAGTGTGGCTCGGATCCGGACAATCGAACATGGACGGACGTGCGGGCGGTTATTCGAAGTCCGACGACGGGTTGACGAAAATTCTGGCGAGCGGTCCGTATCCGAAGATCCGTCACCTCAGCAGCCGCAACAACAGCTGGCAGGAGGCCACACCGCAGACGATGCCCAGCTTCGGTGCGTTGCTCCTTCCCTTCGGCCTGCGCCTGCAGCAGGAACTCGACGTGCCCGTGGGATTACTGCTCGGGGCCGTGGGCGGCACGCCGTCGGGCTACTGGCTGAGCGAGGAGATGTTCCACGCGGATGCAGCTTGCAAAACTGTGGTTGAGAAATTTGCCGCCACGTATCAACCCGAACCTTTGCAGAAAAAATATGTCACAGATCTCGCCGCGTGGGAGAAGGCCGTCGCAGTTGCGAAACTTGAAAAGAAAAACGTACCCCGCAAACCCTCGCCCCCCGGCAAACCCGGCGAGACGACGGGCGGCAAGATCGGCAATCTGTTCGAGTCGCATATCCGGAGCTTTGTCGGCTACGGCATCCGCGGCGTGCTTTGGGATCAGGGCGAGAGCGGCACGGCGATCACGGGCGTGAATCAATACACCTTGATGGGAGCGCTGATCCGCGGCTGGCGGAAGGATTGGGGTCAGGGCGATTTCCCATTTCTCTATGTGCAAAAACCCAGCGGCGGCGGCCCCGCTTGGGATCCAGAGAATCCCGTGACAAAACAGGCAAATAAGTTCGCCGCGCTGCCGGCGCAAGTGCCCGGAAATGCCGACGGTTCCTATCGCGAGTTGCACATCCGCATCCTGCGTTATCCGCAGACCGCGATGGTGACGAGCAGCGACCTCGGATCCGGCGTGCATCCCACGAACAAGTCCGGTTACGGCGAACGCGCGGCGAGCGTGGCGCTCGGTGTGGCATATGGAAAGAAGGTCGAGTATTACGGCCCGCTCTACGAATCACACCAGGTGGATGGCGGGAAGATTCGCATTCGTTTCACGCATGTCGGCCAAGGACTGGCCTTCAAGCATGGTGACAAACTGCAGGGCTTCGCCATCGCTGGTGAAGAGAGGAAATTCCACTGGGCCACGGCGGTGATTGAGGGGGACACGGTGTTGGTCTCCAGCGATCAAGTGGCCAAGCCCGTCGCAGCGCGCTACGCATGGGCCTCGCAACATCCCTGGGCGAACCTGTTCAACAAAGATGGCCTGCCGGCACAGACCTTCCGCACAGACGACTGGAAGTAAGCCCGAAAACCGGGCAAGCGGGCGACGCAGCGCCAAGGCAGCTGCACACCAAAAACCGGTCAGAAACCGAACGGGTTGTCGTTGGCCGCCTTCTGCTTCTCCAAGTTGAACTCGACTTGAGAGAAGGCCGTGGGCAAGAACTTCACGCGCCCCAGATTCGGGCTGTAGCCGGAGACCTGATTGGCATCCCAACTCTCCAGCGTGAAGGTGACGGAGCCGCGGCCAGCGAAGGTGGCGCGCACTTCGCCGGGGACGAGAGCCGGTTTCTCGGGCTTGGCCTGCGCTAACTCAATCTGACCGACCCGTTCAAGCGGGATGTCGAGATTGGCGAAGCTAGTGGTGAAGGCAATCTTGCCTTCCTTGATGGCTTTGAGCGAGCCGGAGACGCTGTCGTTGTTCACGAGGCGGGCGAGGTCCTCGCTGAGTTTGCCGCTGGCGGCGGGCAGATTGGCCGGAATCTTCCCGTCCCATTCGGTCACACGGATGCTGCTGATCTTCACCGCGCCCTGTCCCTGCGAGACGAACATCAAGCCGTTGCCTTTGCCAGCGAAAGCCTGATTGTCTTTCCATTGCTGAACGAGGACGTTGTCCACCAGCAGCGAGATGGTCTTCTGCTCTTTGTTCACGCGGATGGAGATGTGGGCGCTGGTCTTCTGCTGGAGCGACTGGAGTTGGGAATTACCGAGGTTGTTCTGACCTTCCTCGGCCGTCATCCGCTGAAGATAGATGTTGTTCGGGTTGAGGCCGAGAATGTAGGCGTTGCCGGAGTACTGCTCGAGCTTGTCGGTGTAGAAATGAATGGCAAGTTGGAAGTAGCCGCGCCACGCAACATCGAACTCAATGTTGGATTGCGGCGAGAGCTTGATGTTCCGGCCGATTTGCGCGCCGCTGCTCGAGGTGACGAACGACTCGTTCTGATACTGCCATCCGGTGGCCGCGTTGCCGGCCCTGATCCCGCCGACGACTATCCGACCCCCAGCGCGAATGGCGCCCCCCTCGACGTTGGGAACGTTGGGATTGCGACCGCTCCAACCGTCCATCCCGGTCGGCCCCTCGTAAATGGTGCTCATCTTGGCGAGGCCGGGAGAAATTTGGCGCACGGATTTCCGCGGGATGGTGAGCGTGCCGCCGTACCACGTGTCGAGCGTCAGCTTCTCTTCATCCATCGTCATCAACTCGCCGACCAGTTCATCGCCGTTGTGAAGTTTCACGCTGCAATTTTGTTTCGCCGCCGCCTCGCCGACTTTCGCCCGCTCAAGCTTCACCTTGGAGATGCTCGAACCATCCAGCTCGATCGGCATTTTCACGGCCGGATGCTGCCAGCGCGCGCCACTTTTGGCGTCGAAGGCAAGGAACGCGCCCTGCAGCGTGTCGCCGTTCACCAGCACGATGGTCTCCGGACGCTTCTCGGCAGCAGCAGTCGTCGAATCCTTCGGGCCGGGCACGATGATGCCGGGCTTGTCCTTCGGCGCATCGGCGGGGCGAACAGGGGTGATGACGATTTCCGCGAAGGCGTTGGCGACCGCGGCGGTAAGGAGGAGGAAAGCGAAAAGCTGTTTCATGGCGGGTAAGTCTTCAGTGTTTTGATGGGGTCATTTCAGAAACCTAGCGGGTCATTGACGGAGGTGCGCGGCTTGTCGAGGTTGAACTCGAGTAGTGAGAAAATGTCCGGCGTGAAAGTCGCGCTGCCAAAGTTCGGGCTGCTGACCTTCACTTCTTGATCCGTCCAGCTTTCAAGTTTGAAGGTGAGAAGCCCCCGCCGTTTGAAGGTCGCGCGGACGAAGCCGGGCGCCAGCGCGGGTTTCTCGGGCGCGGCCAGTTCAATCTGCCCCACACGATCGAGCGGGATCTCAAGGCTCGGCGCGAAGCTGGTGGAGAAAGCCGCCTTGCCGTCCTTGATTCCCTTGAACACGCCCGAGATGCCGTCGTTGTTCGCGAGGCGCGCGTAATCTTCAGTGAGCTTGGCCGCGCTCGCGGCAGCGTTCGCGAGCGGCAAGCGACCGTCCCATTCACAGACACGGATGCCGCTGACCTTCAGCCCCCCGCTGCCCTGCGAGATGAACATGAGGCCGTTGCCTTTGCCGGCGAAGGCGTCGCGGTCGTTCCACTGGCCGACGAGCACGCCATCAACCAGGACAGCGAAGGTCTTCTGCTCTTTGTTCACGCGGAGAGAAACCTGTGCGCTGGTCTTGGGCCCTTGCATGCGCGAGGCGGCGTTGCCGAGGCGCGTCTGGCCCGTCTCAGGCGACATGCGGTAAAGGTACGCGTTGCTCTGGTTGAGGTTCAGCACGTAGGCGTTGCCCTGATACTGCTCGAGCTTGTCGGTGAAAAGGTGGATGGCGATATTGGGATAACCGCGCCACGCGAGGTCGAACTCGATGTTCGCGAGCTTCGGGAAGTCCACCTTGCGGCCGATGGTCGCGCCGCTGGTGCTGCTGACAAAGCCGTCGTTGTTGAACTGCCAGCCACTAGGAGAGGCAACGCCCGGAACGGCAACGCCGGGGGCGACGGGATTGGCGGCGACTGGCACGCCGTTGACGATCACGTTGCCTCCGAGAATCTGCACAGCGCCCTCCGCCACGCCATTGATAGCACCGAATGGAATGGCGCGGCCGACCGTGTTGCGATTGCCGGTGGACCAACCTTCCATGCCGGTCGGGCCTTCATAGACGGCCGTCACACTCGATTGCCCCGGCGTGATGAGACGCACCGCCTTGCGCGGGATGGTGAGCGTGCCGGCGTACCAAGTCTTGAGCAGCAGTTTCTCGGCGTCCATCTCCAGCACTTCTCCGAGCAACTCGTCGTCGTTGATGAACTTCACAGCGAACGTGTGCCGCTGGTTGGCAGCTTTGGCTTTCGGACGCTCGACACGAATGAGTGAAAGACTTTCGGCATCCACCACCAACGGTTCCTTGATGGCCGGATGCTTCCAGTGCAGACCGCTCTTGGCGTCGAACGTGAGGAAGTTGCCACGGAAATTATCGCCGCTGAGCAGCGTGAGCGTTTCGGGGCGCGGACCTGCGGGAACCGGCGTGGGCAGCGGCCCGGCGACAGGAGGTCTGAGGATCGGCGCCGGGAGTGACGGCTTCACGACTTCGGCCGGAAGAATCACAGCCTTCACCTCCACCGCCGGTTGCGGTGGGGCTTGGACCTCGATGCGAACGACACCCTCGGCGGAAAGTCGGGTGACCGCGAGCAGGAGGAACGCGGTGGAGGAAATCGTTTTCATAAGATCATTTCCACTCAACGTTCGTAGATCGGCAGGAAGCGGTAGTTCAGCGCCAGCGAAAGCAACGAGGCGCTGGTGGCGAAGGTCGCGCCGAAGTTACCATCCCAGCTTCCGTCGGGCTTCTGCGCTTCCTTGAGCATGGTGATGTTGGCGGCGTTCCATTCCTTCCACGCCTGCGGCGAGGCGTGAAAATAGGCCTGCGCGGCGTAGTAAAGGAAGTAGTGGAAGTACCCCTCGGAACGGGCGCTGCCGGCACCTTTGCTGTTCAGGAAGTCGAAGGAGGCCTTGAAACGCGGGGAGTCCTTCTGCTTGCCGAGCGCCCAGCAGAGAGCGCCGATGGCCGTGCGCGGACCGTTCGAGACGCCGGCGCTAGTGTAGCCGATGCCGCCGTCGGCACCTTGGCAAAGAGCGAAGAACTTGAGCGCCTTCTGGATGGATTCCTCAGGGACAGCGAGGCCGGCGTTGCGGGCGGCGAAAAGCGCGACGAGGTTCGCGCCGCTCACAGTCGAATCGGCATCGCGGCTCTCGGGCGAATAACGCCACGCGCCAAATCCGTTCCGCTCCTGCGAATTCAAAATAAGCTTGGTGGCACTCTCCAGTGCGGCGCCGAGGCGCGCATCCTTCACCATCCCGTAGGCTTCGGCCAGCGCGAGCGTGGCGAAGCCGTGGTTGTACATCGAGTTGCCGATGTAACCAGTGGATTTGTTCTGCTGAGCGAGGACGAACTCCAATCCGCGCTTGATGGCCTGACTGTAAGGACCGCGATTCGGATCTTCGCCGTGCGCGAGCAACGCCACCACGCAGAGCCCGACCACGGCCGGCTGATTGCCGTAGTAGTCGTTCGCCTGTCCGCCGAATGAGCCGTCGGGTTTCTGGGATTTGGCCAGGTAATCAATCCCCTTCTTGTACATCGCCTCGACGTCGGGGGAGATGAAGTCCGTCGCGCCTTCGAATAGTTCCTGCGCGGCCGAACGCGGCACGACAGCGAGGGTGAACATCGCCGTCAACAGCAGAGCCCAAGTCTTTCGCATCGCTTCGTTCATCATGGTGTTTCTCACGGCTTCTGCTCGATGGCCTTGAAGTAATCCTGCAAAGCATCGCGGTACTCGGTCGGCAGAGTGCGGGCGCGGCCGGCGAC
>SXGQ01372093.1_pt1 | contig 14219 bp, 16 predicted proteins | sample 3178371 | NCBI WGS metagenome assembly SXGQ01 (sample SAMN11356859, study PRJNA531348) | freshwater metagenome | isolation source: freshwater sample F1-20 | place: China: Fuxian Lake, Yuxi | collected 2017-12-25
CCTACATTGCTTCTTGGACTTAAATTCACTTGTGGGGTAATAACCAAATAATCACCTTCTTTTAGTTGTTTCTTTTTACTAGATTTACCATCCAATACTAGAATTGTACCTTCTACTACATATAGATGTGTATATTTTGTACCAGATTTAGCAAAGAACTTACATTTACCAAAGTTAATAAATCCCATAGCAGTCCCAATGTTGTATACATTTGTAGTTGCATTGACGCAATAAATTTCACCGTCAAATGTAAAATTAAACAAACTGTCTTTTACATTAACAATATCTGGTAATTTGAAATCGTTTTCATACACTGTTTGGGTTTGGCTAAAATATACAGATGTATTTTCTAATTGATTTACCGCAATTTTATGTGGAAATACATAACTTGCATAATCATTGGTTTTGGTAGCAATGGATAAACCATTTGATAATGTGAATGTTTTACCACTGGTAGTTGGTAATAAATTTAATTTGTTATCAATGACTTCGGATATTTCAGTCTTTTCGTTTGCGTCATATAAAAATAATTCGTTGGCAAACAATGACATACAGCTTAATAGGATGATTATAATATTCTTCATATACGATAAATAGTTGTTATAAATTGACTTATGTTAATTATAGTGTAAAGTATACAAATGGAATTGCAAGAAATAAAAAAGAAAAAAGTAAGTTTCAGTCAATATTCTATGTGGATGAAGTGTCCGTATAGTTGGAAACTTAACTATCTGGAAGGTAAACGAATCTACGATGCGAGTTTAAATATCTTCTTTGGTACTGCTATTCATCATTCTGTTCAAACATTCTTACAAACATTATATACAGAATCCGTTGAAAAAGCTGATAGTCTCAATCTGTATGAATTATTCAAAGTTAAGTTTGAAGAAGAAATTCAAAAAGAAAAAGCTAAACTAGGATCTAAATTTACTTATACAGACGATGAATATACCGAGTTCGTATTTGACGGTGAAGATATCTTAAAGACATTTCTAAGTTCAAAGAATCGTCTCAAATACTTTCCGTCACAAAAATATGAATTTATTGGTATTGAAGTACCATTGGATATGTCTATTAAAAACAATGTAGACTTCATTGCATATCTAGACTTGGTTCTTAAAGATAAAGAAACTGGTAAGTATAAGATTTATGACTTTAAAACCAGTTCTAATGGGTGGAATAAGTATCAAAAGGAAGATCCAGCGAAGTTTAGTCAGATCTTACTATATAAAGCATTTTATGCGAAGAAGTTCGCTGTAGATTTGAACATGATAGAAGTAGAATTCTTTATCTTGAAGAGAAAACTATATGAAAATGCTGATTTCCCACAAAGTCGGATTCAAATCTTTGAACCGATGCATAATAAACAAGCAGTAATATCTACTATCAATGACTTTGGTACATTTGTAACTGAATGTTTTACTACAGAAGGAACTTATAATGTTAATGGTTCTTATCCAAAGATTCCTGGTAAATCTAAGAAAAACTGTAAGTACTGTTCACATCACAAGGTAAATTGTAACGGTAAAGAAGATAAATTATTAAATTAAAATTAATATATATGTAATTGTACATATACGTATATGTTGTATGAAATATGATAGTATAACAACAATTAAAGTAAATAAACAGTTATATGATTCATTTAAGATTGATAATATCAAGAGCAAGTTCAATTTACAAGATTTGGTAAGTCGTTCAATGTATTTGTATATGAACGACGAGGAATTTAGAGATAAACTTTATAATTTTATATTGCCAGTATTAAGTGAAGCGTCACAACAAACCGTTTTAAACATTTCAGGATCTAAAAAAATATGAGTAAAAAGAAAATTCTATTATTGTCTGATGATTTACGTATGCATAGTGGTATTGCTACTATGTCCCGTGAATTGGTATTGGGTACAATTCATCATTATGACTGGGTACAAATTGCAGGAGCAATTAAACATCCAGAAGCAAACAAAGTTGTTGATTTGAGTCAAGCAACAAGAGATATGGTAAAAATTCCAGACGCTTATGTTAAACTATATCCTACAGATGGTTATGGTAGTGACCAAATGTTATTTGCTGTTATGCAAGCTGAAAAACCAGATGCAATCATGCATTTTACCGATCCTAGATTCTGGGGATGGTTGTACGCAATTGAAAAACAAGTTCGTGCAAAGATTCCACTAACATATCTTCATATTTGGGATGATCTACCATATCCAATGTGGAATAGACCATTCTATCAGAGTTGCGATGCATTGTTTGCTATTAGTAAACAATCAAACAATATTGCTAAACATGTATTGGGAGCAGAAAACTGTTTCTCATTAGAAGATGTAAACAATCAACCAATTTAATATAAAGTTATGCCATTTAAAAATAAAAAACATTTGTTACATTTAGTTCCGCACGGTATCAACAGTGATGTATTTAGACCACTGAGTTCTACTGAAAAACTTGTAAAAGATAAGAAGAAACAATTATTCGGTGATAAACAATATGACTTCGTATTGTTTTATAATAGTCGTAACGTACAACGTAAGAAGACAAGTAATGCAGTATTAGCTTTTAGAGCTTTTTGTGACAATCTTACACCAGAACAAGCTGCTAAGTGTGTATTTGTACTACATACAGAAAAAGTACAAGACGCAGGTACTGATCTACCAGAAGTAATTAAAGCATTATGTCCTAACTATGACGTAGTATTTGTTGAAAACAAGATTAGTCCAGAAGAAATGTGTGCAATGTATAATATTGCAGATGCAACAATTCTTACAAGTTCAAATGAAGGATTTGGTTTGAGTATTGCTGAATCAATTATGTGTGGTACTCCCGTAATTGTTAATGTTACTGGTGGATTACAAGATCAGATCGGTCAAGTAGATGATAACGGTAAACCAGTTGAATTTGATTTGAATTTTGGTACCAATAGTGTTGGCAAATATAGAAATCACGGTGTATGGGCTAAACCTATTTGGCCATGTGTAAAAACAATTCAAGGAAGTGTACCAACACCATATATCTTTGATGATGTTTGTACATGGGAAGAATCTGCCGAAGCAATCATGTATTGGTATTTAATGTCAAATGACCAACGTGAAAAGTGTGGTTTGGAAGGTCGTCGTTGGGCAATGAATGAAGGTGGTATCAATGCAAAGAATATGTGTGATCAATTCATCAAAGCAATGGATTATACAATTAATAACTTTATTCCTGAACCTGGATTTTCAATACATAGTACTAAAGATTTTGTAGGAAATTATCAACCACACAATAGTATTGGTTTAGAAATTCCAAAGATTGATATTGACAAATTGAAGAATGAAATCAATACTACTGTAGCTAAACTATGAAAATCCAAGTTTTAAAAAACGAAAATTATCAGTCTGTAGATAATCTACCTAATAAAGGAACCGATAGAGCTACTGGTTTTGATGTAATTGTTATTAGTGAACCAGAAATTATTGGTGAAACATATAGTAACGGTACATACAAACGAGTAGATTATATTCAATATAAGACTAATCTTAAATTAGCTGTACAGAAAGAAAGAGTATTTAGCAACTTTGGTCATACTGATCTAGATTATGATATTTTAGCATTTCCTCGTAGTAGTGTTAGTAAATATAATTTAGTATTAGCTAATTGTATTGGACTAATTGACGCAGATTATCGTGGTGAAGTATTACTTCGTTTCAAATATATCTGGCAGCCAGAAGATTATAGTATTGGAAAAGATAAAAAAATTCAAGGTACTGTAAATTTCAGTAAACTTTACAACAAAGGTGACAAAGTTTGTCAACTTAAAATAACAAAAGTTGAAAATGTAGAATTTGTTTTAGTAGATGAACTAGATTCTACTACTAGAGGTGAAGGTGGTTTTGGAAGCACTGATACAAAAGTGGCCGAACAAACCAAACAACAAATGAGAAATATTGCAGATTTGTATGAAAAAATTAGTGGAAATATTACCACTCCATCAAAAAAATATATTGATTCAATCAAAGAAAGAGAAAGACAATTAGGATAAATTTATGAGTAAACCATTATGTGTAATTCAAGGTCCAGTATTCAATCGAAGTGGATATGGCGATTTGGCAACAGATCTAGCAAAAAGTCTTGTTAGATATGGCAAATATGATATTAAAATTGCTCCTACAAGATGGGGGGGTTGTCCATCAAAGACAACAGTTGACGAATTAGATACTGAAGAAGATAAACAGTTAGCATCATTTGTAATGTCACAACCATTACAAAAACAACCTGATTTATTTATCCAAATTAGTATTCCTAATGAATTTCAACCAGTAGGTAAATATAATATTGGTATTACCGCAGGTATTGAAACTACTGCAGCATCCGGTCAATTCATTGAAGGATTAAATAAAATGAACATGAATATTGTTACAAGTAATCATGTTAAGAAAGTATTTCAAAGTGCAGCATATACAAAACAATATGAAGATAATAGACAAGAACTATTAAAATCAGAAAAACCTTTAGAAGTTTGTTTTTGGGGTGCAGACACAAATGTTTATAAGAAAACCGATGAAAAAGTTGAATCTATTGAAAATGTATTTTCTTCTATTCCGGAAACTTTTGCTTTCTTATTTGTTGGTCAATGGACCCATCCAACTTTATATGGTGATAGAAAAGATATTGGTAATTTAATCAAAACATTTTGTAATACTTTTAAAAACAAAGACGAAAAAAATAGACCATGTTTGATTTTAAAAACAAGTGGTGTTAATTTTTCAAAAGTTGACAGAGATGCTGTTTTATCAAGAATTAAATTGATTCAAAATGAAGTAGGTGGAAATGTTCCTAATGTATATCTTTTTCATGGCGAGTTGAAAAACCAAGAAATGAATGCATTACTAAATCATGATAAAGTAAAAGTTCATGTTAGTTTTACTCATGGAGAAGGATTTGGACATCCATTACTATTAGCAACATTAAGTGGAAAACCAGTAATTGCTTCAAATTGGAGTGGACATTTAGATTTCTTAAATCCAAAGTATAGTACTTTCTTTGACGGTGTAGTAAAACCAATTGATTCATCATCAGTTAATGAATGGTTAATTAAAGAAAGTAGTTGGTTTTATGTATCTTATAGTTTAGCCGAAGATAAGTTAAAGAAATATTTTTATAATTATGAAAAGTCTTTTACTGAAAAAGCGGAACAATTGAGAGTAGAAAATGTTGAAAAGTTTAGTTTACAATCAATGGATAAAAGATTATGGAGTATTTTAGATTCATATGTTCCAGAATTTGCAGTAGAAAAGAAAATTGTATTGCCTAAACTTAAAAAGATTGAATTGCCAAAATTAAATAAATAAAGTATGAATCATTTTTATAATAACGTTGTAGGTGCATTTACATTTCCTAATTTATATTACAGTGCAGTAAATTTTTTCAATGATGCTGAATTTGTAGAAGTTGGCGTAAATTATGGACAAAGTGCATGTTTTATGGGTGTAGAAATCATAAATCAAAACAAAAATATAAAACTAAATTTAGTAGATTCTTGGGATGAAAATTTTGCTGCTGGAATGTATGATTCGTTTTTGAATTCTATTCAACCAGTTAAAAATGTTCTTCAAGATAGATTAAATATAATTCGAGATTTGTCTGTCAATGCATCTAAAAAATTTAAAAATGAAAGTTTAGATTTTATTTTTATTGACGCTTGTCATGATTATGAATGTGTGATAGAAGATTTAAATGCATGGTATCCAAAACTTAAAAAAGGTGGAATTATTGCAGGACACGATTATTATGATGGACATGCAGGCGTAGAAAAAGCAGTAAATGAATTTTTCTATTCAAAATTTGAATATTTACACTCACAAGAACATTGTTGGATTTTTAATAACAAATAATACATTTATGCCGTTTATATCATATTTAGTTACCACTAAAAATACAGGAATTGAACTCCAAGTTCTATTAGAAAGACTATACCAATATGGTCAAAATAATGAATGTATTATACTTGATGATTATAGTGATAATCCAGATACATTAGAAGTGTTAAATAACGTATCTAATAATAATTTTTTCAAAGTTCATAAACATAAATTAGATAGAAATTATAGTGAACATAAAAATTATGGTAAAAGTCAATGTCAAGGAGAATATATTTTTCAAATTGATGACGACGAATTACCGTCTGAAATGTTACTTGAATCATTAAAAGAATTAATTGAATTAAATAATGATATTGACTTATTCTGGATTCCTCGTATAAATGATTTTAAGGGAGTTAATCGTGATAATGCAAACCAATGGGGGTGGAGATTAACACCGTATGAAGATAGATTTATTGTTAATTGGCCAGATCCACAAGGTAGATTATTTAAAAATTTATCTTACATTGAATGGAAACGAAGATTGCATGAAAAAATAGAAGGTGCAAAGACATATGTTCATTTACCCGCAGTATATGAATTGGCTTTACACCACAATAAAACAATAGAAAAACAAATACAAACAAATATCAAATACAATAAAATGTTTACGGAAGAAGAAAATAAAGGATTCAAAGTATGAATAAAAAAATAGCAGTAGTATTAGGCGCCGGTGGATTCATCGGTGGACATCTTGTAAAAAGACTAAAAGAAGAAGGTTATTGGGTTCGTGGTGTTGATATTAAGAATAATGAATATCATAACTATGCCGATGATTTTGTGCTTGGAGATTTAACAAATCCAACGGTTGTACAATCTGTAATTCCAGAAAACGCTGATGAAGTATATCAACTTGCAGCAGATATGGGTGGTGCATTGTATATTTTTACAGGTCAAAATGACGCAAATGTAATGCATAATTCAGCATTAATTAATCTAAATGTTGTTCATGAATGTACAAAGAAAAAAGTAAAGAAAGTATTTTATTCATCCAGTGCATGTGCATATCCAGAATACAACCAAATGGACCCAAATAATCCTAAATGTGCAGAAAAGGATGCGTATCCCGCAGAACCAGATAGTGAATATGGATGGGAAAAATTATTTAGTGAAAGACTTTACTTAGCATATAATAGAAACCATAAATTAGATGTTAGAATTGCTAGATTTCATAATATTTTTGGTCCGTGTGGAACTTATAAAGGTGGTAAAGAAAAAGCTCCTGCTGCAATGTGTAGAAAAGCATTGGAATCAGTAGATGGAAGTGAGTTAGAAGTATGGGGAGACGGATTGCAAACTCGTTCATTCTTATATATTGATGAATGTATAGAAGCAGTTTTGCGTTTAATGAAACAAGATTCATTTTTAGGACCAGTGAATATTGGTTCTGAAGAAATGGTAACAATTAATGAATTAGCTCAAATTGCAATTAATTTGACTGGAAAAAATGTGAAGATTAAAAATCTTGCGGGTGAAGAATTTAAACAAAAATATGGATTTAAATGTCCTACAGGTGTAAGAGGCAGAAATTCCGATAATACACTATATCGTGAAAAAATGGAATGGGAACCTTCACAGCCTCTTGAAGTTGGAATTGAAAAAACATTTAATTGGATAAAAGAACAAATTGAAAACAAAAACTAATTATGTCAAATTATACTTATATATACAACGATCCGGATTTGTTAAGAACTCCAGGTAAAACAATTTACGTTAAAAATGACGAAGTAGATGGTGAAATCGATTATTGGGGATATAATGCATTTACTAATAATAAATCCAATCATAATATTTTTATTGAAACAGGCACACATACAGGAAATGGTGTTTTACTTGCGTTTGGTGCAGGATATAATGAAATATATAGTATTGAGATTAACCCAGAATATCACAATATATCAAAAGAACGATGGAATCATAAATCAAATGTCCATCTTTATTTAGGTGATACAAAAGACGAACTTCCAAAAATTATGGAAGTTGTTAATCAACCTGCATTATTTTGGTTAGATGCGCATATTAGCGATTCAAATGCTACATACAATGAATTGGAAATTATTAAACGACATCATATTAAAACACATACATTATTAATTGATGATATTAGTCTTTATTTTGATCGTAATCATTTAATCAAAAGTATTTTAGAAATTAATCCAAACTACATCATTGGATATGAACCAACTTGGAGAGGTCCAGAGGAAATATTAGTTGCTAAAATAAAAAATTAACATGATTAATTGTATATTAGATCAACCTTGTGGTTTAGGTGATATATTCTTTTGTTTAAAAATTGCATATACATTAAAAGAAAATGGTTACAAAATCATTTGGCCTGTAAATGACAATTTAATTTATATAAAAGAATATTTGCCAGATTACATTGACTTTATACAAGTTTCATCTTCTTATCCATTTAAAGAATATTTTTATGGACATAATGTAACCACTTTAGAAAATTCTAAAGGAGACGTTTATATTCCATTAAGAAATGCTAACATGTTATATGGAAGACCTGTTTTACAAGCAAAATATAAAATGTTGGACATTGATTATGATAATTGGTTAGAATATTTTGAAATCAAAAGAGACTTAAATAGAGAGAATTATTTATATTATGATGTTTTAAAGTTAAATGACGGATCGATATATAAGTTATATAATAGACAATATGGAACTCCGCCTAACACTGCAATATATAATAAAATTCCAATGCCTACTGACTCTATTTATGTTGAGATGAAATACTATGATGGTATTAATATATTTGATTGGTGTAAAGTCATAGAAAAAGCTAAAGAAATTTATACAATTGATACTAGTATATTGTTCATCATTGATAAATTGTTCCAAAACAAAACATTCAACCATTTACATCTATGGTCAAGACAATTAGACTACATTGATATCGACGGTTTATTTAAACAAAAATATATAAAACACTAAAAATTATGGGAGAACTACATGCATTTAAATTGGAAGAGTATTTTGAAAAATTCAAAATTGAAAATTATATTGAAACGGGAACAGGTCAAGGCATTTCTTTGTCATATGCATTGAAATATCCTTTTAAAAATTTATATTCGATTGATATTGATGATGAGTTGATTGCAACAGCAAAAAAGAAATTTACTGACCATAGACTTGAATTAATACATAACTATTCTACGAATGGTATTTATGATATTGTTCAAAAAACAAAAGATATACCGACAATTTTTTTTCTTGATGCACATTTTCCAGGAGCAGATTTTGGCAAAATGTCATATGAAGAATCAATTAGAACATTTAATGAAACAGCATTTCCATTAAAAGAAGAAATTGAAATAATACAACAATATAAAAATTTCAAAAATGATATCATAATAATTGACGATTTCATAATCTATGAAGAAGGTGACTATGATACTATAAAAGAAGGAATTACTTGGAAGTATCAATGGTTACAAAAAGAATTAAATCTTGAAACCAATTCAAAATTTATATATGATGTATTCAACGATACACATAATTTTAAAAAAGACATAAGACATCAAGGTTATTTAGTAATTACACCTAAATTATGAAATTTAAAGCAGCAATATTAACAGAATTAAATTCACCGTTGGTTGTAGATGAAATAGAATCAACCGAATTAAAATTTGGACAAGTATTTGTAAAAATACTTAAAAGTGGACTATGTGGTGCGCAATTGCAAGAGATCAATGGATCAAAAGGAAATGGGAAATTTTTACCCCATTTGATGGGACACGAAGGATGTGGTATTGTAGAAAGCATTGGTCCAGGAGTAACAAAAGTTAAAAATGGAGATAAAGTTGTACTACATTGGAGAAAAGCATCAGGGATAGAATCCGATTTTCCAAATTATATTTGGAATGGTAGAAAAATTTCAAGCGGTAAAGTTACAACGTTTTCAGAATATAGCATTGTTTCGGAAAACCGTATTACTAAAATTCCTAACGATGTATCTGATGATTTTGGTGCATTATTAGGATGCGGACTTTCTACAGGTTTAAGTGTAGTTAATAATGAATCAAATATTAAATTCGGTGAAAGCGTTCTTGTTTTAGGATGTGGCGGAATTGGTTTAAATTGTATTTTTGCATCTAAACTATCTCACGCAGATCCAATTGTCGGTATAGATATTAGCAAATATAAACAGTTATTAGTAGAAAAAAATGGAGGGACATTCTATCATATAGACGATTTAGTTTCATTATTTAATAAATACAAAAATTTTGATTGTATAATTGACACTACAGGACACTTTGATTTAGTTTCAAAATGTATTCCTTATTTATCCGAACAAGGAAGATGTATATTTGTTGCACAACCAAAAGAAAACTCAACATTAACAATAAATAACCCAATTAAATTCTTCTCTACAAGTGGACTTACATTTAAATCTACACAAGCAGGAAAATTTGATCCGGAAATTGACATCCCAAAATATATAAAATTGTATTTGAAAAATATAATTGATACTAATAGTATCATTACCGATAGTTACAATTTAGACGCAATTAATGATGCTATTTTAAAATTAAAAAGCGGAATGTCTGGAAGAATAATGATAAATATATGAATACTAGAAAAACTTGGACCAAAGAAGAATTAATCGATTTTGAAAATAAAATTGGAGATCTATATTTAGATAATAAACTTCCATTTTTATTTCATCTTTCAGGAGGAAACGAAGATCAATTAATTGAAATATTTAAAGATATTAAAGAAGGAGATTATGTAATTTCAAATCATAGAAGTCACTATCATGCATTGTTACATGGACTTCCACCAGAAGAAATTGAACAAAAAATCTTAGATGGAAAAAGTATGTTCATCTATGATAGAAAAAGAAACTTCTTTTGTTCTGCAATTATAGGAGGTACACCAGCAATTGCAGCTGGAATTGCGTGGGCACTAAAAAGAAAAGGATCTGATAAAAAAGTGTGGTGTTTTGTTGGAGACGGTACAGAAGATTCCGGACATTTATATGAATCAATTAGATATGTTGACGGATGGGACTTGCCTTGTAAATTTGTAATCGAAAATAATGATAGATCCGTGGAATCATCTAATTCAGATAGATGGGGTAAAACAGGAAATTACATTTGGAATTCTCCTAGTGTAATAAAATACTATTATCAAATTACATATCCACATGCAAGAAAACCAGGAACAATTGATTTATCTAAATGTATCAAAAAAACAGACGAGGAATATTTTCCATCACTTCCTAAAATCGATTACCCAAAATTTGATGAATTGGATGGTTTAAACATTTCATATAAAGAAGCAATGAATCAATCAATGACTGAATTGGGAAATAAAGGAGCAATTTTCATTGGTTATAATGTTGCAAAAGGTGATGCAATGGGAACTCTCAAAAATGTACCAAAAGATCAAAAGTTAGAAACCCCAGTTGCGGAGAATTTAATGTCAGGATTAGCAATTGGAATGTCATTTGAAGGATTTACTCCTGTATTATATTTTGAACGACACGATTTCATGTTAGTTGCAATGGATGCTATTGGAAATCACATTGATAAAATTGAAAGAATTTCACATGGTGAATACAAAGTTCCTGTTATTATTAGAGCAGTTGCGGCTGATGGAGGGCCATTTTATTCAGGACCTACACATTCTCAAGATTTTACAAATTTATTAACAGAATTAGTAGATTTTCCAGTGATTGATCCTAAAAATGGAATTGAAGTACTAAAAGCATTTAAAGGTGCATATCAAAGTCAAAAACCAGCTATCATTATCGAAAGAAAAAGTAGATATTGATTATGAAAAATGAGTTATGTAATGATAAAGTTTTAATAATTGGAGAATCATGTAAAGATGTATTCAATTATTGTGACGCAAAAAGATTATGTCCTGATATACCAGTTCCAGCATTAACAGTAAAATATCAAAAAGACAATCCAGGCATGGCAATGAATGTATATAGAAATTTAAAAAAATATATACCTAATTGTGATATTATTACAAATTCTGATTGGGAAGTTATAACAAAAACAAGATATATGGATGAAAAATCAAACCATATGTTTATAAGAGTTGATAGTGAAAATACAAAAGAAAAATTTGACATAAATAAATTTAATAAAATTAAAAATAATTATAAATTAATTGTTATATCTGACTATAATAAAGGATTTTTATCAGAAAAAGACATTCAAAACATTTCATCATCTAATATTACTGTGTTTATAGACACAAAAAAAATAATAGGTAAATGGGCTAAAAATATTGATATTATCAAAATTAATAATTATGAATATAATAATTCATTAAATTATATTAATAAAAATGCTTGGCTTAAAGAAAAAATCATTCATACTGTAGGAGAAGATGGATGTTATTATAAAGGAATTCATTTTCCTGTTAAAAAATCAGAAATAAAAGATTCATCTGGAGCAGGAGACACATTCTTTGCAGGTCTTATAATTGAGTATTTAAATACAAATGATATGACTAAATCAATTAAATTTGCAAATAAATGTGCATCAAAAGTAGTTCAAGAAAAAGGAGTAACAACATTATGAAAGTATTATTTAATAAAAATTCAGAATATCAAGATGGGCCAATGGTTTATTTAAACGTAAATGAATTGGAAAATGAAAAAAATAATCTTTTATATTGTTATGGTATAGATGCCGGATATAGATTAAACAGACCAGATCCTAATTTATTTAAATACAGAATTTATTTTGAAGGAGAAGAACCCAACGGATTTTGTTTAGGACAATTACCACATGAACGGGGAAATTGGACTATTGATTACTGGACAAAAGTTTTGCATCTATGTCCATATACTGCTGCTTGGGAAAATGCAGTGTATAATACTGATAAGTTTGAATTAGCTAATTTCTTTTTTAATCAAAAATATGTTGTTCATAGTGAAAAAATATACGATGTATGTTATATAGGAGGAACGCAAAGACACAATGGTGATAGTATTTTTGGAAGAATATGTGATGTAATTAACAAATTTCCAAATTATAGATTGGTTTCAAGAGACAATTATTCAGATGTAACAGATAGATCTGTAAGTTATTTTGAAAAATTAAAAATAAATTCTCAATGTAAAATTTCAGTAGTTGCAAATATATTACATACACCAAATTCATCATACGCAAGACAACAAGCCAATCATATTAAAAACATGGATCATTGGGAATTGAATGAATCATTTAAAATGATTGATTATGGGATAATGCCTCAAATCAAAGGAAGAGTCATTGAAGCAGCTGCAAATAAATCTTTAGTTTTAGTTTTAAAAGATGAATGGAATGTAATTGAACATTTCCATACACCAAACGAACATTTTTTATATTTCGATAGTATCGATAAACTAGAAGATAAAATAAATGAATGTTTAAATAACTGGGACTTTTGTGAAAAAATAATTGACAATATGTATAATAATTATATAGAAAATTATACACTTGAAAAATTTTATCAAAGACATTTAAAAAAATACGATATATGAAAATACTAATTACAGGAGGAGCTGGTTATTTGGGTACAATTTTGGTAGAAAAGTTACTAAAAGTATCTGACGAATTAAATATTGAAAAAATCACGGTATATGATAGTTTAATGTATAAACAAGATGGTATATTTCCATTATGTGCAAATGAAAAATTAGACTTTGTATACGGTGATGTGAGAGACCAAAACAAATTAAAGAAATATCTAAACGTAGATTTCATTTTCCCTCTTGCTGGAATTGTAGGTTTTCCTGCATGTGATCGGGATAAAAGATTAGCAGAAGATGTCAATGCAAATCAAATTGATTTCATCGTAAGAAATACGAGTCAAGACACTAAAATTATTTTGCCAAATACAAATAGTGGATACGGAATTGGTGAAAATGATACATTTTGTACAGAAAAAACTAGGTTAAATCCTATTTCAACATATGGTGTAACTAAATGTCTAGGTGAAAGATATGCGTTAGATTCAAATAGAGCAATTTCATTGAGATTGGCAACTGTTTTTGGTACATCTTACAGATTCAGAAAAGACTTGTTAGTAAATGACTTTGTTTTAAAATCATTAACTGACAAATATATTGTATTATTTGAATCTCATTTTAAGAGAAATTATATTCATGTCAGAGATGTCTCTGAAGTATTTGTTAGAATGTTGCAAAACTTTGAATCTTATAAAGGAGAAGTGTTTAATGTTGGTTTATCTGATGCAAATCTAAGTAAGTTAGAATTATGTGAAAAAATTAAACAATATGTACCTGATCTTGTAATAAAACAAGATGAATTTGCAAAAGATTTAGATAAAAGAAATTAC